>ERZ808232.145-NODE-145-length-17058-cov-24.897665_pt1 | contig 17058 bp, 9 predicted proteins | sample MGYA00521281_ERZ808232 | MGnify/ENA primary metagenome ERZ808232 (study PRJEB31515, sample SAMN02941833) | indoor metagenome | biome: House; feature: Kitchen Counter; material: surface | place: USA: Illinois | collected 2012-02-13 ... | reverse complement strand
TCAGGTGGCTTAACTTAAATAAAAAAGTCTCCGACAAACCCGGTACGGTTCACATGAAATATTGGCAAAAGATTTTTGAACTTTTAAAAACCAGTCGCTCACTCCGAGCACATTGCTCGTATATACCAATCAAAATACTGATGATGAATTTGGATCGAATGATTAAACCCAAATTGCAAATTGAATTGTTTCAACTGGCTGCAGATAAACACCTAGATAAAAAATTTTTTCTGAATTATTTCGGCTTAAAGAGTTGTAAAGACTTTGAAACCATCCAGTTAAATCAAATCGATTCTGAGTATGTACAGCTACAAAAGCCAAAGAGGCCAGAGTATTAACTGTTTAGGTTGCTGAATAGAATAAGTAGGATGAACAATAAATGTTAAGCGATACAGGATTTCTTGAAGCTTATGAAAAATTAAAGCAGCAAATACTTTTTTTTGACTTTGAAAATATACCCACTGAACTGTCTGATGAGCTGATTAAACTCTATCAAAAAGCACATTCTATCCAGACTCAAATTATTGCAACAAGAAAAATAGGTGCGGAATTCAGATATGCAAGCCTCACTTATTTTGCTTGTATTCAAGCAGAATCCATCAGTAAAGATGCTTATCTGATACTGCAAGCCAGTTATGCTATTGATACATGTTACAGGCAACTAAAGCAGATTGAGGGTTCAGAGAACAAGCAGAAACAAGTTTATGATTTACATAGATATATTTCAAGATATTTACTGGAAATTCAGCCGAATACAGCGCCGTATCGTAGCGAGAGTATTCAAGCGCTAAAATTCTTGGTGAAATTCATTCGAGATTTAACATGTAATACCGAAAATAATAAAACCGAACTTTGGAACAAAATTTATTCTATAGATGAGTTCACACATATTGATATTAAAAATTATATTCATAGTTTTGAAATCATTCTAAAAAATATAGATACAGGAAGAATAACTCACAGATCAAGATTATCTAAAAGGACAGGTAAACTCAGTTGGGCCACTCCCGCCCAGAAATCGCGCTATAGCAGCAGAACAACCACGAGCACGATTGATTTAGGATATGGCGCGACTCTCGATATCCCTCCACCAGGAGTCATTATTGATGAAGATGGAGAGGTAGATATCGAAGAAGAGGCAGTAGAATACTATGCCCAAGATATAGATACTCAAGAGTTTCAGAAACAAATCGTCACTCCATACATTGAGGAAATCGCCAAACATCGTCAACGTCGGCTTCTGCCATTTATTTCTAATCCTTATTACATAGAACCTCAAGCTTTAGCTCGAATCATAGAATTATTTAGTCAGAAATTACAAACAGATACCAAAGAGGGGCAGATGTCTGCTGCCTGTTTACTTTCTCTTGTCACAGGACTCCCGCCTATAGAGCTATTAAATTATCGTAACCTAATCAAACAAGGTGTATTAAGTGAACTTAAGCAAAATAAAAAAACGATATATCTTTTGAACTTAGAGCTTAATATTAGCCAGCAAAAAATAAATATTCTAAAAAATCATCGTATCAATGATGATATATCACATCAACTTTACTTGCCTGCTGCATGGTTTGAGTATTTACCACAAGATACAAATAATATTTCAATCCAGGATATAAAAAAATATTTGAAAAACGTCACAAAAAATCAGTTTGTCGGTCATCTCACAATTGAAAAATTGCAAGCGCAAATCTACTTCCATATTCGATATCAAACATTTAATGAATATCTAGCACATTTGGTGGCTGGTAAGGACGCTAAACATAACTTGCCGGGAATGTACTATGGAGGCATTCCAAAGACAACAGTGAATGAGGCATATTTATGTTATCTAAAAACAGTATTTAATGATGCCGCATTTTTGGACGATAAAGAACTAACACAAGAATATAAAATCCTTGAAAAACGGTTTGCAGAAAATCCTCCTAAGCAAAATGAGCGTTTAGGTAGCCAATTGGCCTTGAGCAAAGATTTTGTAGCCGAAATATTCAGTGTATTGCATCATCACTGTCAAAAAAATATCCATGTTTCACAGCACCCCATCAAGCAAATCAATGCATATGCTTGTTGGATGTGGCATTTGAATTTGCTTTGTCTTACACGCCGACCTCAGGAAAATTTATTAGGAAATCCTGAAGATTATCTAAGTGAACTTCAGTTTACTTATATAAATGATAAGAAAAACAGCAAATCTAGAAAAGATGGACGTTTTATTCCCATCCCACCGTTTTTTGACAAAGCACTTCAAAACTATCAAAGTTTTTTAAGCGATCTGATGCAACGCTATAAAGCGTTGTTCACTCGTATTTCAGTATTGGCAAAGGTCAATGAGAGTCATCTTTTTGGCTCGATCATAAAGTCTCCGAAGATTTTACCCATCAGTTTAAATGAATGGAAAAAAGTTAAATTAGAACCCCTATCTAGAAATTGGATAAAAAGCTATATGGAAGAGGTTTTACCCAAAAATATGTATGCCAACTGGCTTCGCCATTTTGGTATGAATATGCTTATGGAGAACTCATGTGGGGCATCAAATAATCTTAGTTTTCATTTTATTCAAGCGTTATACGGGCATGATCAGCGTGACCAAGAAATTTTTCATCCACATTCTTCCACTGTACCGCATACATATTTAACTGAGGTCATAGAGAAAATGGAAAAAGTTATCGCTGAACTTCATATCCAGCATTTGGTGCGGAAATAAGTATGCATACAAATGATAAAGAACTTATTCAATCGAAATTAAATGAATGGTTTAAAGGCATCAGAAAAAAATTAAATTCTGAAAAGAACCTCACTTCTACACGAATTAGTGAAGCTCAGGAAATTGAACTTGATCAATTCATACAGCGCAAATGGGATGATTTTAGAGAAACTTTCAAGTGTACTATTCATAAGTTTTCGAGTATTGAACGACGGGAATATATTGGTTATCTAGAAGCAGAATTTAAAAAATGCGCAGATAAGTTAAATGCTGAATATTCTGAATTTTATCAAATTAAGATTCGCCCAAAAACTCAAATTTTAATACTTCCGCCAAGAAAATTAGAAAGTACTGAAGCACGATCTGAAGCTGCAGAAATGCATGCTCATGTTTATAAAATGCTGCAGTCTTATTGGCAAAGTAATTTTTGGCAAGAAATGGATAATGAAAGTTTATGGGGTAACTTATATCTCAGTATGATTTATCTATCAGGTTGTTCAAATCAAGATGTACTTCAAATTTTACCGAATACATTCAGGGATGCGCTATCGAATAAATATTTGCAGAGTTTTCGACTGTATAAATATGAAAATTTAAAAGATAATCCCATCATTTTACATTTAAAAGTTAAAAGTGACTCCTATGGTAATGACTTTGAAAAAGATCAGCTTTATAAATGGACTAACATCTATCTTAACCCTTGGGCTCAATTCTTTTTGCAAACACTGTTATCACGCAGAAAAAAGCATTTTCATATAGACCAAAATACAGATATTGAGCAATGTATTTTAAAAAGTCTTCATCATTTGAAACAAACAAAATATGTGATTAAGTTATGTATGCTCCTGAGAAAAAAAGGGTTAAATACATTTCAACATGTACAAATGGCTCTGCAGTTTGACAGGGAATTAAATCTAGATATCTTTTTAGGCAATATACTTGCCCAAAACATAAATACTGTGGCACTCAGACCACAAGAACACATTTTTTTAAGTGCTTCTCATACGACAAATCCTTCTATTGAATTAACAGATATTAAAATAGAGCAAGAACAGCTTAAATCCACACAAGATGAACCCATATCAATTACTAAAAAGCTGAAGACTATTCCTTTTAAAATTCAATTATTTGAGAATAATCATTCCGCATCAACAAAAGCTAAAGGGGTGAGTACGCAAAGAAAGAAAAATAATAATTTTTATGAGCGATATACTCGGATTCAACAAGAGTTAGAGCAAAAAAGTCTGCAGGCAAGTTCAGAAGAGAATAATCTGATTCAAGCTCAACTACGCCTGATTGCATGGGTATTTCATCATAGAAAGAAGGGGTTAAAAATCTCGACTATAAGTAAATATTTAAGCTGTTTTGGCAAAGATTTTATATTTGAGGTATGGTTCCGAAAAATCGATCTTGAGTGCTTAAGTGAAGAAGATTATTCCGATCTTTATCAACAACTTTTATGGAATTGCCGTAAACGTGATGAAGCAGAAAAAATGAAAGATCAAAATAAATTATCGCGAAAGGGGCATAACAGTGAAGCTTATCGATTTGGGCGTTTAAAAGCATTTCATGCATTTTGCTGTGAAAAATTTAAAGCACCAGAGGTCAAACTACTCAAACAAACCAAATACAGACATATGCAAATCACAAATGCACGAATAATCAGTCCATCTGTGTTTAATAACATGCTTTACCATTTAGATTTTTTGGTCAATATCAACCAAAGTTGGTCTAAACATATTACCCCTCTGAAATTAATATATATTTTATCATACCGATTAGGGCTTAGATTAAATGAAGTTCGTTGTTTAACGCTTCAAGATATAATATGCCCAGAATTAATATCTTTAAAATCTCATAAGGATGAGATTAAAAATATTACACTGTGCATTCAAAATAATCCGTATCGTCGGCTAAAAACCCCCAATGCTCATCGACATTTACCCATAAAATATTTACTCATGAAAAATGAATTTGAGATATTTAAGGAATTTTTAAAGAGTCGATATATACAGTGGAAAAATAATAAAGAGGATCACTTATTATTTAACTATAAGGATCAAGTATTAACAGAATTATGCATTACCCAAGTCACTTCGAATATACTCAGGGCGATTTATGGAGAGAATCACGGGTATAGTTTTCATTCCCTACGTCATAGTGCTGCGAATACATTGGCAATTCTTTTAGGAGGATCTCCTCGCCTTATTCACACTTATACAGATTACTCAATGCGACAAGTAAAATATATACGTGAACTTTTTTTTGGTCATGGGGCATATCGTCAACAAGATATGATTCAACAAAAATGGAAAGCCCTTGCAGCTTGGATGGGACATAGCAGTATTGAGCAAACTGCTTCTAACTATTGCCATGTATTAGAAATAATCGCCATTGATAGGATTGTAAATCATAACTATCTGATTAACAAAAATGTTATTTCAGAATCATTGAGTATGGACTCTAACAACGATGAATTTCACCCTATAAACGATGTGATTAATGCTCCAGAATTTGATTGGATGTGTACGAGAAGTACTGTAAAACAAGACAATAAACGACAATCAGCTTTAAAAGTTGAAAAAATTAAATTAAATCCATTAGAGAGAATCATGGCGGTAAAAGATGGATATTTGGAGGATAAACAGGCCAAAATGTGGTTACACCGTTGCAATTTTCTTAGTAAAAAATGGTCAAGTACGACTAGCTTTCACATTGAATATCAAAATTTTATACACGATGAAGATGAATTTTATTTTGAAGAGTTTTACGATCGAGTTAAAAAATTAAAACTTATAGATTCCAAAGATATCTTAGTTGCGATGGATAATCCAATACCAGAAAAATTGAGTGAAGTCTTAAGTGTGATGGTCGCTGAAGTAAAACAACGAAAAAATTTTCTACATTTTCAAATTCGACAGCCTAAACACAGACATCCAGTCAATGATAGTGATACCAATAATATTGATTCTAAGTTAAAAAAATTGAAAGACTTCATCAGTGGTATTTCTAGCATTCTAGAAAACACAATCTCAATTCATGTAGAAGATCTTGCTTCAAATCCAATTAAGAAAGAACAAATTCAACGCATTAGCTTTATAAGAACAGCGGACAAAAAGAATATTACGCTTGCTGTGCTCTTTCATTTAATGATTATGGCTGTTCAGATGGACTCACTTTGGTAGAAATATAGATTGATGCATTAGATCGTGGTCTAAAGATCATGATCGATGAACTTTTTATCCCATTTTTCATGCCTCATTACCCATAATCAATATGTTCCAAAATCAAGCCTCATTTTAATCATGGTTACTATATTGGTTACTAATATTTAATTATTTAAAATAAAATATTTAAAAAACATATATATATAATTTTATGTGATGCGTATGATACGCATCATATATAAAGCGTTCTATTTTGATATAATTGATCCAATCAACCCCTTATTAGGTTTCATTTAAATTCCATGAGTCTTACTGATATTAAAGTTCGCCAAGCTCATTGCAAGGAAAAAACCTGTTTTTTATCCGATGAAGATGGGCTTAGCCTGAAGATTGAGCCGAGTGGAAGAAAATCTTGGTGCTATCGCTATACAGATCCACAAACTAAAAAACGTCGACGCATTCAGTTAGGTCTTTATCCTGATTTATCGCTGAAAAAGGCACGACAAGTCAGAGATGACTTTAAAGACAATAATTTCTGTTTTGAACATCATACTGCCTCTAATCTTATCACCTTTGGTAAGGTCGGGGAGGAGTGGTTACAGTTCAAACTGAAGAATGCCTTCAACGATCTACCCCGCTGTGGTGTACTACAGTTAGCAGAAAGATGCTTACAGCAAGATATTTATCCAGACCTTCAGGATTTACCTTTTCAAAACATCAAGCGCTATGACCTGGTTTCAGTAATCAAAAAAATAGAGGGACGCCAAGTAAAAGAACCTGTCAAAAAAGCTTGTAGTTATTTGAACCAAATTTATGACTACGCTGTAGCGATGGGTTATTGTGAGTTCAACATCGCTCATGGTTTAAATAAAATCACCATTAACAGCAAAATCAAGAAAAATTATCCGTATTTGAAAGCGGAGGAAATATCTGATTTTAAGAATAAATTACAAAAATTGGATGCCCATCCCATTATTAAAAAAGCACTGATGTTCAAATTACATACTGGCGTGAGAGGGGCCGAATTGTTATTGGCTGAGCCTCATCATTTTGATTTAAATGAAAAAATCTGGAAAATACCTGCCTTGCATATTAAACAGTTTCGACGAAAAGTTATATTAGGCCATGAGATTCCAGATTTTTTAGTTCCACTTTCAAATCAGGCTTTAGAGATTTTGAAAGACGTCATGCAGTGGTCATACGGTGAAAAATACCTTTTTGCTAGCCCTCGCAAACACAATCAACCAATTCATTTTAATACTCTAAATTTGGCCATACGTAAGATGGGGTATGGCAAACATCAACTATCTTCTCATGGATTACGTTCTACTTTTAGTACCATTTTGAATGACTCAGGTTTGTTCCAAGATAAATGGATTGAGGCACAACTTTCACATATTGATAAGAACCGTACCCGTGCCAGCTATAATCACGCTGACTATTTAGCTCAACGGACTGAAATGATGCAGTGGTGGGGTGATTATTTAAGTACTAGTAAGTGAAAATCGTACTTTTATACATAAACTTAAAACATGATGGGGTGTCAAATGGATAGTAAACAATATACTTACCGTGTTAAATGGTCAGTTGAAGATAATGGGTATGTTGGGTTATGTGCTGAGTTTCCATCATTGTCTTAGCATGATGCGGATCAGTCTAAAGCATTCTCAGGAATAGAGGAGCTCGTTGCTGATGTTGTCGCTGATATGATTAGCAATAATGAAAAAGTTCCTACACCACTCTCCGGAAAAATATAGTAGGCAATTTATTGTCCTTGTTCTCAGTGGTTCAACAAAAACTAGCCCTCGAAGCTGCAGAACGTAGTGTGGGCATGAATCGTTTAGTATCAGTAAAAAGAGCTATGTAATTTTAGTCTTTACTAAGGTCTAGTAGGAGTGAGTGATAAAGCAGGAACAAGAATTTATGCTTCATATATTCTGTAAATCGTATGAATTTGAATTAATAGGTATTTTAAAAGAAAGTTTTCTTTGATTTAGTGTTTTTATATAAAAAAATAATTTTTAAAAATAACTTAGGCTAATTGATAAACACTATCTGGAAAGATTAAAAGAAAATATTTTTTAATTTCTGCTAATTCATTTAAGGCAGGTTCTCTTTCTAGCAGTTGAAATGTCCAAATAAGTACAGCCTGATGATTATCATAGCAAGTATTTACTCCAAGAAAATTAGCCAATCCATAACTTCTATTGATGTTCATTTCTTTAATTAATTGATTTCCTAAGTCACGAGCTTGCTGGCTGATTAATAACTCATTTGGTAACACGGCGGTTATCTCCACAAAAAAATCTAATGCAGGTTCAATCCTTATATTTAAAAAGTTATAATTTAATTGAAATGGATAAAATATACTTTCTACAAGTTGTAATAACCTGCTGTAGGTTAATTTTAGCAAAGTATTACTCAGGCAACAACTTCAAATAACCCACAGCAAGTTATTTTTTGTAAATTAATTTAAATATGATTACTTGTAAGTTATCTAGCCTCATGGGCGATAGAAAAATTTTAAAATTAAGTGAAGTGGTGCATGCGACAGGAATCAATCGTAATACGCTGACAAGTATGTATTATGACCGTGCTATACGTATCGAATTGCCAGTCGCTGATAAGTTATGTAAATACTTTAACTGTACGATGAATGATTTGTTTGAGTTTAAGGAAGAAGTTGAAGAAAAAGATTAACCAATACTTCTTTTGATAAGTTTTCTCTACAGGTCTAATACTGAACTTTATAAAATTTCATCGAAAACAGAGATTTACTTTATTATTTATATAAAATAATCAATCGAATGATAGAGGTTTTTTTCTTATAACTTAATCAAAAAAAGGGCTAATGACCCACAATAGCGGTAACTATTGTGGGTTTGTTCCATGTAATGCAAATTGCAGTACAAGGAATTTAAAATGACTTCACTGCTGATCTTACGTTGCCCTTGTACTTATTGCAAGATTTTTAGTCTTTTTACATGATTTTTCATTTAACCATTTAAATTTCTTCTTTTTATCATTTTGATAATTTTAAGTACCCGATCTTGACGTCATAGTGTTTGAGATCGAACGTTCGATAGATGTCCGCAATCCCTCGAATAGCTGAACCTCATTTGAGGTTCGCAGAGAGTCCAATATATTTTAGCTCAAGGACTCTATGATTGCTTTGGGATTTCAAGATTTAAAAGTTAAGACTTCTCATGTCTACTCAAATTTAAGTGACAACTCGGGTATGTGGTCTGCCTAAGTCCGTAAATTTATTTAATACTGCCATACGTGCATGAATCTCATTGACTTGGCTTTGAAAATATCTCGCACTGAGTTTATCCCCCAATAATTTGATGCAATGTATCTTGGTTTCAACCAAACTTCGCCGATGATAGCCTGGCCAGGATCAGTTCACCATAACAATCTCGGTTATATCGAGGCTGATAGGGTCGTTTCAGGCGTTTAGAGCGAGGAATCCACAAATTGGCTGCAATCTGTTTCCACGGAAATATCAAAGCCATGAATGCTGGTCAGCTTTTCATGGGCTAAGGTGGGTCCGAAACCATGAAATTGATTAGAGACAATATTGAGGCACTTCAGTCTAAGTTCTTCAGGAATCTTAGAGTTGCTGGTTTGGCCACGTGCCGCATGGGCTAACGCAGCTGAACCTTGAGCTTTGTATTTTTGCAATAAGCGTCTGATTTGACGCTCTGAAATATGAAGTAGCTGAGCAGCCTGAGACTGGCTAATGCGTTGATCACAAATTTCTTGCAAGACCGACAATCGTTTAAGTTCTTTATCCGACATAGACACCAACATATCAAACAGTCCACTTCGATAATCGCAAAAGTGCATATTCTAAAAGCGGACATTTTTACTTTGGAGAAACCGGACATTTCTATTTTGGGCTTACATGTTCATTTCGTATAATCTTGATTTTAGGTAAACATAAGTTAAATAATATATTATGCAAACTGACCTATTGTTAGATACTAGCTAAACATCCGATTTTTTGTAAACCTAATCAATGTTTGTGATTAATAGAGATCGCTTCAATCTGGCAATCTCTATTAATCACACAAATTATTTATGGCATTTTTTTTAGTTTAACGTCCTATAATCTTTTGAAGATGACCACAATCGTTAGGCTCATTATAGGCAGCATAACCTGTCAGATATTGATTCAAAATTTTACCAATGTGATTTATCGTATGCCGGTCCTTTGTGAAAAAGCCGATAGGCATCGTCACTGGCAATCTTTCTGGGTCAATTACATGATAACTAATAGCCACCAATTCATTTTCTATGTGTAATATTTCCACATTCCCATCACAAAACCCTTCTCTTATACCATTTAGTAACTTTGCATAAGGTTTGAAAATATTTAACCAAGTTTTAGCAGCATGTTTATCATACTGATTCCCTATAGGTAAAAAGACTTTTGCTGTTAGTCCTTTATTATCTCTGAATGCTTCTTGTACAGATTCAAATGCAACCCCAACTTTTGAAGTCATACCCCAAAATGGATTCGAAGGTGCAATCCATGTCAGTTGTAACGCATTATTAGATTTATTTGATACTTGCTGATGTTTAGAAATCATTTGGATTTCTTTTTCCAGTACTTTCCAATTTTCTTCCTGATAAATTGGACCTAAAAGTAAATTATAATTTACTCCACCAATAATCTCGCCAACTAAGCCATCTTGCAGATCTACTAAACTTTTTATTTGACATTGTTCATCCAAAAACTGTGCTGTATAACGATCCCCGAATAACTCTAGTGCTTTTATAATTTCCTTGGCATTGTCACCACGTTTCATTTGATCTAAATGCTCTGCGATCAAAGAATGTATTTGATCAGAATTACTCAAATTAGAGAATTTTTCTAACAATACTGGATCACCTTTGTGGTCAATTTTAAAGTCAACTTTAATTCGTAATGGACTATTAAAAGTAGGGATCACAGAATTAATCATATATAAGTGAGGTCGATGTTTTTCTTTTGTTACAGAATTAGGGAGATAATTATTTTCTGCAATTTGGAAAAATTCATCTTGGAACTCTGTTTTCACATATTCAGTCGCATAAGCTAAATGCTCTGGAGGAGCATTTAATTTTAAACCACAAGCCCAATTATTTAGACCACCATTCTGATCTCTTTTGAAATAGCTAAATGTTGCTAAATCAAATTTAATTTTAGCTGTACTTTCCTCAATCGTAGTCAAGCTTACGTCTGAGGCAACGTCTGTAAATAATTTGTTTGCTAATTCAGTAAGTCCCAAGCGACCGTCAGAATTTAATTTTATAAAATCTTGTTCGATTAAATCATCGATCGCTTCAGTTACTTCAATATCACTTAATCCAAAATACACTGCAATTTGCATTTTGGTCATCGGTGCAATATTAATAAGTCGTAATACATACTCTCGAATAAAGGATAAGCCTTTACCAGAAACATAGGAAAAGTTCACAATAAATTCTTGTGATGGTATTAAAAAATCAATCTCTTGGTACTTAAATTGTGAACTCATACCATTTCTCCTTTAAGAGATCTAGATAGGATAAAACGGTATCCTTCATCTTTACCTCGTTCTTCCATATGTTTTACCACTTTCCCAAATGGCAAATCTTTATTTCGTCCACACCAAACATTTTTGTTGCCAACTACAATTAATCGATCCATCGCACGAGATAAAGCAACATTAATGCGATTTGGCATATCCATAAATCCAGGGCTATTAAATTTATCAGAACGAGTAATTGAAACGATAATTATGCGATTTTCCTTGCCTTGATAACTGTCAACCGTATCAATGTTCACTAGGTCTTTAAATCCTTCAGGCCATGCATTTTGATTAAATAACTGGTGTAAATAGCGTTTTTGTTCTGCATACATACATATCACACCTATGGCAGCATCAGATTTACGAACACTATTTAGATAACCGATCAAATCTTCATCTTCAGCAATTTGCTTTAATATGGTAATGATCGCTTTCGCTTCCTCTTTATTACGAATTTTCCCTCGATTTTGATTAACTTCTGTATGGTATGCGTCGCGTCCCATATCAGATGTATCTACCCACGTCACAGTTGAATATAAGACATCAGCGCTTTGCTTATACTGTTCTGAAATAAAACGTCCAGAAGATTTTAATTTACCTTTATAAAAGATTTCTGAAACAAGTGTTCCGATAGGGGTAGCCATACGGTATTGTGTCCAAAGGGATTCACTCGCTTGCTGACCATATTCTGAATTAAATGCTCGATCAAAATCACTTTTGAGCAAATCATCAATTTCATCATAATTGCCATGTCCAAGCTGAATTCCTAGTTTTCTAGCAATTACCTTTTTTTGCTCAGGCAGATAGTTTGGAGGTAATTGATGGTGATCACCCACCAATAACACTCGCTTTCCTGATTGCATTGCAATCGCAAGTTCTCCTGATTGAGAGCGAGCTGCCTCATCAATTATTACCCAGTCATATATGTTTTCTCTAATATTGAGATGACCTTGTCCAATCCCCACACATGTACCAATCACTAGTTGTCGAGAACGGGCGTAAAATTCGTCGTAATTTACATAGTCACCTGACAAAGTATCAATCATTTCCTTAGTGACTTTTGCTAAGGCACTGACCCGTTGGGTTTCTTGAGTATTCAGTCCAAATCTAATACTTAATGCCTTAATGATGCGGTTTTTTAATTGAAAATCTATCGGGGTTTTCGATGAAATATCTACATTGAACTCATTTAGGCTTTCCCAACGAATTGATGCTTCAAGCTCTTTGATCTGGGCATCCAGGTCAAAATCCATGTTTTCTTTAGATGTTTTTGAATGTTCATGTTCAATAATGTTCTTAAATATTTTTTTCAACCTGAGCAAATCATCAATTTGCTTAAATAGTTGTAGTTCGAGCTCGACCACTTTCACCATTACATCTGATTGCAAACCCAATGCTGTTGCCAGAGAAGATATACGTGTTTTCAATTCTGCTAAGAACAATTCACGTTTTTCTGTGGTAATAGCTTTAGAAAATACGTCTTTCAAACCATCTGATACTGTGGTGTCACGATTACTAAATCGTACAACTTCTAGTGGTGTTTGCAAACGAGCACAGTGTTTACGTATACGCTCTGCAGCATTATTTACTGCTTCATGAGACTGACTTACTAAAAGGATATTTTTTACATTTTGCTTTTCGATCAGGTAATGTACAAATGCTGCAATAAATTCTGTTTTACCTGTTCCTGGAGGCCCTTGTAATAATGAAAGAGGGCCACTATTAATCAATTTTTGAAAAGCTTCTCGTTGTTGAGAGTTTAGACTGATCTGATTGCCATGATCATCTATGCGATCGTAACGAGCAAAATCAGTATCTGTAATCTGTATATCGTAGTCATTCGCTTGTGTATTGCATTCTGGATCAAACAAATCGGCTAAATTTGAAATAACACTTTGTTTATTTAAAATACGTTCAATAGCGTGTTTACGTTTTCTTAATGATGCATTACTTTGCATTGAACGAAAATAAATTATATCGCCTTCTTCCGGTGGATATCGAGTATTTTTAACCTTTGTAATGTGTACTTCGTGAAGACTAGATGCTTTTAAATCCACTTCCCCTATTTTAAATTCTTTTATGAACTCTTTAGCTAGCTCATCATTAAATTCAACCTGTTCAGGTCTTTTCCCCTCAGCCTTTAAAGCCTTGTAGTCGATTTTTGCGATAAAAGCATAAACCTTATCAGTATCTGAATCATCAAAGCTTTCCAAAGGGTCCTTTACTGCATCATAAGGACAGACAAAAGTATCGCCACGAACAGATGCCGTTTCTTTGAGCTCAATTGATGGGGCTGCATCAATTTCGGCATCTAAAATAGCAGTCCACAATTTATGGGTATTAAATTTGTTTGATGTGGAGATTGATGATTTATCATGCTGCTCATTTTCAATAGCATAGCTCGATACAACTATCGGTTGTATAGATTGTACGGAATCGATCGAGTTTGAGAGGGTTTGAGTAACATCTATCTCTTCTTCAGATACTGCCTGTAGCGTCTTTTGCAGATGGGCTTGCTCTTGTATAGCAATATGATCTTGAAGAGATGACTCAACTATCTCGATAAAATCGTCTTGCATCATAAGATAATTTGCAAGTTCTACATGATTGCGGTGATCAGATGCTTTGATTTGTATCTCTATATTTAAGCTTGTTTGGCTATTCTCCTTTTCTTTTGCGGATAAATAATCTTTTTTACGAGGTGCATAACCGCCAAAGATTTTTTTGGAACTCCTCGTTAAATCATATTGCAAAGTGTATGAACCACCAATTCCATTAAAAGTTAAGCTAGCTATATGATCTCGCCCTTCAGTACGAGTTGTGATCCCAACATACATCTGCATATTTTCAGGATAAATTGTAAAGTCTTCTTGTACACGGTCATCATACACAGTAATAATTTGCTTTGATTTATCACTTAGATTGTCAAAAGCCTGCTTAAATCGTGCAATCCCTTTAAATCCAAATTCTTCATCTTCCAATTCATTTTGAATTGCTTCAGCAAGTGTTGGATAGATTTCTGATTCCTCACCAAAACTAAAACCTAAAATCTCGCTCGCCAATTTCATAACTGCATAATTATCACGCTGATAAGCATCAGCATCAGCATCATATCGTTCTGGCGCATATTGAGTATTTCTAGATTCGTCTCCGGATAAGTTAAAGTCAGGTATATCAATTAGATAGATTTGACCAATATTTGTATCGAATAAAATATTTTCATCATGTAAATCACCGTGAGCTATATGTAATTCATGAAGCTCTTCAATTGCTGCGATCAATTTACCAATATCTGCCAATCTTTCATCATGGCTAATTTCAACAGTCTCATTACTACATTGATTATATTTCTGACGCCACGATTTGCTATCAGTAATATACTCTGTCACAAGAAAAAGACTGGAAGACTTTTGTGCAATTCCAAATTCTTCAATTCGTGGAATATATGGAGAATTAATTGATTTTAGCTTTTCTATTTTTTTAATAAATTTATGGATTTGAAAAGCCTCAATATCAGATGCATTAATTCCACCAGTATTAAGCCAAGCCTTTACGATAAACCCGTTTGAGCAGTACACTTCTTTTTCATCAGTTTCAACAAAAAAATCAATGTCATCAGAAGGTCTAAATTGACGAGAATGATTAATACTATGGCGATATGGTTCTAACAATTTCGCATCAAAAGTTAGTACCTCAGCACGCTTAGGTTCTGCAGCTTGAAATGCTGTTAAAAATTCTAAGGCCTCTTTAAACGCTTTGTTGAAAATTGCGTCATATATTACGGGGGCATAGAAAGCAGAACTTTTTTTTAGGTCACTTTGTAGTGATAGTAGCGTATCTTGGGAAATACGTTGTCCACTCAATAAATGCCAAAGCATAATCGCCAAAGCATATACATCTGATTCAAAAGGGGTGTTAAATTTTTGATTTGCACTCTCATCCCCGATTGCTTCAATTGCACCAACAGCTAGTTGCTCTCGATAATCACCTACTGTACCAACAGGTTTAAAATAAGCACATGCCAAATTAGATATTACAACTGTTTTCGATTGAGAGAGCCACAGACTATGAGTATTAATATCACGGTGTGCAACTTGTACTTTATGTAGTGAAACAAATTGAGCTAATAGAATTTTAGCAATTACCAGTAAATCTGCTTCACTATATAAACTCGCATATTTACCTATAAATTCATTAAAACGGAAATGATTAGACGGAAACTCGAACAGCTCAGCACTGATTGTAGTCACCTCATCAGGATCAAACGGGGTCAATGACCTTAAGCAATGATTATATAGTTCTTGATTGTGATTTTTTAAATATTGTAGGACATTACGCTCTCTTGAAACAATTTGTCCACGACCGTTTGGAGTCGATCCTTTCACCCCAGAAACTTTACTAAAGTCCCACCAGCGGAGCAGTGCTTCATTTTTAAATTCACCTTTTGTGACCGCATAATATTCTTTATAAATCCCTTTCGGATGATCAAATATCACACCTTCAGCTGTATAGCCACCAACATTAAGTGATCTGGCCTTTGTTTGATTCCCCAAAAACAACTCATCAAAGATATCAAAATCTTGGTTCACCGTACGTTGCAGCGGGTGGTTTGTGGGAAATTTATTATTAAATTCTGAGGCATTAGCTAGTTTTAAGAAATCTTCGAGCGATATTGTTAGATCTTTATCTACCCCTTGTAGCTGGCTAAAGTCTGCATCGCCAGTCATGACTACCATATACTTAATAAATGGAACTCGACCTTTATTTGTAAACTTATTCCTATATTTTTCTAATTTGTTTTGTAACGTAAATACTTTATTCTTAGTTACTGTGACTGGAGAGGTACCCATATCACGATCACCTTTATACCAGCGACCATTAACACATGTAATCGGTTGATGATTCCAGTCTTTAAGCTCTACAATAATTACATTACAATGCGTCACGATAACAAGATCGAATTCGCCTTCTTTACCTTTTGAATTGGTAAAACGAAATCCTGCATATCCTTTCCAAGGGAACATCTTTCCCTGCTTAGAAAAAGCAGCTTTAATTTTGTCGATAGCAATGATTTCTTGAGGTTGAAGTCCACCTTCCCAAATTTTAATATCCAAAATGCCCCCTCTTAGAATCTTAAAGTTCAATTTTATTAAATGATCAAAATTAAACTACTATAAGTTGATACAGGCTTTTTTTCTATCAGAATTTAGAATTAAACATTCAGCTATTTTTCGTGGATATTAAGAAATTGAGTTAAGGATGTAGGCACTAAAAAGGATGAACCGTACCGGGTTTGTCGGAGACAACTTTTCTTGAGAGAATGTTCCGATGACAAAATTAAAATATACCCCTGAAATCAGAGAAAGAGCGGTTCAATTATTGATTGAATCCGAAAAAGATTATCCTTCTACTTGGGCTGCAATCACCGCAATTGCACCTAAGATTGGTTGTACTCCTGAAACACTTCGTGCCTGGCATCAAAAGCATTTAGATCAGCAAAATCCTATTAAAGTACAACAGATATCTGATCAAGAAAAAATGAAGCAAATGGAACGTGAAATTAAAGAATTAAAGCGTGCCAATGAAATTCTACGTAAAGCAGCCGCTTTTTTCGCCCAGGCGGAGCTCG
>ERZ808232.143-NODE-143-length-17144-cov-21.144245_pt1 | contig 17144 bp, 16 predicted proteins | sample MGYA00521281_ERZ808232 | MGnify/ENA primary metagenome ERZ808232 (study PRJEB31515, sample SAMN02941833) | indoor metagenome | biome: House; feature: Kitchen Counter; material: surface | place: USA: Illinois | collected 2012-02-13 ... | reverse complement strand
TATTTTATCAAAATTCAACCTGCTTTGTTTCAGCATACTTTTTGAAACACCACCTATTTTCACACTTGCTTCCTTAGGTTGTGGCCTTTCTCCAAGCCTAAATCAGCTTTTATTTTTCCGTGTTATTCAGGGTGTTGGGGGTGCGTTATTACTCCCTGTTGGTCGTTTATCACTTTTAAAAATTATTCCCCGAACTCAATTTTTGGCAGCCATGAGCCTCATGAGTCTGGCAGGTTTACTAGGCCCTTTAGCTGGTCCAACACTAGGTGGTTGGCTCGTTGAAGTTGCAACGTGGCATTGGATCTTTCTTATTAATATTCCAATGGGAGTATTAGGTATATTAATGACATTAAAGGTCATGCCAAATGTAAAAGAGCCTACCGTTAAAACATTTGACCTTATTGGGTTTGTGCTCTTAGTCGTCGCAATGATTGGCTGGTCTTTGGGTATTGAACATCTTGCCTCACCTGAATATTCCAAATGGTTTAGTATTTCTTTATTAGTGGTCGGGGTAGTCGCAACTCTTTGGTATGCCTACCATTCACATACCCATCAAAACGCATTGTTCCGTAGCCGACTCTTTAGAAACAAGATTTACGCGATTGGTATTTTAGGTAATTTCTTTGCCCGCTTTGGTGGTAATGCCTTACCTTTTGTTTTACCGCTCATGCTACAGGTCGCTTTTGGCTTTGAGCCATTCATTGCGGGATTAATGATGATTCCGCTAGTGTTAGGGTCGCTTTTCTCCAAACCGATTGTTAGACCGATTATTCAGAAAATGGGTTATCGCCGCTTTCTGTTAGTTAACACAACTTTAGTTGGTCTATGTATTGCGTCTTTTGCCATTATGACTGTCGACACCCCAACTTGGTTTAGAGCCTTACACTTTTTCTTATTTGGTACATTAAACTCATTACAATTTGTGGGAATGAATACGCTCACCTTAAAAGATTTACCTCAACAAGATGCAAGTAGCGGTAATAGTTTCTTATCAATGATTATGATGCTTTCAATGAGTATTGGTGTTGCACTGGCAGGTACACTCATTAATATATTTACCGATTACTATGGTACAGCACATGTGACAACTGCCTTCCATGTTACCCTCATTTGTTTAGGTTGTATTAATATCATTACCGCACTGATCTTTTGGCAAATTCCCAAAAATACGCCTGTGTAAGCAGTTGCATTTTTAGCGTGGTTTCTCGCTCGCGAATCACGCTATGATGTGAACTTCATATTAATACTGAGTTTTGCATGACCAAGCTGGCAAAAACCTTTTCTGTACCACGCTATAATGCCCTCATTGGGATTGTTTTAGCTTGTGTTATGGGGGGTCTCACCTACTTCGGTCTGTTCTACCAGCAAAAAGCTATTGCTCAAGATTACCCAGTTCAAGGCTTTGATGTCTCTCACCATCAAGAAAATATCAACTGGAAAAAAATATCACCCCAAAAATTTCAGTTCGTCTATTTAAAAGCGACCGAAGGTGGTGATTATAAAGATCCAAAATTTCAAGAAAACTGGTTAAAAGCACGCGAACATGGATTTCATGTCGGGGCTTATCATTTTTATCGTTTATGTCGTGATGGTAAAACACAAGCTGAAAATTTTATTGCAACTGTACCTAACAAAGCTGATGCCCTTCCTCCCGTTATTGATCTGGAATATGACAACAACTGTATTAATTCCCATACCAAAGAACAATTACTTAAAGAAATAGGCATCATGCATGACAGCTTAAAGCATCATTATGGTAAACAGCCTATCTTTTATATTTCCAAAACTTTTTACCACATTGTATTAATAGGTAGTTTCCCTAATACACCTCTTTGGGTCAGAGATTACGAAGGGAAACCTGAGCTGAAAGACAAGCGAAAATGGCTCTTTTGGCAGCATAGTAATCAAGGTAAAATTGAAGGCATGACAAAGCCAGTAGACTTAAATGTTTATGAAGGTTCAGTCAAAGAATGGCACCAATTTTTACAGCAGCAAGGCATCATGAAAGCACAATAATATGCGCAAAATCATTCATATCGATATGGATGCCTTTTATGCATCGGTCGAATTGCGAGAACGTCCTGATCTAAGGCATCTCCCGGTAGTTATTTCATCGCATCACCCGCGCGCCGTAATTGCAGCTGCTTCTTATCCTGCTCGTGAGTTTGGTTTACGCTCTGCCATGTCCATGAGCCAAGCAAGAAAACTATGCCCTCAAGTTGTTATTATTGAGCCGAATTTCGAAAAATATCGTGCCATCTCGGCTCAAATTCATAGTATTTTTCAACAATACACTACTCTTATTGAGCCTTTATCTTTAGATGAAGCCTATCTTGATGTCACTGAAAATTTAAAACAAATCGCGAGTGCGACCGAAGTAGCTATGTATATTCGGGAAGATATTTTCAGGCAAACCGGACTGACAGCCTCGGCTGGTGTAGCACCTAATAAATTCTTGGCAAAAGTTGCGTCCGACTGGAATAAACCGAATGGCCTGTTTGTTATAAAACCTTCTCAAGTAGCCAGTTTTATTCAGGACTTACCCTTAAAAAAAATTCCAGGAGTAGGCAAAGTTACCCAAGAAAAGCTCCAACAGCTTGAGTTGCATACGCTAGGTGACTTACAAAAAATTGAAGAAGCTGTTTTAGTTCACCACTTTGGTAAATATGGCCAACAGCTTTATTTATACGCTCAAGGTATCGACAACCGCCCTGTTCAAGCTGAACGTGCCCGACAGCAAATTTCGAAAGAAACCACATTTGATAGTGACTTTACTTTAGCCCAGTGCCAACCCTACTGGCATGGTCTAGCCGAAAAAGTCTGGCAAAGTTTAGAGAAAAAGCAACTGAATGCCCGAGGTGTAAATATTAAGCTCAAACTTAAGAATTTCCAGACTTTGCAACACAGTAAAAGTTTTAAAAACCCAATTCATTCTCAACAAGACCTGATTCAAGTTTTATTCTTACTTTTAAATGAGATGCATATTCCCGAAAACTTCCAATTTCGGCTCATTGGTATTGGAGTTTATCAATTACAAACTAAAGCTGACGACTTTCAGTTGTCCTTATGGTAAGTGTTGTTTTTTTATACAAAAGAACAAGTTTTAAACAAAAACAGTTCCCTTTTGCTTAAAGTTTGAAGTAATCTAATCAGCGCATATTCATTACCCATGTATTTGCAACATGCCAAAGCAACCTTTACTTTCGGCATATCGTCCTGTGATTGGCGTGACGACCAAATCCGAATATTGCAGGGCACAAATGTGCCCTTTATCTTATAAAGAATTATAAAAAATTAACATTACAGCATTTCTCTACCGCATCTTCCGTTAAACTAACTCAATAAAATTACAACATATTAATTAGTTAACCATGATGAGCCCTAAACAAATTTTATGTATTGAAGATGAAGCTGCTATTGTCCTTCCTCTACGTTATGCGCTTGAACGTGAAGGCTGGAATGTCAGTTGGGCAAATACGGGGACTCAAGCATTACAATATCTTTCAGAACAAGCTTTTGATTTTATTATTTTAGATATCGGTTTACCTGATCTTAACGGCTTTGAAGTCTGCAAACAACTACGCCAAAAATCTCAAACACCTTTATTATTTCTTACGGCACGAGATGATGAAATTGATAGAGTTGTCGGTTTGGAAATTGGCGCAGATGATTATTGTACAAAGCCTTTTAGTGCAAGGGAAATTGTGGCTAGAATTAAAGCCATTTGGCGTAGAATGGAAGTACAAATACAAAGTAATTCAAGTCAAAATCCAATCTCTCAGGCTGCAATAGTTGCTCCATGCTCGATATGGTCATGCAATCCACAATCTTTGCAAATTCAATATCATGGAAAATCATTACAACTGACGCGTTATGAATATCGATTGTTATTTTTGTTGATTCAACATCCTGAACAAGTCTTTAGCCGTCAGCAATTAATGGATCATATTTGGGAATATCCTGAGCATAGCTTAGAACGCACAGTCGATACGCATATCAAAAGTTTAAGGCAAAAACTAAAACAAATTACCCCTGATAATGATCCTATTCGGACGCATCGAGGGTTCGGATACAGTCTAGTGAAGTTAGGTTAATCAATGTCCATCTTTATCCGCATTTGGTTTTTCTTTAGCTTAGTGGTGGTACTGAGCCTAAGCTTTATTGCTTATACATTAAACCAACAGGTCAAACCAAATGTCCGCCAAGTGGTCGAAGATACACTTGCTGAAAATGCCAATATTATTGCCCAACTGATTGCAGAGGATGTAGCACAAAAACAAGTTAGTACGCCCGAATTTGATCAAAAAATTCAAGCAGCATTATCTCGCCAACTGAATGCTACAATTTGGCAGCATAAAAAAGATGAAATTAATCAACAACTTTATATAACAGATCAGCACGGCATAGTAATCTACGACTCAGAAGATCAAGCCATTGGGCAAGATTATTCAAAATGGAATGATGTTTATTTAACCCTACAAGGTAAGTACGGTGCACGTTCTACTGCAACCACACCTTATGACCGAAACAGCAGTGTAATGTATATCGCTGCGCCGATTATCTACAAACACCAATTAATAGGTGTAGTCAGTATTGGTAAACCAAATCAATCCGTGCAACCTTATATTACACGTGCAGAACGTCAACTGATTTATCAAGCGCTGTGGATCGCTGCACTCAGCTTATTACTTGCAAGCATGGTGGCATATTGGTTAAGACACAGTATTGATAAAGTACGTCGTTATGCTCAAGCACTAGCACCTGTCAATCAAGCTCCATTTTTTTATTCTGCAAAAGAGCTGAACCAAGTGACTCAGGCGCTCAGTGAAATGCGAGAGAAACTCGAAGATCGTGCTTATGTCGAAAATTATGTAAATACTCTGACCCATGAATTGAAAAGTCCACTCACGGCGATTCAGGCCAGTGCAGAACTATTACAAGATGATCTGCCCTTAGAAGATCAACAACAATTTGCTGCACATATTGTTGAGCAAAGTCATCGCTTACAATCTTTAATTGAACGTATGCTATTGCTCACACGTTTAGAGAAGAATCAGCATGTTTTAGAGTTTCAAAATATTGATTTATTAAAAGTGATTCGAGATTGTTTGATACAACAACACAGTGCTCTCCAAATTAAACATCTCCAATTAGAGGTGAATCTTCCTGAGCATTACATAATCTATGCTGATCCATTTTGGCTTAAACAAGCCATCAATAATCTTTTAGATAATGCAAGAGACTTTTGCTCTGAACAAGGTCTTCTCACCATTCAAGTCAGGAAAAATACTGTCACTGATGGCATTGAAATTCTGTTATTCAATGAAGGTGAAGCCATTCCTGAATATGCCTTAAATCGTGTCTTTGAAACCTATTTTTCATTACCACGTCCGCATAACCAGCAAAGAAGTACAGGTATCGGACTAAGTATCGTGCAGCAGATTATCCAACAGCATCAAGGTCATATCACTATTCAAAATATTCCTGAAAATTATTTGGATTTTTTAAAGCAACACAAATCGGGAGTATTGCTAAAAATTTTACTTCATCAAAACTTCACATAAGCTTCAACTGCAACTCATTTAAAACGCATATCGATTCGAGACACTGGTCATATCAGAATGACAATGGAATCCACTATGCGTAGAAACTTTATCAATCTTAAAATAGGAGCGGTTTTATTCCTAATTTTGATTTTTTATATTGGCCTCTTTTTTATTTCAAGCTTGGTAGATGAACGCCAAAGCTATCAACAACAAGTAATTCAAGACATTGCAAAAGAACAAATTCGCCCCCAACAAGTGATCGCACCATATTTAAAAATCCCTTATCAAGTTCAAACCATATGTACCGATGAGCAAAAGAAAACTTACGCTTGTATCCAAACATTATTTGTCACCCTAGGGGCAGAATCAACGGACTGGAAAGCTCAGTTTAAAGTTTCTGATAACACTTACAAACGCAATATGTATAAAGCAATTAGCTATCAAAATCACATGTTAGGTAAAGGTGTATTTAAAGGCACAATGCTTGAATCACAACGCAACTATCTTTGGGATCAAGCTGAAATCATTTTTCCTATCCAAGATGCTCGCGGTCTAAATACCAAACCAATATTTAATATTGATGGAAAAAATTATAAATTTGACTTTTCTGCACAAAGCCAAGGTCAACATGGCTTTGATCTTCTTCATATCACCAGCAAGCAATATCCTGAACTGATCCTAAAATTGCAAAAAGGTTTTAGCTTTAGTCTGCAATTTGATTTAGAAGGTTTAAGCGAATTTGCCTTTGTTCCAACCAGTTACGAGATGACCTACCAAGCTAAAGGCAATTGGGGAGATGTCAAATACGATGGTCAAAGTTTGCCTTTTAAGAAACTGAGCAAAAAACAATTCTTTGAAGCTGACTGGAAAAATATTGCTTTAGGGAAACGTAATTTAGATCGTCTCTCAACCTGTGCAAATAGTCAGTGTTTTTACCAAGCTGTAAATACTCAAAGCAATCTGATCAGTAATGTTGACGCTGCTTATGCTGCTTCAAATACATCTTCAAACAACATTTCTGGTATTTCAACGCAGTTTTTAGAACCCGTTAATATTTATACCCGAACTGATCGTGCCATCAAATATGGCATTATGGTGATCATTATTACCTTTGGTTGCTTCTTCTTATTTGAAGTATTGAAAAGTCTTAAAATTCATCCTATTCAGTACGCTCTGGTGGCTATGGCACAAGGTGTATTCTTTGTTTTGCTTTTATCTATAAGTGAATATTATGCTTTTGGCCTAGCCTACCTCGTTGCGGCAGTTGCATGTATTGGCTTGATTACTTGGTATTTATACTTCGTCGTTCAAGGTTTTAAAGCCGCTATACTCTTCGGTGTTTTGCTCAGTGCTTTATACGGCATGATGTATCTATTACTACAATCCAGCGGCAAGACCTTCCTTTTTGGCTCTATTCTTTCGTTCATACTAATTGCATGTGTCATGTACATCACACGCCATGTTAATTGGTATCATTCCGAACAATAGCGCATCTAAATCTATCGGATAAAGTTAAATTTTTATATTTAAATTAGGATCTTACCATGTATCAAACGACCAAATCAGCTTTAAGTCAACTCAAACAATTGTGTCCAAATCAAAGCTCCGTTGCAGCTTGCTTGAATCAGCTTCGGCGCGCCAAAATCCAATTTTTAAATTTAGGTAATATTATTGTTTGCCCACAATATCGCTCTATTCTTATTTTCAAACAGCGTAAATTAATGGAAATAGAAACTTTTTCAGCCTAATTTAAAGAAATTTACACTGCATTAGAATTGTATCAAGTACAATCTTTTCTATCGTTTTTATATCAGGTAAAACTTATGTCTGTGCAGCGTTTACACGTTACTTCACGCTACTGCGAAGTTGCGATTTCAGGTAATTTGGTACACCTAGCTGGGCAACTCGCAGATGATACAAACGCAGATGTCACAGGGCAGACTCAACAAACTTTAGCTAATATTGACCGTCTATTGGCAGAAGCTGGAACAGATAAAACCCATATCCTTTCTGTTATGATTTTTTTAAAAGATATTGAAAAAGATTATGCAGCAATGAATGCGGTTTGGGATGCATGGATTAGCGAAGGGAACCCACCAGCACGTACATGTGTAGAATCAAAACTCTATGCGCCAGATGTACTTGTAGAAATGACGGTTGTTGCGGTACTTCCATAATTTTTATAATTATAAATCCAGATAAAATTGAGCAATATCTTGGGTGATATTGCTCAATTTTTTAGTAATTTTAAAATTTTGAATTTCAGCATTTTATTCAAATCTTCTTAAATGAGCTCTCAGATCAATTCTTCTAATGTCGAATTTTTAAGGCTTCACAAAAGCGTTTGACATTCTTTCTAGCTGGGGTGTCGCATGCAAAGTTGCTAATTCTGATTCAGGACTCAATAAGTCTCTTCTTAGGTCATGATAATCAGGCACACTGCTATAATGAAGCACACGATAGCCAGCCAATTGTAATAGGCGACGCTCATATTGTTGATGTGCTCGGCGTAAACCACTTTCCTCAAGCATAACCACTACAACAACCTGATAATTTTGATCAAGCACAACAAAGTCAGCTGTCATATTTTGATATTTGCGACGAGTGTGAGCATATTTCGTTGTTAATAGTGCATCAAATGAAACATGAGCTAACACAGTAAATTTAGGCAATACTGTCTGTAAACGAGTTAATGTCATTTGTTCATGACTACTTAACACGGCACGGCGCTTTAAAGCACTGTCTTGTTGATGCTTTCTTGAGAGGCTTTTCGCCGCCATAACAACGGTCAAAAATAGTAATAAGATTGTAATTAAATAGTACATGGGTCCATCCTTTAAGTTTTTTATAATGATTTTGCTAGATCACGCTTTGTTTTAATTGATAACGACACAGCCGTTCTTTAAAAGGTTCACTTAGTAATTTCACTTGTAGTTATCAAGCTTGGCTTAAATTTAGCCACCCTCACATTATTTATAAACACAGACTCAGCAAAAATCAAGTGCAGCTCGTCAGATTTTTAGGATTTATCATTTTTCATTACACTTTTTACATAAAAAATGCTCAGAAATCTCACCATATGATTTATCCACTCACTTTAAAAATTAAAAAGGCTCTTAAATAGAGCCTTTTTTATCGTTATCCACGAGCTTTTGATTTTGGTTTACTTTTACCACCAAATGGTCTTTTTTCACCTGTCTCACGAGGTGGTAGACCCGTATGTTGAGTCAGTACCTGCCCTTTTTGCGGTCGTTTATGCTGATTTTTATTTTGAACTGTTTGACCTGAACGCTTCACTGAATCGCCCGCAACAGTCGAGTTCTTCTTACGAGCAGATTTATATTCTCCTTCCGCCCCTTTCGGTTGATAAGTTGGAATTAAATGTTGCTTTGAATTACCAATTAAATCAGCACGGCCCATTTCTTTAAGTGCTTCACGAAGTAATGGCCAGTTATTTGGATCGTGGTAACGTAAGAATGCTTTGTGCAGACGACGGCGTTTTTCACCTTTTACAATGTCTACATTTTCAGTGTAACGCGCCACTTTTGCGAGTGGGTTTTTCCCTGAATAATACATGGTTGTCGCAGTTGCCATCGGTGATGGGTAGAACGTCTGTACCTGATCGGCACGGAAACCATTCTTCTTCAGCCAGATCGCAAGATGCATCATGTCATAATCAGAAGTACCTGGGTGTGCAGCAATAAAGTAAGGAATTAAATATTGCTCTTTTCCTGCTTCTTTACTAAAGCGATCAAACATTTGTTTGAAACGGTCATACGTACCAATACCCGGTTTCATCATCTTAGATAAAGGGCCTTGTTCAGTATGCTCTGGTGCAATTTTTAAATAACCGCCAACATGGTGTTGTACCAGCTCTTTGACATATTCAGGATTCAATACTGCAAGGTCATAACGTAATCCCGATCCAATCAGAATCTTCTTCACCCCTTTAATCGCACGTGCTTTACGATAAAGCTGTACTAAAGGTGCATGATCGGTATGCAAGTTTTGACAAACACCCGGATATACACAAGAAGGTTTACGACAGTTCTTCTCAATTTCAGGATCTTTACAATGCAAACGGTACATGTTTGCTGTTGGACCACCTAAGTCTGAAATAATACCGGTGAAGTTCGGCGCTGTATCACGAATTTTCTCGATCTCACGTAAGATCGAATCTTCCGAACGGTTTTGGATAATACGGCCTTCATGTTCTGTAATCGAACAGAATGTACAGCCACCAAAACAGCCACGCATAATATTGACCGAGAATTTGATCATATCAAATGCAGGGAAACGCGCATCTCCATATGCAGGATGCGGCAAACGTGCATATGGCAAATCAAATACATAATCCATTTCCTCTGTGGTTAGAGGAATTGGAGGTGGATTGATCCAGACATCACGCTCACCATGACGTTGAACCAAAGCACGTGCATTACCCGGGTTGGTTTCAAGGTGCAAAATACGGTTTGCATGTGCATAAAGTACTTGATCATTCGCCACTTCTTCAAAAGAAGGTAAACGAATTACAGCCAATTCTCGCGGAGGTAACTTGTGTTTAATCGCTTTTGACTGAGCAGGCTTTAGCTGAACAATCTGAGTATTTTCATCAAGTTGGTCGCCTTCACGTACAATCGGATTTGCAACAATTTCTTTTTGAAAACCTTGATATTGAGCTAGTGTGTTGCCTTTATCTTTCTCAATTTCACAACCATCAATATCTTCAGTCATGACATATGGGTTAATAATTGGGTCAACACGCCCAATCGTATCTACATCATTACTGGCAATTTCAACAAATTTTGCTTTAGCCGCTTTGTTATGTTTATTAATAATAAATGCTGTACCACGAACATCTGTAATCTCGTGGATTTTTTCACCTTTAGCCAAACGGTGCATCACATCAATAATGGCACGTTCACCATTACCATACATAAGCATATCGGCTTTTGAATCCATCAAAATTGAACGACGGACTTTGTCTGACCAATAATCATAGTGCGCAATACGACGTAAACTACCCTCAATACCACCTAATAGTACAGGTACATCTGGGAATGCTTCACGACAACGTTGGCAATAAACCGTTGCCGCACGGTCAGGGCGTTTATTTGGTTCGTTATTAGGAGAATATGCATCATCCGAACGGATTTTACGATCTGCCGTATAGCGGTTGATCATCGAATCCATATTGCCCGCAGTCACTCCCCAAGCAATCGTTGGCTTACCCAATACACGGAAACTTTCAACATTGGTCCAGTCTGGCTGTGCAATAATACCGACACGGAAACCTTGCGCTTCCAATACCCGTCCAATCACACCCGATACAAATGATGGATGATCAATATAAGCATCGCCACAGACTAAAATAAAGTCACACGCATCCCAGCCGAGTTGGTCCATTTCTTCTCGTGACATCGGCAAAAATGGCGCTGGTTCAAAACACGACGCCCAATATTTGTCGTAATCAAACAACGCTTTTGGCGCAGTTTGCATAGTATAAGCGGTAGACATGGCTTGCGAATCTCGGCTAGCAGATGGAGGAGAGACATCTAAAGATGAAAGCCGATCATTTTAACATGAATTTCATTCATTTTCCTTGTTTATAAAACACGCGAAAACAACAATATAGAAATTAATTTGATTAAAGTTTACTCAATATTTTATTCTTAGATTAAATACGGCGGAATAAAATCCGCCGCAGATCGAACTCATTTATTTATATGACTTAGAAGAGAGCTTTTGGTAAACGAATCTGAATAATCTCGTTATCATCGGCCAACTTTGCATTACGTCCCGTCGACCCAGGGAAGTTATTATCATTGAAAACCGTCAGTGTTGTACCATTTTCAATAATTACATCTTCAATGGTTTCAAATGGGAAGGCAAAAACCTGTCCCGTACCAATATCCCCTGCTCTAGCTGTGCCATACAACATATTCGGGTTAGCAATTTTAATTAAATCGACTAAGTCTTCGCGGCTGACCAGCTGGCCTGACTCAATTAATTTAATACGAATTAATTTTTTATAGCCGCCTAAATTATTCTGCGTGGCATCACGTTCAATAATAATACCCTCATTATTATTAAAAAGTTGGAAATCACCAATATTGGTTGCTTTACTGTCTAACTGGAACCAATAATATTTTCCTGTATACGCTTTTTTCTTCAGGTCAAATTGAGAAATCAGCAACTGTCTTTCTGTTTCCCGAATTGATTTAATTGGCTTTTCTATAAGCGGATAGAGATACTGCCCATCTGGCGAAATCGCCATTCCTTCAAAACCGCCACTTTGTTGAACAAGAGGTTCCACAAAATTAATTTGTGCTTTATTAAATTGATTTTGTGGTGAACGTAATTCTTGAGTTGGATTTAATGGATTTGGTAAAGGAATCGGAGCGTCTAAAAGTACACCATCTGCTGAGAAATGGAGTAAATATGGACCAAATTCATCTCCAATCCAGTAAGTCCCATCACTAGTACGCTGCATCGACTCTGGGTCAAAATCAGCACCCGTTAATAAACGCTCAGGTGTATTACCATTGATGATATTAAATGGAATTAATTTATTCGGATCACGCAGTTGGATAAAACTTTGTACAGTAACTTGACCGGTGCCTTTAGTTTTAGTTTTGAAATCAGGCTTTATTTTATAAATACGAAGTAAAAAGTCTGATGAATTATCTTGAGTGCCAAAACCGTTATCGGCCATTGCCATATAACTGCCATCTTCATTTTTTAATGCTGCAGAAAATCCCTGTACAGGTTGACCTTTAAACGGAGGATAAATTCCATTTGCACCTTTCACATATGCCCCTGAGTCTGGTCCAGCAGCATAAGTTTCTACAGGTAACTTAGCAAAAGAAATTAGAGTTGGTTCGGTAACGTTTTCAGTAGGCGAAGTTTGATCTTGATCGTTATCATCGTTACATGCCGTCAATCCTAAACTGGCACAGCATAATAATGCGATTAAAGTTTTTTTGCTCATGATTTTATACAGTTGGTAAAAAATTAAGCAAATTTAATCAAGCTTGTATGAAGTTTTTGCTTCAAAAATATGAAATCTTTATGGCGAAAATATGACAAGCCTATTGTTTAGCACCCAATAGAAAACTGAACTTGTTAGTAAAGCTAATTAAAGTTTTGTTGGCTGATATTCTCCAGCAATTGCTGCTTTTAAAAATTTTTGGAAAGTTGGACATTCCATATGATTTTCAGCAGGACATACAGCAGCGTGTTCTAATCCTTGGCTGATAAAATGCAATCGCTTTGCCATTTGCTCTAACTGTTCAGCTTTATCTTTTAGTTTTTGACGGTCAAGATCAGGCTTACCATCTTGCCTAAACATTGTGGCAACTTCATTTAAAGAAAATCCTGCAGCACGACCTAAAGCAATTAATGCCAGTTGATCAATTACTTGTTTGCCATATTGTCGACGTAAGCCTTGCCGCCCTATCGATTTAATTAGCCCTTTCTCTTCATAAAAACGTAGGGTAGCCGTTGTGACTTTTGCCTTTTTAGAAACTTCACCAATATCCATAATACCCTCTTGACTTCAAGTGAACTTTAACTTGCACAATAAATTTATCACGTTTCATACGTATAAAAGCAAGGTGTAAAAATGAATACATCCACTCTGTTCTTTCAAGCTTTATGTCTTGGTATTGGTGCAACCATCGTTATGGATATATGGCTGTTAATACTAAAAATATTTAAGATCCCGACTTTAAACTTTGCCTTTCTTGGACGTTGGGTGGGCTGGATATTTCAAGGAAAACTTGTCCATCATTCTATTGCTAAAAGTCCTCCAATGAAGGGGGAATATTTATTAGGCTGGATTGCTCACTATAGTGTCGGAATTATCTTTGCATTGAACTTTCTTTTAATCGTAGGTTCAGTTTGGCTCGACCACCCTCAGTTTTACTCAGCACTACTGTTTGGTTTGGTCACCGTTCTCATTCCTTTTTTCATTATGCAACCAGCTATGGGTAGTGGTTTTGCCTCATCAAAAACACCTCACCCTTTTTTGAACTGTCTGAAAAGTTTGCTGAACCATAGTGTTTTTGGCTGTGGTTTATATCTCACTGCAAAACTATTTCAAATTTAAATAAAGGGAAATTTCCATGAAAACTGTTGCCATTATTTACCATAGTCGCCAAGGCCACACCCAATTTATTGCTCAGCAAATTCAAATTGGCGTCTTGAGCCATCACAATATTAAAGCAGATTTACTCAATGCCGAGGATCTTATCGAGCGTCCAGAAATTCTTATCCAATATGATGGATTAATTTGGGGATCTCCTACTTATTTAGGTGGTGTATCTTCCAAGTTAAAACAGCTCATGGATGCAACTGGACCATTATGGAAAAAACAAAGTTTTAAAGGGAAATTAGCAGCTGGGTTTACCGTTTCATCTCTTCCTGCTGGTGATAAACAATCCACACTAATTTCAATTTTTACTTTTTGCATGCAACACGGCATGTTATGGGTAGGTAACCCAATTCTACCAGAACAGCATCAAGGTGTTGCCTATACACAAGCAGCTAACCGACTCGGTTCATGGTCAGGTTTAATGGCTCAGGCTGAACATGCTAGTAATGCAGATGGTTTTGATGAGGGAGATATTAAAACTGCTCAACAATTTGGTGAAAATTTTGCATTGACCTTAAATGCTTATCAAGGGACTTAACTCCATAGTTGAAAAAGAACGTCTGTAAGTTAAAACGTACAAAATTTGGGGTCATTAACGGATATTCAACTTAAGTATTTTTTCATAACATATAAATCATAGAGAGACAGGAAGTCTCATTGAAGAAGAATAAGAACGCAGGAAGCGGTAGTTGACAGGAGTTAGCTACATAAAGCTGAATACGAAGAAACCTCGACAGGATGTCGGGTTTTTTTCATTTCAATAATACAAAAATCTTACTTTTTGCTTGGGCTGAGCAACAGAACTTATATTGATCCAATAAATACGGCTGAATACCATCATTTCATTTGAAATTTGATTATTGGTTTTGTATTTTGCTTACCTCATCTTTAGCTCAAGATCATTTTGCACCATCACAATTACAGCGCCTTAGTCTCAAACTTTTTATTATTGCGTTGATGACAATAATGACGGGATGTACAAGTTTAGGCCCTAATAGCGGTTCATTTTCTTGGCGCTCAAGTAAGCTTTCGTCTGGCTTACAAAAAGCTTATTCCGTTCCGCCAAGTACAGCGAATCGCCTATCTCCAATGATTATTCAAAGCGCTGATAGATATAATGTTCCACCGCTTTTATTGGCAGCCGTGATCAGGCAAGAGTCTAGCTATAATAGTAATGCTCGCTCTCCCACCGGGGCTATTGGGTTAACACAAATTATTCCCAGTTATTGGCAACAAACTTGTGCTGGTAACTTGTATGATGAATCTACCAACATCCAATGTGGTGCTTATATTTTAAATCATTACTATCAGACAGCAGATAGCTGGTTCAAAGCGACAGCATATTATAATGTTGGTCCAACAGGATATGAACGAAGTTTCTGGACACGACACAAAGCAAAAAAATATGCTCGATCTGTGAAACGTCATCAGAAAACTTTAAAAAGTGCTTTATAAATTAAGATTAAATAAAAAAGCCCATTTATTAATGGGCTTTTTTATATGGTTAATTTTATTCGTCAAATAAACCTTCAAATAAAACAGAAGATAAATAGCGTTCCCCACTGTCTGGAAGAATAACAACAATTGTTTTACCTGCATTTTCAGGACGTTCTGCAATTTTAGCCGCTGCTGCCAATGCAGCACCACTTGAAATACCCACTAAAATACCTTCTTGGGTGGCACACTTTCTCGCCCATTGAATTGCTTCTTCACTACTCACTGGTAAGACTTCATCAACCAAATCTAAATCAAGATTCTTTGGAATAAAATTTGCTCCAATTCCCTGAATTTTATGCGGTGCGGGTGTAATGTTCTCACCATTTTTTGTTTGAGTAATAATTGGAGACTCAGCAGGTTCAACTGCTACTGAGTACAATGGCTTATTCTGAACTTGTTCAAAATAACGAGAAATACCCGTAATCGTACCTCCTGTACCTACACCAGCTACCAAGATATCAACTTGTCCACCTGTTGCTTGCCAGATTTCTGGTCCAGTCGTATCAACATGAATTTGTGGATTAGCTGGGTTTTCAAACTGTTGTGGCAAGAAATAAACTTCTGGCTGTTCAGTTGCTAATCGTACAGCTTCATCAACTGCACCTTTCATTCCCTTCGCTGGTTCGGTTAGGACTAAATTAGCACCGAGTGCTTTTAATACTTTTCTACGCTCAAGGCTCATGCTTGCAGGCATAGTTAAAGTAATGGAATAACCTTTTGCCGCTGCTACGAACGCCAATGCAATACCAGTATTACCACTGGTTGGTTCAACAATATGCATGCCTTCTTTTAGCACACCACGTTTTTCCGCATCTGCAATAAGTGCCGCTCCAATACGGCATTTCACAGAAAAAGCTGGGTTACGACTTTCTACTTTGGCTAATACAGTTGCATCAGTTTTAATCAAACGATTAATACGTACTAAAGGAGTATTACCAATAGCTTCTGCATTATTTGAATAAACTGCGATACCTAAATTATTGGGTGTTGGGAATTGTGGATCAGTAGACATGTTATATCCTTATTAGATTTGGAATGATTCTGAATCATTATAGGCTTGTCAGTTAAACAGGAAAGTAGAAAAAGTGAAGTAAAATAAAAAATGGAATTTACATTAAAATGAAGAGAAAGAAAAAATAATAAAAAATCAAACAAATATAACTTCTATAGCATTCGATCTAAAGCAAACTTTCGCTGCAGCATTAAAGCCCAAGTATAATTACTACCAAAATTCACCTTCTCGCCAATCTGCACAAATAGTGTCCTCTTCTGAACTATTTGATAGCTGGTCTTTCATCTGAATATTTAAAGGATATAGCATAATTTCATACTCATCCGTTAGATAACTACAAGTGTTTTGTTTGATAGATAAATTTCCTTTCCAAACAGTCCATCCTAATTTTTCATAAAATGCTTCATCTTCTGGTTGTAATGCAGCAAGCCCATATTCCAGATGAGTTAATGTCTCTACTAAATATTTTAATAATTGTGTTGCAAGCCCCTTACCTCTCATCGTGTAATCAGTGGTCACATACTCTACATAAGCAGTTTTCACATCGGAACTACCATTTATGGTAAAAACTCTATCCGTCCATAAGGCATGTGAGACAATTTGATTCTTTAATATACCGACGACATGAATAGCTTTTTGCATAAAAGCATATTGACTCCAAGGATCTTCATCAAAAGCAGAAAAACATAACTCAGCAATCTGATAACGTTGATTTTTATCTAGATCTTGGGCTGCGATAATTTTGAACTGCATAGATGAAAACTCGATTTGAACTATTTATAGATTAAGCAAATATTGGAATATTATGAAATTATTTTTTATTCCATTATTTTAGTTTTAATAATTCTTCAAATAATTCTTTATTGATTGCTTTCTTGCTATAAAAAAACACCCCTAACCACTGGTTGGGGGTGTTTAGAATAATGAGCTGGCG
>ERZ808232.140-NODE-140-length-17795-cov-8.703777_pt1 | contig 17795 bp, 14 predicted proteins | sample MGYA00521281_ERZ808232 | MGnify/ENA primary metagenome ERZ808232 (study PRJEB31515, sample SAMN02941833) | indoor metagenome | biome: House; feature: Kitchen Counter; material: surface | place: USA: Illinois | collected 2012-02-13 ... | reverse complement strand
GTAGATGAAAATGCCAAACATAGGGTGATACCTAATGTGCAGCCGTACAAAAATACGTTAGTGAAAACCTTGTTAACGACTTTGAGAGCGTTACCTGCGGATGTTCGATTAACCTCTTTTAATAGCCATCAAACAAAAGCTTCCGTGGGGTTAAGTCTGACGCGAATTAGGTTGCAAGCACTATTAGCAGAATGGCGAAAAGAACAGCCTCAATGGCGTTGGGATATTCAGTCAACACAACCTCAGGCCCAAATAGGCGCTCAGGAGGTAGTCGATGTGGAACTTATCGTTACTACGCACTAAAACATGGCCACATATTTCAACTACCTTGTTCATTTTATTGATTGGCTTACAGGCAGCGTGTTGGTACCCGTTACTGCAGCAGGAATACATTGAAAGGCAGCATCAAGTTCAATTGCAACGCAATATTGAGAAGCAACAGAGTAAGCGATATCGTCAATCTGAGGACTTAAAAACAGCGCCCTTTTTACTGCGTCAGAGCGTCAAATATCGAGTAGTAGCATTAGAAAACGGACAAGTCTCACAATGGGCTATTAGCGGGACCTTTTTACTTAGTCAGTGGGAAGCGCTACAAGAAGCGATTCAAGAGCAGGTATCGCTTGGTTTAATGGAGGCGACTTGGTCTATTCGAGAAAAGGGACAGTGGCATGGTGAGTTATTGTTCAAAGTATTCCCTCCTTTATCACAAAAAACGTACCAAAATTGGTTGCCTGTTCGGCAACAATCTTTGACGACATCGATTGTGGGTTGGGAGTTGATTTCAGTTGTTACCGTGGATGGTGTTGCTTCTGCATTAATTTCTTATAGCACCACTAAGCGATGGGTATCCGTGGGAGATTGGCTTCCTTCATTGGGCATGTCTGTAGCGCAAGTGTTAGCGGAAAGTGTGGTGTTGGTGTCGCTTTCTGGAGAGGAGAAAAAACTGTACTTATATGAACCCAATGACATAAGGAAGTGACCGTATGACCTATATTCTTTTGCTTATTATTCTGTTGATTCCGTCGCGTTTATTAGCAATGGATGTTTTGTTTGAATCGCGACCTATACAAGAGGTGCTGCCTTGGCTTGCTGCAAAAATGCATAAAAGTTTAGTCATTAGCCCCGAGATAAAAACGACTCTTACTTTGTCCATTAAAGATGCTTCTTGGCAAGATGTTATGGAGGCGGTAGGGCAGCAGCCAGATATCTCGTTAACCTGGCAGGGATCAGTCGCAGTGTTAATGCCGACAACGACACAAACTTCGAAGGCCCGTTGTCAGCGTGCTTATTGGATGTTACGTCATGCTAAAACTAGGGAGGTAGGAGAGCACCTTAAGGTACTTTATCCTTCTCTTTCTTTAGTGATGGATGAACGAACCAATTCAGTGATCACCTATGCTTGTCAGCCAATCGAAGGGCTTGCAAAAGTATTGGCGTGGCTAGACGTTCCGTTACGTCAAATCGAAATTAGTGCTCAAATTGCTCAAGTCAGTACGTCGGCGCAATCTCAATTTGGGGTTAATTGGCAAGCGAGTTTATCCGATAGTGTTCGCTCCTCTGTTGGAGGTGCGATTGACTTGGGAGCACTAACTCCAACCAGCAGTGTGTCTATCTCAGGTAGTAGCGGTTTAAGCTTGCTGTCTTTCACATTAGATATGCTGGAAAGTGAAGGGATGGCTAAAGTGTTATCAAAACCAAAAATTGTAGCGATGGAAGGGGAATTAGCACGAATTGAATCAGGTACAGAAATACCGTATCAAACGGTATATGATGAAAATGTGAATGTTGAGTTTCGTGATGCCGCCTTAGTATTAGAAGTGAGACCTTTTGTAAAAGAAGGAAATCGTATTCTGCTTGAGTTAACGATTCATCAAGACTCGGTCGGAGAGTTAGTTAATGGTGTACCGAGTTTAGAGACGAACCGTTTAAAAACTCAGGTCGTTGTTAAAGACCAAGAAACGCTTGTGTTGGGTGGGATTTTTAGAGAAGAGCGTTTTAAAACGATGAGTAAAGTGCCTTTTTTGGGCGATATCCCCATTTTGGGTGTATTCTTTAAAAGAGAAACAGAACAACAAGAAAAGGTTGAATTACTTGTATTTATTACACCAAAGCTGCTACAAATGTCAGTTAACTAGGCTGCAGCCTAAATCTGCTTAATTCCGATATAATTGAAGACCATGATAGAAGCTCCCAATATAATTTTAGTAGGCCCCATGGGTGCGGGTAAAACGACAATAGGTCGTTTGCTTTCGCAGTCATTGGGCAGAGAGTTCTATGACTCAGATCGAGTGATAGAAGAAAAGGCAGGGGCTGATATCCCTTGGATTTTCGAAAAAGAAGGTGAAGACGGCTTCCGTCAACGCGAGACATGTGTCCTGGCCAGTATGCTAAAACATGATGAAGAGAGCATTGTTCTTGCGACTGGTGGGGGAATCGTAATGCGCGAGGAAAATCGTCGATTGCTAAATGATAATGTACTTGTCGTCTATCTTTATGCGTCAGTTGCGCAGCAATTGCATCGAACGTCGAAAAGTAACCACCGACCTCTATTACGCACCAGTGACCCAAAAGCAACATTGAAAAAGTTATTTAAAGTACGTGACCCACTTTATCGAGAAGTAGCTACAGTGATTGTAGAAACCGATTCTCGACATCCAAAAGCGGTTGCTAATAAGGCCCTAGAGGCCATCAAACGTTATTTAAAATCAGAGAGCAAGACACAGAATGCAAACGTTAACGGTTGAATTAGGAGAGCGAAGCTACCCTATTTACATTGGTAGTGGAATACGACAACAAAAAGATCTATTTACTCAAGCTATTCATGGCAAGCAAGTGATGATCGTTACCAATGAGACAGTTGCCCCTTTGTATTTGGAAGCAATTGTGTCAATGCTTGATGAAGATTATCAAGTGGATACTTGTATTCTTCCTGATGGAGAAGTCTTCAAGACGTTAGATACGTACGCACAAATCATTACTTCGCTATTAGAAGCGAAACATAATCGTACGACGACTATTATTGCACTAGGCGGCGGTGTGATAGGGGATATGGCGGGTTATGCAGCGGCAACTTATCAGCGCGGAGTGCCATTTATCCAAGTGCCTACAACGTTATTGTCTCAGGTGGATTCCTCTGTTGGCGGGAAAACAGGAGTCAATCATCCATTAGGTAAGAATATGATTGGGGCGTTTTATCAGCCTCAAGCGGTGATTATCGATACGCAAACGCTTACTACGCTACCTGAAAAAGAACTATCCGCAGGTATGGCGGAAGTGATCAAATATGGTTTGATTTACGATGTACAGTTTTTTGATTGGTTAGAGCAAGAAATGGCCGCTCTAATGGCGCTAGATAATAGTAAGATCAGTGATGCTATTTACCGTTCTTGTTTAGCGAAAGCTGAGGTAGTAGCTCTAGATGAGAGAGAAGGTGGCATCCGTGCTATTTTGAATTTAGGCCATACATTTGGCCATGCTATTGAAACTCATATGGGGTACGGTAACTGGTTACATGGCGAAGCAGTTGCGGCTGGGTGTGTTCTAGCTGTCGATTTATCATGGCGCATGGGAGCGATCTCTGAACAGGATGTAAGTCGTAGTGTGGCTTTGCTTCAAGCGGCTAAATTGCCGGTATTACCTCCAGCGAACATGACACTTGATGATTTCAAAGCCTTGATGACATTAGATAAAAAAGTAATCGATGGCAGCTTACGTTTAGTATTATTAACTTCTTTGGGTGGGGCGGTAGTCACGTCAGATTTTCCTATGGATGATTTTAATGCCTGTATTACTGATGCGCTGCAAGCGAGTGCAGAGCAATAATTTTGCTCTATTTTTGCTGCTCTAAAGGACAGATATGTCAGAACCGAATTTCCAGTTTGATTTAGAAAGTGCATTGAATCAGCCGCCGAAAGCGACGCTGAGGGATCCGTTCGGTTCGAAAGACATGTCTGCTTACTTTGCTTCTGAAGAAGGTAATCAACAGCTTGCTTTATTAGAACATTTGAGCCGTTACAGTAATTTGTTATCTGTTATACAGGGCCCGCAAGGCAGTGGTAAAAGTCGTTTTATGATGGAGTTTTCTCGACATCAAGATGATACGACTATTATTAGCCAAGTAAAAGGCAGTATGTTGATGACGGCGGGTCAATTGTTACAAGCTATTTACGGTGGCTTTTCCTCGTATTTGAAAGAGCCGCCTAATGAAGCAACGTTTGGCCCTTTGCTTAAGTTCGCTCACGATATTGAGGGACAAGGCCAGAAGGCGTTGATTTTGATTGATAACGCTCAAGAATTAAATACAGATGCAGTAAGTATGCTATTAGACATGATGTCTTTAGCGACTGAAAATCAATCGGTTCCCCATGTTGCTTTATTTACTGAATTTCCGCTTTCTCGTAATTTAGATGCTTATCAGAGGTTACGCTATGACCAATTAAGTCATACGTTGGAGATTGCGCCTTATTCGCTAGAACAAACAAAAGCTTACTTACTTCATCGCATACGAACGGTTGGAGGAAGTATTAATCTGCCATTTACGGATAAGCAGGTTAAGCAGATTTATCAAGAATCTAAAGGGTATCCAGGAAAAATAAACCAAGTTGCTCAAGCTATGATGGGGAACGGAGAAAAGGAAATAGAGCGCTCAAGTCGTTTCAACTTCGCGTTAGGCTTTCCGTTAGTACATATGGCATTACTATGTTTAGTGATGCTAGGTATCTTGATCGCAGTATTATTTAATGATCCGAGTAAACCTGAGCTGGTGGCGTTAGATCGTACTAGTAACGTTATTCCGTTAGGTCCAAAAATCGCAGTGCGAGCAGGCCAGTCTTCTTCTGAGACGATTTCTAGAATTGATGAAATGCAGCGTAAGATAGGGACGCAAGGAGATATTTCACTGCCTCCGATTCCTGCTGATACGGTTGCTGATACTCCAGTAGAAGCATCAGTGGTTGCGTCACCTCCTTCGATGACAGCGCCTATTGCTGTTGCGCCGATTAGGCAAACAACCCCGATTATCAGTTCTACCCCTGCCCAAAAACGCGTGCCAACGATCATTCCATCTGCTGCGGTGAATTCTAATGCAGCGGTAGAATTTAGGAAGGCGTCTAATGACCCATTTGATAAAACTCAGTGGTGGTTATCACAAAGTCCAAGCCGCTACACGCTACAGTTATTAGGGACTTATAGCCTGAGTACGGTAAAAGAATTTATTCAATCTCAAGGCAGTATCAGTGTTTTCAGCTACTTTAAGTCCAAACATAAAGGGCGAGATTGGTATGTAGTGGTCTATGGGATGTATCGAAGCCGTAGTAATGCGATTGCCGCCGTAGAGTCATTACCGCAAGATTTGAAAAAACTGAATCCTTGGGCACGAAATGCTCGTAGTATTCAGCAAGATATTAAAAAAACAGAATGATCCACTAATCACCCTATAAGCTATTTGATTTCATTAGTTTTTTTATTTTTTTATAGCCTATCAATAGACAGTATTGTGCTTTTTACTGTATTTTTTTTGAAAAAAAAGGTCATTTATTCGAAAAAAAATCGTTTATCTCTCAAATACTACAATCCACAGTGGAATTTTCTGTTTGTAAAATATCCCGCGATAGATAATCCTCCTGAAGTATCGAATTTCTCTAAATTTAGTCATAAAAATAGTCAAAACGCCGTTAATATCATATTGGCCCATTTGAGTAGTATCTTTCCTCAGGGTACTATCCTTGTCCTTTTAGATGGTTTATAAATCAGATAATAATCATTCTCAAAGCCGCCTATACGGCTTTCTACGTGTCTGGCCATCGAGTTTCATTTTCAAATCTATTCGAAAATTTTACGTATTAATTGTGGGAGTTGGTGTATGAATGCAGGTCTTTATCGTCCTGGCGAATTCAAAGACAACTGTGGCTTTGGCTTAATTGCACACATGGAAGGCAATGCTAGCCATGAATTACTTAAGACAGCCATTGAATCTTTGACATGTATGACACACCGTGGAGGCATTGCTTCTGATGGCAAAACAGGTGATGGTTGTGGTCTTCTTATTCAAAAGCCGGATACCTTTCTTCGCGGCGAAGCGGATGCTCTGTTTAACCACACCCTATCTGATCTTTATGGCATCGGTATGGTTTTCTTGGATCAAGATGACATACTTGCTACCGAGCAGCGTGAGGCTTTAACCAAAGAGCTGCAAGGTCAGGGATTGTATGTTGTTGGCTGGCGTGAAGTACCAATGGATGCTTCTTGTCTAGGTCGTATTGCAGAAGAATGCTTACCACGTATTGAACAAATATTTGTTGATAGCAATCGAATGGATGCGCGTACTTTTTCAACGCGATTATTTGTTGCTCGTCGTCAGACTGAAATAGCATTAGCGCATTATGAAAACTTCTATATTTGTTCTTTGTCTGACAAAGTATTGTCTTACAAAGGCTTAATGATGCCAGAAGATTTACCTGTCTTTTATAAAGATTTAGGTAATGAGAGCTTACAAACTGCGATTTGTGTATTCCACCAACGTTTCTCCACAAATACTTTACCGAAATGGCCACTAGCACAACCATTCCGTATGTTGGCGCATAATGGTGAGATCAACACCATAGACGGCAACCGTAATTGGGCGTTGGCTCGAGCGAATAAACTGCGCTCGCCATTGATTCCTGAGCTACAAGATTTACAGCCATTAGTTAACTTAACCGGTTCTGACTCTTCTTCTATGGATAATATGTTAGAAGTCTTGGTCACTGGTGGTGTTGATATTTTCCGCGCTGCACGTTTGATTATTCCGCCAGCATGGCAAAATGTTGAGAATATGGATCCAGAACTTCGTGCTTTTTATCAGTATAACTCGATGCACATGGATCCTTGGGATGGCCCAGCTGGTCTTGTAATGACCGATGGTCGCCATGCTATTTGTATGCTGGACCGTAATGGCCTACGTCCATCTCGTTGGGTTGTTACCAAGAATGGTTTCATCACATTAGCATCAGAAATTGGTACTTATGCTTACAAACCAGAAGATGTAGTGTCTAAAGGTCGTGTAGGTCCAGGACAGATGTTGGTTGTTGATACACAAACAGGTCAAATCCTACATACCAATGATATTGATCAGCGCTTGAAATCAGCTCATCCGTACAAAAAATGGTTGAAACAAGAAGCGATTCGTATTGAGTCGTTGCTAGAAGAATCGTCTCTTGAATTTAATCCTTTTACCAAAGAAGAGATGCTGGCTTATCAGAAGATGTTCCAAGTGTCTTTTGAAGAGCGCGAACAGATCTTCCGTCCATTAGCCGAAAGCGGTCATGAAGCGGTAGGTTCTATGGGTGATGATACTCCAATGGCAGTGATGTCGAGTCAAACTCGTCCAGTTACTGATTATTTCCGCCAGAAATTTGCACAGGTGACAAACCCGCCAATCGATCCATTACGTGAATCGGTTGTTATGTCTTTAGAAACCTGTATTGGTGTAGAGCGTAATTTATTTGAAGAAACGCCAAAACACGCGAGTCGTATTATTTTATCGTCTCCGGTATTGTCGCCACGCAAATACAGCCGATTGTTACTGAATGATCATCGTTTCCGCTTGGTGCGTTTAGATACCAACTATAATCCTGATGAAACATCGCTCGAACAAGCCATTAAAGATTTGTGTCAGAATGCAGAAAAAGAAGTACGTAATGGTGCTGTGATTCTTTCATTATCGGATCGGATTATCAAAAAAGGCTTTTTACCTATTCCAGCACCGATGGCGGTTGGGGCTGTACATCATCACCTAACCGTTGTTGGTTTGCGTTGTGATTCTAATATCGTTGCCGATACTGGGTTTGCACGAGATCCTCATCAATTTGCTGTGTTATTAGGCTTTGGTGCGACGGCTGTTTATCCTTATCTTTCTTTCCGCTTGATCAATGATATGGTGGATAAAGGCGAAGTGTTAGGTGACCCAATTGCTTGTCATGTTAAATATCGTAAAGGTATTAACAAAGGCTTGATGAAAATCCTGTCTAAAATGGGTATTTCAACGATTGCCTCTTATCGTGGTGCGCAATTGTTTGAAGCGGTTGGCTTGGATACTAAAGTGGTCGACCTTTGTTTCAAAGGCGTTGCAAGTCGTATCAAAGGTGCTCGTTTTGAAGATTTCCAGCGTGATCAAGCAACGATTGCCAATAATGCTTGGAAGTTACGTAAACCTATTCAACAGGGCGGTTATCTTAAATACGTACATGACTCTGAGTATCACGCGTTTAATCCAGACGTAGTACGTAATCTACAAACAGCGGTAGGCAGTGGTCGCTTTGAAGACTTCACCGCTTACACAACGCTCGTTAATAATCGTCCAGCATCTATGTTACGCGATTTGTTTACGGTGTCAGATAAAGCCACAGAGATTTCTATTGATGATGTTGAGTCGCTAGAAGATATTTTACCTCGCTTTGATTCTGCTGGTATGTCGTTAGGTGCTTTGTCTCCAGAAGCGCATGAAGCGTTAGCGCAAGCGATGAACGAACTAGGCTGTCGCTCAAACTCAGGAGAAGGCGGTGAAGACCCAGCTCGTCATGGTACTGAGCGTCGTTCTAAAATTAAGCAAATTGCCTCTGGTCGATTTGGTGTAACGCCTGAATACCTAGTAAACGCAGAAGTACTACAGATTAAGGTAGCACAGGTTGCGAAACCTGGTGAAGGTGGTCAGTTACCGGGCGGTAAAGTAAATGGTCTAATTGCACGCTTACGTTATGCTGTGCCGGGTGTGACATTGATTTCACCACCGCCACATCATGATATTTATTCTATTGAAGATTTGGCGCAGCTGATTTTTGACTTGAAACAAGTTAACCCAGATGCATTGGTGTCTGTGAAACTAGTCTCTGAACCAGGTGTGGGTACGATTGCCGCAGGTGTGGCAAAAGCCTATGCCGACTTAATTACTATTTCTGGTTACGATGGTGGTACAGCGGCATCGCCACTAACGTCTATTCGTCATGCGGGTTCTCCTTGGGAGCTTGGCTTAGCTGAAGCACAACAAGCACTGCGTGCAAATGATCTACGTGGCAAAATTCGCTTGCAGACAGACGGTGGTCTAAAAACCGGTCTAGATGTAGTGAAAGCGGCAATTCTTGGTGCAGAAAGCTTTGGTTTTGGTACCACGCCTATGATCGCTATGGGTTGTAAGTTCTTGCGTATTTGTCATTTGAATAACTGTGCAACGGGTGTTGCAACACAAGATCAAATGTTACGCGATGAGCATTTCGTTGGTACGGTAGAAATGATTAAAAACTTCTTCCGTTTTATGGCTCAAGATACGCGCTTGTGGATGGCCAAATTGGGTGTTGCTCATTTGCAAGACTTGATCGGTCGTACAGATTTATTAAGCATCTTGCCAGGTGAAACAGAGAAGCAGCAGGGGTTGGATCTATCGCCTATCTTGCAAAACGATGCTATCCCAGCGGATAAAGCTCAATTCTGTGTTACACCGTTTAACCCACCACATGATAAAGGCTTATTAGCACTAAAAATGTGGGATACGGTTAAAGCAACAGTGGAAGAAAAAGAAAGCAGTGAATTCGCTTTTAACGTGACGAACTGTGATCGATCTATTGGCGCACGTTTATCTGGTGAAATTGCTAAACGTTACGGTAACCAAGGTATGGCCGACACACCATTAACACTGAAACTGACTGGTACTGCCGGACAAAGTTTTGGTGTTTGGAATGCTGGTGGTTTGAACATGTATTTAGAAGGTGACGCGAACGATTACGTGGGTAAAGGTATGACCGGCGGTAAGTTGGTGATTCGCCCTCCACATAATTCTGTTTTTAAGTCTCAAGATACAGTGATTATTGGTAATACTTGTTTGTACGGAGCAACAGGCGGCAAATTATTTGCTGCAGGTACCGCTGGTGAGCGTTTCGCTGTTCGTAACTCTGGAACGCATGCGGTTATCGAAGGAGCTGGAGATCACTGTTGTGAGTATATGACGGGTGGACTGGTTACTGTACTAGGTGATACTGGCTGTAACTTCGGTGCCGGTATGACGGGTGGTTTCGCGTATGTTTTAGATATGGATCGTACCTTTGTGGATAAATACAATCATGAATTGGTTGAAATCCAGCGAGTAGGAACGGAACTTACCGAAGAATATCGTTCTCATTTACGCAGTGTAATCGAAGAATATGTTCGAGAAACTGATAGCGAATGGGGCCAAGAAATTTTAGAAAACTTCTATGACTACATTGGCAAATTCTGGTTAGTGAAACCAAAAGCCGCGAGTTTAGGTGCGTTGTTGGCCAGCACTCGCCAACGACCAGAATAAATCTTGCTGTCATGGTGCTAAGTAGCATATGAATCAGTTTTTGACCCATTTGAGAGAAGTGCCGCTTGCGTGCAAGCGGCCATAGGAGATAGCAGCTTATGTCTGAGCGCTTGAACAATGCATTTCAATTCGTCGAAGTGGATCGTAAAGATCCTAAGAAAAAGCCTTTAATTACACGTAAGGCGCAATTCGTCGAAATTTATAAACCATTTGAGGAAGAGAATGCCAAAGGGCAATCTCATCGTTGCCTTGAATGTGGTAACCCTTATTGTGAATGGAAATGTCCTGTTCACAACTACATTCCTAACTGGTTGAAGTTGGTGAGTGAGGGAAGTATTTTAGAAGCCGCTGAGTTGAGTCATCAGACTAACTCATTGCCAGAAGTGTGTGGCCGTGTTTGTCCACAAGATCGTCTTTGTGAAGGTGCTTGTACACTAGGAGAAGGTGGTTTTGGTGCGGTAACTATTGGTTCTGTTGAAAAATACATTACGGATACTGCTTTTGCTTTAGGCTGGCGTCCAGATATGACAAACGTTGTTCCAGTGAATAAAACGGTTGCCATTGTTGGTGCGGGTCCTGCTGGGTTAGCCTGTGCTGATGTCTTAGTTCGTAATGGCATTAAACCTGTTGTCTTTGATAAGTATCCAGAAATTGGTGGCTTGCTAACATTTGGTATTCCAGAATTCAAACTGGAAAAAAGTGTTATGACTCGTCGTCGCGAAGTTTTTGAAGAAATGGGTGTTGAGTTTGTATTAGGAACGTCTGTTGGTGATGATGTGCCATTTGAACATGTACTAGAAGAGTATGATGCGGTGTTCTTAGGCATGGGTACTTACAAGTATATGAAAGGTGGTTTCCCAGGAGAAGATCTTCCTGGTGTTCATGATGCCTTAGATTACTTGGTTTCTAACGTAAATCATTGCTTAGATTTCGAAGAAGACGAAGCGGATTATATCAACCTAAAAGGCAAGCAAGTAGTTGTCTTGGGTGGTGGTGATACTGCCATGGACTGTAACCGTACTGCGATTCGTCAAGGTGCAAAAGGCGTGTCTTGTGCTTATCGTCGCGACCAAGAAAATATGCCGGGTTCTCGTAAAGAAGTAACCAATGCACGTGAAGAAGGTGTTCAATTCCTTTTTAACCGTCAACCAGTTGAAATCGTGGGTGATGGTAAAGTAGAGGGAATTAAGGTTGTTGAAACGAAAATGGGCGAGCCAGATGAAAATGGTCGCCGTAGCGCTGAAGTTGTTGAGGGCAGTGAGCAAATTATCCCTGCTGATGCAATTCTAGTTGCGTTTGGTTTCCAAGCGAGCCCTGCCCCTTGGTTCAAAACTTTTGGTATTGAAACCGATGCTCGTGGTCGTGTATTAGCGCCTAAGAAAGGCAAATACATGTTCCAAACAACCAATGAAAAAATCTTTGCTGGTGGTGATATGGTTCGAGGCTCAGACCTTGTTGTTACTGCTATCGATGAAGGTCGTAAAGCCGCTGAAGGCATTATGGATTTCTTAGATGTGTAATGGATATATTATCACTCCCTATATCGCTCATTGATTATTAATGGGTGGTATAAAGGTCAATAAACGTGTATCTGATAATCAGATACACGTTTTTTTTTGTGATAATTATATAAAAAGCCAAGATGTTTGGTTGCATAAAAATTAGTCTAGACTTATTGGGTACGTTGTTTTTGTAATAGTGGTTAATATATGGAATGTATGAGGTGCTTTTATGAGAATACCTTCTCCTTGCTGTCGACAGTGCTGTCTTAATCAACAAGATATTTGCCTAGGGTGTGCTAGAACGCTACAGGAAATTCTTGACTGGTCGAGTATGGATGACAGTGAAAGAAATCGTATTCTTAAATGTGTAACACAGCGTAAAGTAAAATTAAATATTTTGCTTATCACTCATCCAAAATCCCCTTAACTACGTACTTATTAAGAATACTTGAGTAACATGCATTCCATTACTCGTATCTATAAGGGGTTACTATGTTTTCTTTTTTAAAATCCGATCCAATAAAAAAGCTTGATAAAGAGTATGGTCAGCTATTAGAAAAAGCCATGCAAGCACAACGACGTGGTGATATTAAGCTGTATTCAGAACTGACTGCCCAAGCCGAAATGGTGAAAGCTAAAATGGACATTGCGCAGGGCCAGTAGAAAAAATTTAAGCTAGATAAAAGGTAAAAATCTAAGCGATACTATTAATTTAGCATCGCTTAGATGGTGCCTAATTGGTTAACGTATCAAGGCTAAACTTTCTTCTGCAAAACCAGTACCTGCTTCAGTATAGAAGTTGAATACGTTATCTATACCGCTAGCTAGCAGTATTTCTCGCTCATCATGATAGCGAGTAATGGCTGCAATTTGACCTGTATAATTGGCCTTACGCAATTGTATTGCGACATTAGTAGTATCTTCCGCTGCAGGTAGTGCTAGTAATATCAAGTGAATACGTGAAGTATCAAGTTGTTCCCATAAGTCTGCGTCTTCCCCGTCACCATAGAATGCATTTTCTTGGTCCTCTTGCATTTGGGTAATGCGATTACGGTCTGCGTCCATTCCAGCCACGGTATCACCCACTAAGACTTTTAAAGAATCAAACGCACCTCGTCCGACACGCCCTAGGCCCACAATTAATATTTCTGTATCTACAGGCTGTAAAAAGACGTCTTCTGGTAGGCAATCAAGGCTTTCAAAGCGACGGATAACGTCTTTATTTTGATGATATATATGATGAACACTACGAAAGAACAGGCTGGTAATGATAAAAGAAAATGAGACTGCTAATGCTAGAATCACGAGCCATTCTTTAGTAAGCCAGCCATTCGAGACACTCAGCGCAACCACTATTAAGCCAAATTCGCTGTAATTAGACAGCACAATAGCAGATAAGAATGAGGTTCGACCGCGAAGCTTTAAACGCGTAAATAAACCAAAGAAGAGTGCGAATTTAACGAGAATAATCGTCGTAAGGATCAGACTCGCTACGATCATATTCAGTGTTGGCAACGCCGTAAAACCAATCGATAAGAAAAAGCCAATGAGGAATAAGTCTTTGAAATTCATTAATGATTTATTCAATTCTGATGCTTTGCTATGTGAGGCGAGTAATATTCCTAGTATCAAAGCCCCTAAGTCGCCTTTTACCCCGACTAAATAGAATAGTTCATAGCCACCAAGAGCAAGAAAAAGTCCTGTTAATGGTAGCATTTCACCATGTCCTGCTTTATCTACTATCTTATTGAGAATCGGTCGAACGAGTAATAAGCCAAAGAGAGCCAACGCCCAGATAGAAGGTATTTTTCCTGTAGCACAGACTAAAAACACCACTGCAACAATATCTTGCATGACTAATATGCCAAGAGCGAGTTGACCATGTCGGGTTTTTAATTCGCAGCTTTCTTCTAGTAATTTTACGATACAAACGGTGCTGGAAAAACTGAGCGCGAATCCTAATAGAGCAGCTTTTTTGAAGTCAAGAATACCAAAGAAAGGGAGGCTCAAACTGCTTAAGAGTAGTCCAATGGCAATGAGCAATAGTGTCCAAATACTCATATGGCTGAGCGTTGAAGCCCATACTTCACGTTTCAATAAGTCTTTTACATGCAACTTTAATCCAATGCAGAACAGCATCAAGGTAATGCCCAAGCTCGCAAGGGAATCAAGGGTACTGTTTGATTCCATACCGAAGGCATTTAATAAAAAACCAGCTAATAAGAAACCTATAAGAGGAGGTAAGTTAATTAATTTAACGGCAAGGCCGCAGACAAATGCGAATAATATCCAAATAAATTCCATGTGATCCTTCTAATCTAGGAAGTCCGCAGAGACGCTAAGTCGCGTTTGCTTCTGATAATGACCATGATACGAAATTCATCTCTAAAACACAGCCTGAAAAAAACTTAACGTATTTTATTCCTATATCAACCCCCGTAATATCTGATTTTGAGTAGATATTACGGCATTATGATTCGAGGTTTTTTATTAAATTGGTGTTCGTTAAAAGAATAATAAAGCATTAATAATATGAGAAAACTTCTCTGATAAACTATATGTTCATGTTGATATAGCAAAACTATTATGAGAATTGAGTATAATAGTGATTCAACGCCTCTCTTTTCATTTTAAAAATTCGTACTTATGTCTTTCATTCCTACTAAATCTTCTCTTTCTCGCGAACTATTCACTATGACTTGGCCTATGCTGTTTGGGGTGCTGTCATTGATGAGCTTTCAACTAGTAGACAGTGCATTTATTGGTCAATTGGGTGTATTGCCACTGGCAGCACAAGGTTTTACTTTACCGATTCAAATGATAGTAATTGGTCTTCAAGTGGGGTTAGGGATAGCAACAACAGCTATTATATCTAAGGCATTAGGAGGGCAGCAGGAGCGTTACTCGAAGCAGTTAGGGGCTTTAGTATTAATGATAGGTAGTGCTGGTGTTGCTTTTTTTGCAGTATTAATTTGGCTTTTACGTCATCCTATTTTGGCCTTATTAAGCGCACCAGAGTCCGTCTATCCAGTCATCGATTCTTATTGGCCTCATTGGTTACTTAGTGCGTGGTTAGGGGCTTTTATCTACTTTTACTTCAGCATATGCCGATCTCATGGTAATACCTTGTTACCTGGCATTATGATGATTTTAACCAGTCTATTAAACGTTATTTTAGATCCTATTTTTATTTTCGAACTTGGTCTAGGCTTGAATGGTGCTGCAATTGCAACGACGGTCGCCTCTAGTATTGGTGCGCTTATTATTGTTCCTATTGTAGGGCGGAAGCATTGGCTCTTATTTGATTGGAAGGACCTTAAAATTAGTCAAAGTTTGGCGTCTATTGGCCATATTATGGGGCCTGCTATGGTGAGCCAATTATTGCCTCCAGTATCATCAATGTTAGCCACTAAGTTAATTGCTGGTTTCGGTACTGCTGCTGTGGCTTCTTGGGCACTAGGATCGCGCTTCGAATTTGTTTCTATTGTCTCTGTGTTAGCGTTGACAATGTCTATGCCGCCATTTATTGGTCGCTTATTAGGTGCTGGTAGAACAACGGATATTCGTTATATTGTAAAAGTCTCATGTCGTTTTATCTTGATATTTCAACTATTTATCGCCTTATTGACGTTAGTTACAGCGAGTAATTTAGCTAACTTGATGACAAGCGAAGAGGCGGTTAGGCAGGTTTTGCATTGGCATTTGATGATAGTGCCGATTAGTTTAGGGCCGTTAGGGATTTGTATGTTGATGGTATCGGTCTCGAATGCGTTAGGAAAATCTTATACTGCTCTGATGATTTCTGCGTTGCGGTTATTTGCCTTTTTCTTGCCTTGCTTATGGATAGGCTCTGAATTGGTAGGATTAAAAGGTGTTTTTATTGGCGTCTTGTTTGGTAATGTTTTAGCCGGTATTTGTGCTTGGTTTATGTATCGTCGTGCTCTGGCATCGGTAACCGCTGCTATAGAGTAATGTAGATATATTGTACGACCGTAATATTTTAAAAATGCCATTTCATATGAAGTGGCGTTTTTACGTTTAAGGCCATGATATTCGCTCTATAACCCTGTTTGTTGGGAATTGTTGATAGTTTTGCACAATTGAAGCATTGAAAATATATTTGAGAATGAATATCATTTGTTGATTAGTTATTCCCAATATGGAGATCAGTGTGAAAAATACAGTGCAGCAGCAGATTATCGACTTTTTACAGGTCGGTGGGCCTGTCGTATGGATTTTAATGGGCTTTTCTGTCGTTGCCTTAACTATTGTTTTGATGAAATTTTGGCAGTTTGCCTCAATGCGAGCCGAAAATCGTAAAACGGTAAATCAAGCATTAATTATGTGGCGCCGAAAAGATGCGAAAAAAGCATTAGAGTTATTAGATGAAACTCGCCCAGTAGATTCACTAGTCGGCTTTTCTATTCGTTCTCTTCAAGCGGGAGAGATGGATGAAAGCCGGATTCGAGAAGAAGTAGAACGTCTTGCAATGAATCAGTTAAACCAATTACGTTCCTACTTTCGTCCATTAGAAATTATTGCTTCTCTAAGTCCATTACTTGGACTGCTAGGAACAGTGCTGGGTATGATTACCGCATTCCAACAAATGGAAGGTGCAGGTAGCCAAGTAGACCCATCAGTATTGTCTGGCGGTATTTGGCAGGCGTTATTAACAACTGCTGTTGGTTTAGCTGTGGCGATTCCAGTTGTCACTGTTCATAGCTGGTTGGAGCGTAAGGTAGAGCGTATTTCTCACATGATCAATGATGCTGTTACGCAAGTGTTTACTAGTAACGAAGCAGAACGGTTAGTGGCCAAGGCAGCAAAAGAGGTTTTGCATGCCGCTTAATTTAAACCAGACAAGGCGTAAAACGTCGATTAGCCTGACACCACTGATAGATATCGTTTTTATTCTGTTGCTGTTCTTTATGCTAACGTCTAGTTTTGTGCCTTGGCGTACGGTTGATACTCCTTTAGCAGTCCCTTCTGATACACCTATATCACCGAAAGATAATGATTTAGTTGTTCTTACCTTGAAGCAAAATGATCATATGGTGTGGTTAGAGGGTAATGCTTATTCGGTTGCTGATACGGGGTGGCTTAAAACGCTGATTGCTGATCATAAGGAAGGTACTTTTGCGGTTAAGGCAGAAGAAGGTGTGAACTTGCAAAGTCTGATGGATTTAGCCGATGGCCTTAAGGGGAATGGTGCGAAAGCTGTCTCTATTGCAAATGCATTTTCGAGCAAGGAAGAGGAATGAAAATAGCCGATAAATTCGCTGCTAAAAGCCAAGCGGATGATGACAGCATGGTGCCTTTGATCAATGTTGTATTTTTAATGTTGGTCTTCTTTATGGTGGCGGGTCAGATTCGAAAAGCGGATCCTATACCAGTTATGCCGCCAACCTCTATTAATGACAATAGAGCAAAAACTGACGCTAATATTGTGATTGTCGTGGGGGAAGACAGTAGTATCTATGTGGATGATAACCTTACCAAGGTAGATGCGATTACGCCTATCTTAGAAGAAAAATTTAATCAAGCGACCGATAAGAAGGAATTTTGGGTGCAAATTAAAGCCGATGGGCTTATCCCTATTGACGCATTACGCCCTGTATTTAGCGAAATTCGTGCCGCTGGATTGACCAATGTGAGCTTAGCGACTCAATTAGCAAGAGGGTCACAATGATTACTAAGCGTCATTGGTTTACTGCAGGAGCAGTTGCTGTTGCTATTCATGCTGCTGGTTTTTATGCCATGTTTTACAACCCTGTAGAAGGCAGTGAAGCGTCGGGTGAGCAAGGTATTCAATTTGGCCTTGGTATGATGGGTAATATGGGAGAGGCAACGGAGTCATCTTTAGATCAGAGAGAAGAGCCTGAACCCCAGAAACCTTTAGATGAACCTGTTAAAGAAGAGCCCAAAAAGGTTATTCCAGAAGTCCTGCCTGAACCAGTAGTTGAACCTGAACCAGTAGTTGAACC
>ERZ808232.139-NODE-139-length-18031-cov-7.570650_pt1 | contig 18031 bp, 14 predicted proteins | sample MGYA00521281_ERZ808232 | MGnify/ENA primary metagenome ERZ808232 (study PRJEB31515, sample SAMN02941833) | indoor metagenome | biome: House; feature: Kitchen Counter; material: surface | place: USA: Illinois | collected 2012-02-13 ... | reverse complement strand
CTCTTTATACCAAGCAATAATATGCTCACGGCATACATCCATTCCGGCATCAAGATACATACCACCAATGATACCTTCAACTGCATCCGCTAAAATCGAATCTCGACGATAACCGCCGCTTTTCAACTCACCAGCACCCAACTTAAGATAATCTCCTAGCTGAAACTCTCGAGCCAATTCCGCCAGTGTATCGCCTTTAACCAAAGAAGCTCTGAGGCGACTTAACTCCCCTTCTTTTGCTTTAGGAAAGCGATGAAAAAGATCTTCCGCAATCACATAATTCAGAATAGAATCCCCTAAAAACTCTAGGCGCTCATTATTCTTTCCAGCAAAACTACGATGCGTCAACGCTAGCTCAAGCAGCCCAAGGTCAGCAAAGAAATACCCTATGCGCCGACACAATTTTTGATACAGTGAACTCAAAATTTCTCCAAAATACTTATTCAATCAAACCATTATTTTTAAAACTTGGAACACTCAAAAAGTTATTCCAATGTAGCCACACGTAAAACGCGCGCCCCTTCAGATTCGCTTCAGGTACAAAGCCCCATACACGACTATCTGCACTGTTATCTCGGTTATCTCCCATGACAAAATAATGACCTTCAGGAACAACCCAATCCCCTTCGAGAGGATTCTGATAATAACTATTATAAATTTCGTGCTGCTTACTGCCTAAATCTTCTTTAAAAACTCGCACTGGCTCTTGATTTGGATTTAAAGACGTTGGTAATTCAGCTAATAGATCTTTACTTACTTGCTGACCATTAACGGTCAACATTTTATTATGATAGCTAACAACATCACCCGGCAAACCAACTAAACGTTTAATGTAATTTAAGCTAGGGTCACGAGGGTATTTAAAGACTACAACATCGCCACGTTTAGGCTCTGTTGTTTCTATAATTTTTGTATTAAGTACAGGTAATCGAATACCGTAATCAAATTTATTCACCAAGATAAAATCGCCAATTTTAAGCGTCGGCAGCATCGAGCCTGAAGGAATTTGAAAAGGCTCAACAACAAAAGAACGCAAAAAGAAGATGACCGCAATAATAACAAAGTAAGACTTAACCTCTGCCACATACTTTGGTGTTTTTGCTAACAACTGCGCTTCATTTTTGCCCAAAGCAGTGCGTACGTCCTCTGGCATTTCTGCCAATATCGCTTTGCGCTTTGGTAAAAATGCAATACGGTCATACAACCAAAACCCACCCGTTACTAAAAAAGCAATGGTTAGTATTAACTCGAAATCAAACCCCATACATCTGTCTCCATAAAGGCGTAGCTAGTACGCCTAATCTAGTGTCGTGACAATTAGCTATCGATTTGCAATACGGCAAGAAAGGCGGATTGTGGCACTTCTACATTACCTACCTGTTTCATCCGTTTCTTACCGTCTTTTTGTTTCTGCAATAATTTTTTCTTACGGCTTACGTCACCGCCATAACACTTAGCAATTACGTTTTTACGTAAGGCTTTAACGGTCGTACGAGAAATAACCTTCGCACCGACAGCACCTTGAATAGCCACATCAAACATCTGGCGAGGGATTAGATCTTTCATCTTTTCACACAATGCACGCCCTTTATATTGGACATTATCTTTGTGCATAATTAAGGCTAAAGCATCTACTCGCTCACCATTAATAAGAACGTCTAAGCGCACTAATGGCGCTGGATTAAAGTGTGAAAAACTGTAATCAAGAGAAGCAAAACCGCGACTACAAGATTTCAGTTTATCAAAGAAATCCATTACTACTTCGTTCATCGGTAGCTCATAGCGTAACTGCACTTGCTTACCGACATACAACATGTCTTTTTGAACACCACGTTTTTCAATACATAAAGTAATAACATTGCCTAAGTATTCTTGAGGCACCAATATATTGGCCTCTACTATTGGCTCACGCATTTCTTTAATAGTGGCAGGGTCAGGCATTTTTGAAGGGCTATCGACATTGATAACATCGCCGTTATTCAGCTCTACTTCAAAAACAACAGTGGGTGCTGTTGTAATCAAATCAAGATCATATTCACGCTCTAAACGCTCTTGAATGATTTCCATATGAAGCATACCTAGGAAACCACAACGGAAACCAAAGCCTAATGCATCAGAACTTTCAGGTTCAAAAAACAAGGACGCATCGTTTAATGTTAATTTATCTAATGCAACACGAAAGTCTTCATAATCATCAGAACTAACAGGAAATAAACCCGCGTATACCTGAGGCTTTACCTTTTGAAAGCCGGCAAGTTGAGGAACATCAGGGGTAGTAGAATGAGTGATAGTATCACCTACCGGCGCGCCATGAATGTCTTTAATACCGGCAACCACATAACCTACTTCGCCGGCTCTTAACATCCCTGTCTCCTTGCGCTTAGGCGTAAAAATACCTGCCATATCCACAAGGTGAGTCTGCTTAGTTGATTTAATGAATATTTTATCTTTTTTACGTAGCGTACCTTCTTTGATACGAACAAGAGAAACAACGCCAAGATAATTATCAAACCAAGAATCAATGATTAACGCTTGAAGTGGCGCATCAACATCCCCTTCTGGAGAGGGTATAGTCGCGACAAGACGCTCAAGAACATCGTCTACTCCCATTCCGGTTTTCGCAGAACACGTCACGGCATCCATAGCATCAATACCAATAATCTCTTCGATTTCGGCACACACTCGTTCTGGATCCGCTTGAGGCAAGTCAATTTTATTCAACACTGGCATGACTTCAAGGCCTTGCTCAATGGCGGTATAACAGTTTGCTACTGATTGAGCTTCGACACCTTGGGCTGCATCAACGACCAGCAAAGCACCTTCACAAGCGGCTAGGGATCGTGACACTTCATAAGAAAAGTCAACGTGTCCAGGGGTATCGATAAAGTTCAGCTGATAGGTTTGACCATCTTTCGCATGATAATCCAAAGTAACACTCTGGGCTTTGATGGTAATGCCGCGCTCACGTTCAATATCCATAGAATCAAGAACTTGCGCTGACATTTCGCGTTCACTCAACCCTTCACAAGTTTGAATAAAGCGATCCGCTAATGTCGATTTACCGTGATCGATATGGGCGATGATACTGAAATTGCGTATGTGCTTAAGATTATTTGAAGACACTATTTACTCACACTTTAAAAGCGATATTTAGTTGAATAACGGTTGATAATCAGTCACTTCGTCAGGTTTTTTGCGTATCACAACCAACCTTGCTCTAAAGTAAGCCTTTCAAAAGCTCAGACTGAATAACTTATCAACAGATTCTCAGAATAGAAATTGGCGAGCATTCTACCGAAAATCAACCAACTACTCCATTTATTTAAAAGTATGATGACTTTCTGTTACCAGCGTAAAACAGAAAGCCTTTAGGCTAAAAAAAATCTTGCCTGTTATGAGGTTTGGTTTACACGATTAAGGTAAAACGATACCGCGCTCTTTTAAAATACGCTCAACCGTATCTACGGTTGCTTGAGTATGTGCATCTATCTCTAAGTTGACCTTATCGCCTACTTGCAATTGACCAAATGTCGTCAAACGTAACGTCTCTGGAATCAGCGACACTTCAATCCAGTCACTCCCAACATCGCTGATGGTTAAACTAGAACCATTTAACCCGACATAGCCCTTATCAAATAAATAACGCCTTGCATCCACTTCATCCTGTCGATCCGTGGTAAAACGTATATGCATACTCTCAGCAAGGTGCTCAATACGTGACACAGTAACAGAAGTCATTATGTGTCCTGACATCACATGCCCACCTACCTCATCACCCATTTTTGCAGCTCGTTCAAAGTTAACGGCATCACCCGCCTTCAACAAACCAATATTGGTTAGCGCTAAAGTCGTATCAATAACATCAAACGTCAACACATCATGAGCCAACGCTGACACCGTCAGACAAACACCATTAATGGCGACACTAGCGCCTAATTTTTGATCCATCATAGAGCCAATAGGAAAGAGAATATTCAAGCGTTTATTACGACCTGCTGCCTCCGATGACTTAACAGATGCTACACCTTGAACAATGCCAGTAAACATAGAAATTCCTTTAAAAAATTAAGTAGTTTTTATAAACAAAACAGCACTAAATGGGCAACTTATGAGCAAATGAAGAAGAAATGAACAGCTTGGCTCAAAGCACCGTCTTATCTGATGTGGCGCAAGTTATCACACAGTCACCAATAGGGTTATCCACAGCATGGGTGGATAACCTTAAACCCCATAAGAAGTGCGATCAAATTTTCTATTTTCAAGGCCAGAAATGAATTAGCGATGTATATTTGCTCACAAAATAACGCATTAAGCACAATACTACCGTAAGAAAGGTAGGCTAGAATTTCTTTATAGTGCTTCAATCATAGCTTGAGTGACCAAGGTAATTCCATCAGCGTTACGATAAAATCGAGCCGCATCAGCAACTGCATCCTCACCAATGATAGTACCTTCGGGAATTCGACAGTCAGAATCCACTATGACTCGAGTTAAGCGACAATTTCGACCGATATCACACCGTGGTAACACTACCGATTTATTGACGTGCGAATAAGAGTTTACTCGCACATTATTAAACAGTATAGATTGCTCCACAGTAGAACCAGATACGATACAACCCGCAGAAACAACTGAATTAAGTGCCGTACCAATGCGCTCTTCGTAATTATAATTGAATTTAGCCGCTGGTCGTTGATATTGGGCCGTACGAATCGGCCAATCTTCATCATAAAGATCCAATTCCGGTACTAACTTTGTCAAGTCCATATTCGATTCCCAATACGCTGTCAGCGTACCTACATCACGCCAATAAGGCTTATGAGGGTAACTCTCGTTAGGAATGACACTGTGTGAAAAGTGATGTGCTTTTATTTTGCTATGTCCTACAAACAGCGGAATAAGATCCTTACCAAAATCATGACTTGATGATGCATCTACGGCATCAGAGCGTAAGTGCTCACAAAGAAACTTGGTATTGAAGATGTAAATCCCCATGCTTGCCAAAGACACATTGGGGTTACCTGGCATAGTCGGTGGTGCACTGGGTTTTTCTTCAAAAGCAATAATATTGTCGTCTTCATCTACATGCATAATGCCAAACTGATCCGCCTCATACACTGGAACCTCAATACAAGCCACCGATACATCTGCTCCACTTTCAATATGCTCTTTCAGCATAATGCTATAATCTTGTTTATAAACATGATCACCAGCTAGCACTAAAACATATTCACTTTCCAAGCAATCTATCATGGTTAAGTTTTGGTAAACGGCATCAGCCGTACCCTGATACCAGTTAGACCCAGTTAACTGTTGTGCCGGCCAAAGCTCGATAAATTCATTAAAATCAGAACGCAGAAAATTCCAGCCTCGCTGAACATGCTGATTAAGAGTATGTGATCGATATTGAGTCAACACAGCAATGCGACGCATGCCAGAGTTAATACAATTAGAAAGTGGAAAATCTACAATTTTATATTTCCCTGCAATCGGCAATGCAGGCTTAGAGCGATTGTCCGTTAATTGCTGTAATCTCGATCCTCTTCCACCCGCAAGGATGATAGACAGAGTTTTCATGCAAGCCGTATTTAAATCCATATTTTGTCCTTAAAATGTGTTGGCTAACGCTGTACCTAATCATATTTAGGTATACTATTCTGATCATGCTAAATCAATAAGATAACACGATGATAAAAATTCTATTTGCCGCATCCGAAATATATCCACTGATAAAAACAGGAGGGCTTGCTGATGTCGCAGGCGCACTTCCTATTGCATTAAGAAGCAAAGGTCTTGATGTCAAACTTATCATGCCTGCCTACCAAGGGATTTTAGAGAAAGTTGAGCCCATTCATAACAGTACAAACTTAGGTAATCCGTTTGGCGTTGGTGACTTAATACTACTTGAAACACGCCTTCTTAACACCGACATCCCTATTTTTCTAGTTCAATGCCAAGCGTTATTTGAACGCGATGGTGGTCCTTATGTTAATCAAGATAGCATAGACTATTCAGACAACCACTTGCGATTTGGGGCTTTTTCTTGGGCGATTGCGATGCTAGCACAACATGGCAACCTCATTGGCTGGCAAGCCGATATACTTCACCTTAATGATTGGCAAACAGGCTTCGCTGCTGCCTATCTTGAAAGTTGGAAAATGAAACACATCCCTATCGTTACAACCGTGCACAACCTACGTTATAACGGCGGTTTTGAGATGCATAAATTCCCTGACATGCGACTTTCAGGAGAGTTATTAGATATGCATGGCATCGAATTTTACGGTCAATTTTCAGGATTAAAATCAGGGTTAGTCTATGCAGATATTATCACCACGGTAAGCCCTACTTATGCTAAAGAGATCCTCACCAGTGAATATGGTGATGGCTTAGATGGTACATTGAGAGCGATGAGATATAAATTACAGGGAATTTTGAATGGCGTAGATTACGATCAGTGGTCACCAGAAAAAGACACCAATATCACTCAAAACTTTTCCATTCATTCTATTCATAAAAAGAAAATCAACAAGCGCGCCCTACTAGCTGAAAACAACTTACCGGAAAACGCTAATGCATTGACCTTTGGGGTTGTTAGTCGTTTGACTGAACAAAAAGGATTAGACCTTATTCTTGAAGCAATGCCAGCACTATTGAAAAAAGGGGTGAATCTGATTGTATTAGGCTCTGGAGATAAAGCCCTAGAAAGCGCTTACCTTAAGCTTCAACAACATTATCCTAATCAAGTAGCCGTTAAAATTGGCTATGATGAAGCCTATTCGCATCGTTTACAGGCTGGTGTGGATGCGCTACTCGTGCCTTCGCGCTTTGAACCTTGTGGTTTAACTCAGCTCTACGCCCTGAAATATGGCACATTACCAGTAGTCAGAAAAACAGGCGGATTAGCAGACAGTGTTTTTGAAGACGGTAATTTGCCAAACGGATTCGTCTTTAATAATGCTGATTCAGCGTCTCTCTATGATGCGATGGCTCGCTGCTTAGATTGCTTTGAACACCCTCAAGCCTGGCAGAAAAAGCAAATCAATGCGATGAAGTATGATTTCAGTTGGAATAATACGACTCAAAAATGGATCCATTTATATCGCAACTTACTACACTAGAGCATCAGAAATCACCCTGAATAGTATGTAAAAATGCCTCAGGGTAATAATATAGATAAAGCGCTCTGCTGTTTTTGCAATAAGCCCGTCATTTTTGCTTGTGACATACGCCAATCTTTCATACCTTGCAGCAAGGCTTTTTCGGCTAATCCCTGTTCTTCAATATCATGTAATGCAGCGGTGATTTTATGCTTAATCACAGGAGTATTACAGGGGGATAATTTTGACATCGCCAAATATAACCCTTCTCTGCTAATTGCAGGTTGTAAAAAAACAATATCACCATCAAAACCCAATATAGAGGCGTATGCTATTCCTGGGTTTTTTTCATAAAGAACATAATCAACACGATTTTCCATCAGCATACGAAAGGCGTTTGACAAATTCGAAACTGATAACATATTAAGATTTTTCTTAGCAAAATCATCAAAAGACTTACTAAAGCGATGGTTCATCACCGTTGCTCCCCACTCTCCTTTTAGATCATCTCTAGAGTGAAAAGAGAACATCTTATCTTTACGCTGCCATACAACACTCGTGGTATGCAGCATAATAGGACTAAAAAAGTCCATGTAGCGCGCCCTGTTATTGGTATAAAAAATCCCCGCCATCATATCAACACGACCACTCTTCACATCCGCTAACGATGTAGACCAAGGACCGACGTATTTTAGAATAATAGGAATATGAATACGGTGACTTAACTCATCCATGAGAAAGCGATTAGCACCTAGGTATTGGTCACTTTTATCACTCACTCGCCACAAAAAAGGAGGGTATTCCGCATTACCTGTGGCTGTCAAAGAGGTACAAATAGAAGAGGTTTTTTTATAGGCCCCAAAAGCCACACTACTCGCAAACACACTCGTCATTAAAAAAAGCAGAAGACTGTACTGTAAACGCATAAAGCGAATCCCTCTTAAAAAAGAAAAACATAAGGCATGCTTTACGCAATAACAACCTTCGACCTTTCAATAAAAATATTAAAGCGCATCTATGCCGGCTAAAAAGGCCATAAACAAGATGAACTATCTTGTGGCTGAGTACCTAACACAAAGGCCAACGACTCAGTATCATTACAACGCTCTGCCGCACTTTTAAAGACGCTTTTTAGTACATTAAATCGAGCTGCGCCTGATGGTAGAGTGTCAGGCAAAGAACGGGGGTTAGTATTTTCCGTAAAATCGATCCATACTTTCTGTGCCCCTGTGGCACCGGTAATATTCATGGACTTATTATCATCCAGCCCCAGCCAAACCGTACTCGCATAATCTCCCGTGATACCTTCAAACCAACTATCGCGTAAATCGTTTGTCGTACCTGTTTTCGCAGCAAATTTTAACCCAGGAAAACGATGTTGAGCGGCTCTTGCGGTACCAATCTCTGGTACTTTTGTCATACCGTCTAAGGTCACCGCTAATAACGCATTAGTAAAAGGCACACTACTCGAGCGGTCAAAGCGTTTGATCAAATTATTTTTTTGATCCATAACCGCTAATACCACACCTAATTCACTACTTTTTCCTTGAGATGCAATAGGCTGGTACATTCTAGCTACTTCAAACGGTGATAGTTCCAAGGCACCTAATGCCATTGCTGGATGCATTGTAAAGGGTCGTTTTACACCTAACTGACGCAGAGTGTCTCCTACTCGATCAAACCCTACCTGTTGAGCTAAATTAAGCGTCGCTAAATTATAAGATTTTGCCATCGCCTCATAAAGGTGAACCATGCCATGTGTAGTATGTCCGTAGTTTTCCGGAGCCCATACTTTTCCAGCAATATTCAATCTCAGTCTCTTATCTTCTATCATCGACCACCAAGTAAACTTACCCGTCGCTAAGGCAGACATATAGAGAGGAGGCTTCACCAAAGAGCCTATTGGCCGAACAGCACCAAGTGCTCGATTAAATCCAGAATAGTATTTATCACTCGAACCTACAATTGCTCGAACCTGACCATTTTCACGATCAGTAACAACCATAGCGCCTTGCAGGCCTTTTAATTTGCGGGTACGACTAATAGCATCAACTTGACGGCGCATCGCTTGACTAGCAGCTTGTTGCGCTCTTATATCAACACCGGTATAAATTCGTAAATTTTTCGTTGCCAATGTTTTTTGATCAAAGTCTCGCGATAACTGCATAGAGACTAGATCTAAATAATCCCCATATACTGAGCGTTCTTGGTGTTTATCTGCCAAGCGAATGGGTTGTTTCCGTAAAATATTATAATCCGACTCGGTTAACCTATCTTGGCTTTTTAAAATTGCTAATACCGTATTTCTGCGCGATAAAGCACGTTTAGGGTGTCGTTCAGGATTATAAATAGAAGGCCCTTTCACCATTCCTACTAACAAGGCAAACTCGTCGATATTAAGTTCTTTTAAAGGTCGTCCAAAAAAGTGCTGACTCGCCTCGGCAAAGCCATGAAGCCCCTCATTACCTACTTGAGCCAAATACACTTCGTTCATATAAGCCGTAATAATCGCCGACTTTGAATAGTGATATTCCAGTAATAAACTCATGACAACTTCAGTTAACTTACGCGTATAAGTTCGCTCAGAACTCAAAAACATATTTTTAACCAGCTGCTGCGTTAAGGTCGATCCACCTTGACGACGAGAGCCATGAGCAAAATTCACCCAAGCAGCACGAGCAATTCCCGTCGGAGAGATACCCCAATGATGATAAAAGTCTCTATCTTCTACCATGGTTAAAATATCAATTAGCGGTTGAGGTATGTCATCAGGAGACAGAATTTCACGGCGTTCAGTATTACCGCCATATAAATAACCAATACGTTGCGGCTCAATACTGGCCTCCGCAATTGGTGCGCCATTTAGTGAATGGATAGCCAGTTTGCCATCTTCAAAGGAAAAAATACGGCGCTCACTAGAGTGATACCCTGAGTAATCCACATACGCACGCAAATGTGCACTGACTTTTGTCTTACTACGCGCAGCCCAACCTACTTTTTGGCTATTACGGCCAAATCGATAACCCGTCTCTTGAAGTAATGATTCAAGATCCGCTTTGTTCCATGAGGCGCCATTTCTAAGAAAAATAGGCGCACTGTAGACTTCAGAAGGAACCTGCCATTTTTGCCCTTCGAAACGCGAAACAACTTTTTGGTCAAGCCACCAAACCCAACCAGCTAGGGGTAGGCTTCCAACTAAAGTAAGAATCAGTCCCCATTTAAAAATAAAGCGCCAGGATTTACTAAAGAAGGAGCGAGGAGACTTTCCTTTGTTAGTTTTTTTTGTGTTTGAAGTCATAGACTTACGTGAAGGTTTTACTGAGGGTTTATTAGCCATTCGAGCAGTATAAGGAGCTTACCTTCAGCTAGCAATAATCATTCGCCAACAAATGTCTTTTTATCCACTTTGCCGACAAAGAACGAACAATGAAACAACACGAATCTGACACAAAAAACACCCTATAGCATTATTCTAAGTCGTATTTAACTCATGACAACAAACACGGGGTTAGATAACATAAATCTCATTAAATGAGAGAAATACTCACTTAATAATAGCGATGGTTAAGCAATAAATACATTATTCATCAGGCAGAACGAACCTCAGATTAAATCTAACCTAGGTTTTTTTTGCTCATAAAGTGCAGTAACGCCATGCTTTATAAACACCTGATTAAGAACGCTCACAATCTAGCAGAAGGGACGTATTTACGTTGCCAAATTGCCCATGAAAATTTTATCATTGTTAAAAAAAACGGCAATCTTTTGGCCTATAAGAATATCTGCCCTCATCAAAACCGTCCATTAGATGATAATTCAGGACGAATATTAGATGAAGGGAATGACTACTTAAAGTGTCAGCACCATGGTGCTCTTTTTACACTTGATAATGGTCAATGCATTGCGGGCCCTTGCCAAGGACAAAACTTAAAACAAGTAACGCTTATTACCGAAGAAGAAAAGGTATATTTAGTCACAATAAATGACCATTGACCGATCTATTTTAGCATTATAGTCAAAGTTAATAACGGAACCTTGACAGCGTTATGCCACAACTCATTAAGAAGAAGCTCCAGTATTACCCTATACCTATCTTAACGTTGAGATTCAATCATTATGTTAACCGTGCTACAGAAGTACTTTATCTCCGTCATACTTTCACTCATTACCAGCATTGCTCTTGGCGTTACGTTACTTTTTTCAGCCTCTAGTTTCGCTGAACCATTGCGCATTGCGGTAGCCTCTAACTTCACGTCTCCAATACAAAAGCTCGCCCCACTTTTTGAACAAGAAACTGGGGTAAAAGTGGCGCTATCATTTGGTTCATCCGGCAAGTTTTTTGCTCAAATTCAGCATGGCGCCCCTTTCGATGTTTTTCTGTCAGCCGATCAAGCTAAGCCCAACAAACTCATTAAAAAAGGCTTAGCGCTCAAAGAAAATCAAATCATCTACGCCAAAGGCGTTCTTGCTCTTTGGTCTGCAACCTCTAAATCAATGAAGCCTATAGAAGAAGCACTAAGCAGTGCGCGTAAGATCGCCATTGCCAACCCAAAGCTCGCACCTTATGGTAAAGCCGCAGAAGAAACATTAAAGTCACTAACACTATGGTCATCAGTACAAAGCAAATTAGTGCAAGGCGAGAATATTGGGCAAACGTATCAATTTACCTACACCAAAAATGCTGATATCGGATTTGTCGCCTTATCTCAAGTACTGTCTGGCGATATAAAAGGCCATTTTTGGAAGGTTCCGAGCATTTATCACAGCGATATCAAACAATCTGCAGTAATCTTGAAAAGATCCTCTCAACAGAAAGAGGCTGCATCGTTCTTAGCGTTTTTGATGCGTTCTGATATACAGAAAAAAATCGAAAAATTTGGCTATCAAACATCAACGCAATAAAGGTCGTTTAAATGTTATTAAGCCCTGGAGACATTGAAGCAATTTGGCTAACACTCAAATTGTCTGTCTTAGTAACTTGTTTATTACTTCTTGTTAGTACACCTATTGCTTGGTGGCTAGCAAGAACAAGCTCATGGTTAAAGGCCCCCATAAACGCCATAGTCGCCATGCCATTGGTCTTACCTCCTACGGTATTAGGGTTTTATTTACTTATTTTTTTAGGGCCTGATGGCGCATTAGGGTCATTTCTAAATACCCTAGGTATTTCCCCTTTACCTTTTAGCTTTAAAGGACTCGTCATCGCCTCAATGATTTACTCTCTCCCTTTTGTTGTTCAACCCATCCAGAATGCTTTTGCGGCTATGGGCAATAGGCCATTAGAAGTTGCCGCTACATTACGCTCTTCGCCATGGGACCGATTTATTTATGTGGCCTTACCATTGGCTAAACCTGGGTATCTTAGTGCAGCGGTACTGGGCTTCGCACATACGGTTGGTGAGTTTGGTGTTGTACTTATGATTGGTGGCAATATCCAAGGTGAAACACGAGTGCTGTCGGTACAAATATACGATCATGTAGAAGCATTAGAGTACGACCAAGCACATTTTCTATCGCTTATTATGGTGATCTTTGCTTTCTGTGTTTTAGCTTTACTCTACTCTCTACAGAAACGTGGCAAGAGTAATGTAAATCTAGGTACCTATTAAAATGACAGGGCTAAAAATACAATTAACGAAGAAAAACGCCACTAACTTTGTCTTAGACATAGAGTTGCATTTACCCAGCCAAGGTGTGACTGCACTTTTTGGGCGCTCTGGATCAGGAAAGACCACATTATTACGCTGCATTGCGGGTCTAGAAAAAAGTGAGATCGGGGAAGTCAGCCTCAATGGAGAACTATGGCAAAATTCGAAACATTGGCTTGCGCCACATAAGCGATCCGTTGGCTATGTTTTTCAAGAAGCTAGCTTATTTCCACACTTAAGTGCCAAAGAAAATCTAGAGTTTGCGATTAAGAGAGCAAGTGTCACACCCGCTATCATTGATTATCAAGAAGTGATCGCCTTAATGGGCATTGAACCTTTATTAACAAAGTCGCCAAGTCAATTATCCGGTGGCGAAAGACAACGTATTGCCATTGCAAGAGCACTGTTAATTCAACCCAAAGTATTACTAATGGATGAACCTCTATCTGCGCTTGATGAGATGTTAAAGCAAGATATATTGCCTTATTTAGAAGCTTTATGTAAGCGAGTAAAAATTCCAATTGTGTATGTCAGTCACTCTATTGATGAAGTTATTCGTCTCGCTGATTACCTTGTCGTTCTTGATAACGGCAAAGTAATCGATCAAGGCGTCACACAAGCTGTACTTGGTAAATTACCTGCGAATCCAATTCATTTCCAGGAAGCCAGTGTATTAATATCAGGGATAATTACTGAGCAAGACGATACTTGGGGACTCTCTACATTACAGTTTGCGAATCATTCTATGAGAGTAAAAAGAAATAATGAAAAAATAGGCGATACCATCAAATTAAGAGTTCAATCTAAAGACGTTAGCATCTCATTGTCTTGTGAAGATAGCTCCAGTATCTTAAACCGTCTCTGTGTTGTGATAGATGACCTAATCACAGATAGTAAAGATCCAAGTATGGTAACAGTAAGAATGTTAGCTGGAAGCACCCCCATTTTGGCTAATATAACAGCACTATCCGCTGATAGATTAAATCTAAGAAAAGGCCTAAACGTTATCGCACAAATAAAATCTGCCGCGGTATTACGTTAATTCTGAGATTCTATTATTGACTATAATTTTCATATTATAAGTACAGCAACCAGATTAAAGTTGAATATATCAACTAATATTATGAGCAGTCATTATATTTAAAAAACTAATTAATTGATTCAACTAAAAATAAACAGAGAAAAATCAGTAGACATGCCTCTCCGCTATTAAATCGTTATTTTTTCATTATATTTCCACATAACTACAGATTTTTTATATTAAAAAATACACAATATATCTCATCAGATGCATAAATCACCTTTTTTTATAAAAATTAGCTATAAATATCAACTAGATAGATAAAGAAAAAAAGCCTCAACATAAACACAATTAATTTTTATAAAAAATATTATAAAAAAACAGTGTCAATAATAATTTCGTATACAAAAAAACACTGCATTTATTGCGACTATATAGAATATTTTTGATATACCTATTATTAGTAGGGATAAAAACAGATAATATATCGACTGTATCAATAGGGATAGCCAAATTGATTAATATCAAAGAATGAGACTATGGCCAATTACGAATCCGATTTACACCTCACTGTCAGTACTTTAAGTAATGCTTTAAAAGCATCAATAAAAGAGACGATGCGCACTCAAAAAACACTTTCGTCTCCACTATATTTTATAATTCTTAAAGGAATTTATGAAAATGAGCACTGTACAGCTCAAGATTTGACTGAAATCACTTTTAAAGACAAAGGTCAAATAGCGCGTTTAGTAAAAGAACTTATCTTTAATGAGATCATTGCCAAAGAAGTAAATCCTTCAGATAAGCGCAGCCAATTTCTATGCTTAACAGAGACAGGATTTCAGTATTACCTACAACTAAAAGCCGTCGATGATGTTGCAATAAATATTATGCGATCAGGCATTAGCGATAAGGAGCTGGACACTTTTATAAAGCTTGGTAAAAAAATGTCCCATAACTTGTCTTCTATAAACACAAAATAAAACATGTCATACCTCTTGTGAGAGTTGATATAAAAACTCTCGCATTCTTCTCTCTCTCAATACTCCCTCTTTGACAGCAGTCTTCGTGTTTAACGTCGCTGTAATATTAAATAATTTATTAAAAAAATGATCTATGGTGAATTCACTGTCATTGGGTAAACGCTGCTCACAAAAAGGGTCCTCTAAAGAATATAAACACCGCCCTAATGCACCACTGACCTGCATACAACGAGCAATACCAATGGCTCCTAAAGCATCAAGACGATCTGCGTCTTGAACTATTTTTGCCTCTAACGTTTCCGGCAAAATATTAGCACTAAAACTATGGGCGCAAATAGCATGATGAATACCCTCATAGTATTGTGCTGGATAACTGATATTAGATAAAAATCTAACTGCTTTATCCGCTGAAATCAATGACGCTTTAGCCCTGTCTGGATGATTTTTCGGTACAGAAAAACAATCATGTAACCAGGCAGCAGGAACCACCACGGCTAATATTGCCTGCTCTTCTCTTGCCAGTTGTTTCGCAGTCTTAACTACTCTTTCAATATGCTGAATATCGTGAGCGATATCAATAATATCTTCTTGCTCAATAAAGAAACGACATTGTTTATCGCACTCATCTAACCAATTACTCGTCATGCGATACTCTCTTTGAGACTTATTATTACATACCCTATAAGCATAAAAATGCCCTTGATTATGAATAAATTTGTAGTGGCCAAGTAAAACTTGGCTACAGTTTTATCGTGTTTTCAGAACAGCACTTCTGCGTCATTTGGTGACAACATTTTATGTTGCTGATGGGCCCGATCGTACTATCTAATACGTTTCTGAATACTTTGGCTTATAAAAAGTCGGTAACCTAATTCCGGCATCTATTCTGTTTTAACACTGCTAAAGAAGCACTCTATTCCGGCATTACCCCAACAATGAAATACTTGCTCTCATTGGCCCATTAGGTTCCAATAAATCAACACTAATCAGCCATTTTTCTAGCTTAATGTTGGCAAAAAAACTGCCCTAGAATATATTAATTGCTAGAGATGGTATGCGCCTCACCAAAACAATATTCAAACCGATGCTCTTTTTAATCGAGAACGAAACATTAGTGCGCTAAGTACAACCAATAACATCAACAAAAACTCTGCGCAGAGCGCTACCACAATGGCACTACGATTACTGTTTGTAACACTAAGTACTTGATAAGCAATAGAACCAAGCAAAGCCGACCCAAGACCAAATGCAGCCTGCTGTACCGTTGTTAAAATAGCGCTACCCGCACCCGCATCTTTAGTAGTCACCTCTGAAAGGCCAATACGAAAAAAACTGCCCACAATAAAAGACTGACCAATGCCCATTAATATCGTCCCTGGCACCAAAGACAAGATCGAAATATCAGGCCAATAATGATAAAAGGTCCAAATTAACACTAATATCCCTGGCATTTGTATGCCACAACCTAAAAATAAAGTATTCAAATTACCAATACGCCCTGCGACTTTAGCGCTATTTAATGAGCCAAAAAAGTAACTCATCCCCAATACAATAAAAGCATTGCCTGACGCTAACGGCGAAAGCCCTAACCCTGCTTGAAGAGTCAGCGCTACCGAAAACATAAAACCACTCCAACAGGCAAAAAAGAGTATGGCCAAAATTAGACCAAATTGAATAGAAGGTAATATTAATAGATGAGGCGGAAGCAAAGGTGCCTGCCCTGCTCGTTCTTTTACTTGTTCAACCTTCCATAATAAAAACAATAAGGGGATCACACATAACAGGGTCACAATAAAAGGCCACGACCATGAATACTCAGGCCCTAACGCTACAGGGATTAACAAACACAATAATGCCAGCGCCAATAAAAAAGTCCCTGACCAATCAACCCCTACAGGATAGTCTGATTGAGTTTCAGGCACACAAAAGTGTGTACCTATAAGCACTCCGATACAAATAGGTATATTAATTAGAAAAACACTGCGCCACCCTAAACCAGCCACATCTGCAGACACTAACCAGCCTCCTAACACTTGCCCTAAAACAAATGCTAAACCGCCAATCGCACCATAAAAGCCAATAGCAAAAGAATGCCTAGCCCCAGACAAAGATACATGTATAGTCGCTAATATTTGCGGCACAATAAGTGCTGCACCAATACCTTGTAAGGCACGAGCAAACAACAAAGACTCGATCGTCATCGACAGGCCACAGCCTAAAGATGCCAAACCAAACACACTGACCCCAACAAGAAACAAACGGCGACGCCCATAGTTATCACCTAATCGACCTCCCATCGCTAAACAAATAGCAAAACCAACCCCATAAACTGCGACCATCAGCTCAAGTTCAATATGAGTAGCATGCAATGACTCAGCAATAGAACCTAATGCTACATTAACAATCGAAAAATCAATCAGTGGTAACAGCTGACCTGCCATTAACATAGTGAGCCCTGCTGCACTTAACGAGACAGTTGTCTTATTCATAATTACCTTTGAATTAAATTAATGTCATTTACTATTGGCATGACGAGAGGCTTAATCAATCGGTTCTAGTTAGTTGTTACTCGGTTTGAGAATCCGCCACTCACAAGAGGCGACATACTCACTTAAAATACAAACAACATCAATGCAGAAGAACCAATAAAACCATTATTATTTAGTGAAAATAATAGGTCGTTTTAACAGCAGTTTTATATTTAAATTCAACGTATCTGAATAAATCACTAAATCCATAAATAACAATGATTATTTTTTATGGAATATAACGCTATTAGCGTGTCTCTAGCGTCACACCTAGTAACAAGCATCACACAATAAAAGCACATTTAACTTGGTACTATGTTAAAACCCACCTTTTCAGCATGTCACATGCGCTAATTCACGTCTAAAAACGCTTGTTTATCTGCTCAAAAAAACAAGCATTGAAGTTAACTATCGATTTAACTAGTTATTAAATTAGCTTAAATATCTTGCATGAATTTAAATTCTATATTAGTCTCCTATTGATTGTATATACATGTATGAACAATTTTACATGTATGGTAATTCTTATTCTAAATTAATTACTCCTCTCTATAGCTATTACGGAAATAATTATTAAAAGTCTAAATTCAGATAATAAGCGCGACTCTGTTAGGTATAGGTCAAGTACGTTATAAACAAATTAGACCCTTCTTATGTATAAAGTTAAAACCACAGCGAGTAAGAGAGAACGATCGTCTGGGTCACAGCATAATGAAATATTTTTAACACCATAAACACGAGAGGTATGTTA
>ERZ808232.136-NODE-136-length-18185-cov-26.501544_pt1 | contig 18185 bp, 20 predicted proteins | sample MGYA00521281_ERZ808232 | MGnify/ENA primary metagenome ERZ808232 (study PRJEB31515, sample SAMN02941833) | indoor metagenome | biome: House; feature: Kitchen Counter; material: surface | place: USA: Illinois | collected 2012-02-13 ... | reverse complement strand
ATCTTGAGCGCGGCGGCCGCCGAGGAGCCGATCGCCGCCGCGCTCAAGATCGACGACCTCAAGATCGAGCTCGGCTACGCGCTGCTGCCGCTGGTCAACGGCCCCGACGGCACCGACCGGCTGACCGAGCAGATCAAGGCGCTGCGCCGCTCGCTGGCGATCGAGATGGGCTTTGTGATGCCCGCGGTGCGCATCCTCGACAACGTCCAGCTCGAAGCCAACAGCTACGTCATCAAGATCAAGGAAGTCGACGCCGGCACCGGCAAGATCTGGCCGAGCCAGTTCATGGTCATGGACCCCGCCGGCAACCAGGTGCAACTGCCCGGCGTCCACACCATCGAGCCGACCTTCGGCCTGCCGGCGACCTGGGTCGATGCCGGCCTGAAGGAGGAGGCGGCGCTGAAGGGCTACACCGTGGTCGACGCCGCCACCGTGCTGTCGACGCACCTGACCGAGCTGCTCAAGACCAACATGTCGGACCTGCTGTCCTATGGCGAGGTTCAGAAGCTCCTGAAGGACCTGCCGAAGGAGCAGGGCGAATTGATCAAGGACATCGTGCCGAGCCAGGTCACGGTGTCGGGCATCCAGCGCGTGCTGCAATTGCTGCTCGCCGAACGCATCTCGATCCGCGATCTGTCGACCATCCTCGAGGGCATCGCCGACGCGCTGGCGTTCTCGCGCAATCCGGCCACCATGGTCGAGCACGTTCGCGCCCGCCTCGCGCGGCAGATCTGCGCCCAGAACACCTCGCCGAATGGCTACCTGCCGCTGATCGCTCTGTCGGCACGGTGGGAGCAGGCGTTCGCGGAATCGATCGTCGGCCAGGGCGACGATCGCAGCCTGGCGATGCAGCCGTCGAAACTGTCCGAGTTCATGACCGCCGTGCGCAACGCCTTCGAGCAGGCGGCGCGCGAAGGCGAAGCGCCGGTGCTGGTGACGTCGGCCGCGATCCGGCCGTTCGTTCGCTCCCTGGTGGAACGGTTCCGCTCGCAGACCACCGTCTTGTCGCAGGCCGAAATCCATCCCCGCGCCCGGTTGAAGACGGTCGGCAGCGTCTAGTCGCTTACCGTCGGGGGAACGTTTTCCCTGGGTGAGCCGGCGTTCCGCCCGGCTCGAAACCGCTCTAGCCGCCGCAAATCACTCGCATTTCGGCCTGTGCTTTCTCGCCACAGGCAACTGATTTATGTGGAACTGTCCGAAACGGCCCGATCTCGGGCGCCGTGGTCGACCAGGGAAGCAAGATACTGATATTACAAGTTATTAATATGACTTTCGTCACCCCAGGACGATTTTTGATCGCGGCCGATCACGTCTGATCACGGCTTTGTGATGCCCTCTACGGAACGGAATCGGCAAATCCTACGTTAGCGAGGCACGAGACGTTGAACCGGACGACAGACCGAACCGACAGATTTACAGAGCAGGAAGGCGGCAGGAGACTTCCATGAACCACTCGATCTACAGCGCCGATCGGACGACGCACCTGAAGATTGTGGTTGTGGCTCTGGTGGCCGGTATTCTGGTCGCTGGCTTCGGGATCACGGCGCACAACTCGTCGGACGAGGGTTACACCCAGACGGCGCGTATCGTGAAGGCCGGCAAGCCGGTTGCGATCACGAGCTCGAGCAACTCGCTGGTTCGCTAGCAGAGAGGTTCGCTAACAGGAGAATTTACGGAATTCACGTGGCTCTTTACAGCCCCCCAAAGTCGCTACGTGGATATTTAAGACCCCCAACTACCCCCAAGTTGACTATCGAAAACGCCCGCTCCCCACGGGCGTTTTCTTTTTGTGCGGAGCTCTGAGGCGCGTCCGGGCCGGTCAATCTCGGTCGCGCTACGGTGCCGAGCCAGCAGGTGCGACGGAGAGATCGAAGAATGTCTCGGCCGCTGGTGGGCATACGTCGGCGCATGTCAGATGGATCGACATCGTCATATCGAAGCCGCGCGGCAGATCGGCGAATGACACGGTTCGCGGCTTGATCCGCGCGAGACTGGCTTGCACGACGGCCAGACCAAGACCGGCGCCGACCATTTCCAGCACGGCCAGGGGATCGGCGGCTTCATAGCGAATGTCCGGCTCGAAGCCCGCAGCGCGGCATGCCTCGACCAGTTCGCTTCGTCCTCCGGCGGCGCCCGATCCCGGCCACGCGATGAATTTTGCCTTGCTCAGTTCGCGCGCCGATGGCGCTGCACCGTATTTGCTTGCCCTGGGGACGGCGAGCTTGAATGCTTCCTGGTAGATCAGCTTCGATCGCACCGGCTCGTCCTGGCCCGGGCGGGCGTGTGCGAATCCGATATCGATCTCGCGGGCAACAAGCTGTCGGTGCTGATCGTGCGACCGCACGTTCTTCAGCTCGATCTCGACATCCGGCACGCGTTGAGCATGCGCCCTCAACCACCGCGCCAGGACGCCGGCATGCAGCGCTCCGGCGACATAGCCGATCACCAGCGAACCGGCCGATCCCGTTGCGATCGCACGCGCGCGGCCCTCCACCCTTGCGCCATGCGACAGCAGCGCCTTCGCTTCAACGAGAAAATCACGTCCCGCAGCGGTCAGCTTGAGCCGCTTCTTGGATCGCTGGAACAGCATGATGCCAAGATCGGCTTCGAGGCATTGAATCTGCCGGCTGAGCGGCGACTGCGTCAGATGCAGCAATCTTGCCGCCCGTCCGACGTTCTCCAGCTCGGCGACGGCGACGAAGTATCTGAGCCTTTGAAGATCAAGCATCAGTCCTACTCGGTCTCAACTGGGTCCAAATACGCATTGGACAGGACTATAGCCGGTCAGCCATCTGGAAGTCGATGAGGCACGCTGGCTGATCAGCGGAGCCCTGACTCATGGGAGACGTTCTGGTGGCACTCACAAAGTTTGGTTTCGTCGTGACCGGCGGCGGGCTCGACCCGACCCGACATCGTAGCGTGATGAAATCCGATCGTTTCGAGATGATCGCGATCGGCGTCAGCGAGCCGTCGCAAGGCGTCGGGGTCGCCGAGCAACTGGTCGCGGAGGGCGTTCAATTGCTCGAGCTGTGCGGCGGCTTCGGTCCGATCTGGACAGCGCGCGTGATCGAGGCGATCGGCGGCAAGATACCGGTGGGCTCCGTCGGATATGGCCCTGAGGCGATCACGCCCATGCACGAGCTGTTCCGCGATTGAAGCCGACGGATGCGCAGCGCGCAGCCTGAATGATCCGGATCGGTGGCTCCGCTTGGAGCTACCGCTGCGGACGACATCGAAAGCACCCGCACGCCACCGGCGTTTTCCTGCTCGGGTCGACCGGCAGGTCAGGGCTGAAGCAGATTGTCGATGCAGCGCCGCAGCAGCATCGAGAGCTGTTCGATCTCCGCGTTCTTCAACGAATTGGTCATCCGCTCCTCGATCGCGGCGACGGCCGCATGCGCCCTTCCAAGCACGCTGCGCCCCGAGCGGGTCAGTTCGCTGCGCAGGATCCGGCCGTGCAACGGATCGGCGCTGCGCCGAAGCAGGCCGTCGCGCTCGAGATTGGCAACGATGCCCTGCATCGATTGCGGGGTCACGAAGGCTGCGCGCGCCAGCGCCGCATTTGAAATGCCGGGGTCCAGATCGACGGCGACGAGGACTGCGAATTGCGGCGCGGTGATGCCGAGCGGCCGGATCGCGTCATCGACCCGCAATCTCAGCGCGTGCTGCGCGAGCTTGATGGTGTATCCCAGCGCGGCGGAAACCGGCGCCGGCATTCCGGTCGGGCTTGACATATCAGGTCCCTGATATAATATATAAGGAAGCTGATATTATGGCTTGCCTGCTGCTTTGGCAATCGTGGGGCATTGCGCGGCTTTGCCGATACACCCACTGACGCGGGAGAAGACCGTGAAGCGTCCACCAAGAGTCATCATCGTCGGGGCCGGAACTGGCGGGCTCTGCCTGGCGCACGGCTTGAAGTCGGACGGCGTCGACGTCGAGGTGTTCGAGCGCGACCATTCGCCGACCGATCGCCAGGGTGGTTATCGGCTGAGCATCAGCGCGACCGGCGCTGCCGCGCTTCGCGATTGCTTGCCGGCAAGGCTGTTCGACAGGCTGGTTGCAAACTCCGCCGACCCGAGCCAGGGCATCACGTTCGTCGATCATCGGTTGCACCGTCTGCTGGCAATCGACTTCCCGCACAGCGACCGCCGCGATCCCGACGCGGAGCGCCCGATCACGCGCACCGCACTTCGTCGCATCCTGCTCGACGGTCTCGATGCCATCACCCATTTCGGCAAGACGTTCTCCGGCTTCGCCGATGGCCCGGACGGGTCCGTGATCGCGCATTTCGAGGACGGCAGCACCGCGGCGGGCGATGTCGTGGTCGGCGCAGACGGCGCGGCCTCCCGCGTACGCCGGGAGCTGCTGCCGCAGGCCCGCCGGGTCGAGACGGACGTCCTCGCCATCAACGGCAAGTTCGCGCTCGACGACGACAACCGGGCGGCAATTCCAGCCCCCATCCTGCGCGGGCCGACACCGGTGCTCGGCCCGGGTGGCGGCTTTCTGTTCGCGAATGCCGTCGAGTACCGCCACGCCGAGGACGATCTACTGGCCGACCCGGATATTTCCCCGATCGAACGGCAGGCATTCGTGATGTGGGGCTTCTCCGCCCGGCGTCGGGCGTTCGCGTCCGTCGACCTCAACGAGCTCGACGGCAATGGATTGAAGAACGTCGTGCGCTCGCGGATGGAAACCTGGCACCCCTCGCTCAGGCGCCTGGTCGAAATGGCTGATCCATCCACGGTCTCGGCATTCGCGGTGAAGACTTCGGTTCCGATCGGCCACTGGGCTACGCGCAACGTGACGTTGCTGGGCGACGCTCTACACAATATGACCCCGTTTCGCGGAACCGGTGCCAACACCGCGTTGCGCGGGGCGGCGGTGCTCCGCACGGCCCTTTCGGCCTGGGTCCGCGGCGAGCAGGAGCTGATCCCCGCGCTGGCGCATTATGAGCGCGAGATGATCGAATACGGCTTTGGTGCCGTTCGAACGTCGCTTGCTGATATGGAGCGCTTCCATGCCGAAGGCGGGCTGGCGCGGTTTCGCGTCAAGGCGGCGCTGCGGGCCGCCGACTGGATTCCGTCGCTCAAGGCACGGCTTCAGCGCGGCCGCTGACCGCAGTCAGCGCGGCGTGCCCGAACCGGACGGCACGGTCTCGATCAGCTTGCCAGTGAAGATCGGCGCCGAAGTCGGCTGCCCGCTCGGCGAGCCGCCGGCCTGCTCGACCGTCACCGCGTAGGTCGCGCCATCGATCACGTCGGGGTCGTAGCCCGAGAGCACCGGACGCGTGGTGAAATCGTCAGCGCCGATCACGCCGAGCGAGCGCGGTTGCGGCAGCTTGTCGGAGATCAGCCAGAGCTCGAAGCTCTTGCCGGGCTCGGACGCCGCGCCGACCTTGCGGACGGTGAAATTCTTGGTCGCGCCATCGATGGTCAGGATGAAGGCCGGCCCGCCATTCTGGCCCTGCAACAGCGCGACATATTGCGCCGACGGCACGAAGGCCGGCGCCGGCGTCTTCACTTCGACGGTCTGGATCCGCGGCTTCGGCCGGATCGCGTTCGGCAGGGCATCGGGCCGGTAGACCTGCAAGCCGAGCGTGACCAGCAGCGCAGCCGCGATCGCGGTCGCGGCCGAGGCGATGCCGCGCCAGCGCTTCACCCGACCGGCAAGCGCGATCACATTGCCGTCGTCGACGACGGCCGGCTGCCGGATCTCCGCAGGCGCGACGTCCGGCACCTCCGCGGGCGGCGGTGGCGGCGAGATCGGCGGCGCCTCGGGCAGCATGAGCGGCGCCTGCGCCACGCCGCCGTGACCGATCGCGGCCTTGATGTTCTCCCAGACGGCCGGACCAGGCTCGACCAGGCCGACCATCTGGTTGAGCGGACCGAGCCTGAACTCCCAGGCCTGCACGAGGGCGGCGAACTCGGTGTCGACCGCCATCATGGTCTCGACCTGCGTACGCTCCTCGGCATCGAGTGTACCGAGTGCATATTCCGCGGCGAGCGCGATATGGTCTTCGCTATAGGCCATCAATCAGAGTCCAAGACACTCCCGGATATCCATCAGGCTGCGGCGCAGCCAGGTCTTCACCGTGTTGACCGGCGTTTCGAACTTTGCGGCAAGCTGCTCGCGGCTCCAGCCGTTGTAATAGGCGAGCAGCACGAGCTTCTGACGATCAGGTTCCAGACGACCGACGCACTCCAGCAACCGCTTCAACTCTTCCGTCATTTCCCGACGCGCCAGCGGATCGGGCGAGTCTGCGGCGACTTCCATCGCCGCCGGCTCCTCTTCGAGCGAGGTTTCGCCGCGCTTGCGCACCACGTCGATGGCGCGGTTGCGCGCGATCGACGTCATCCACGTGATCGGAGAAGACAGGGCTGGGTTGAACTGCCCGGCGCTGTTCCAGATCTTGACGTAAGCCTCCTGAATGACCTCCTCGGCGAGGTCCTGTCGCCGCAAGATACGGAGCACGACGCCAAAGAGTTTCGAGCGTGTCGCGGCGTACAGCCGCTCGAAGGCGGCCTCATCCCCCTTCGCGACGGCGGCGATCAGCCAGACCAGCTCAGCCGGCGTCAGCATCTTGCGCCCTCCAAGCCTGTATCCCCCATCGCTTCATTGCCACCGTGTCGCCGATCATCGCCTGAACCGGTGGTAGCATATTTTGCGACACCACGATCCGCCAAGTGGCCTGGCTTGTGGACAGCGCCAAACAAAAAGCCCGGGCGAACGGCCCGGGCTCTCATCTGGTCGAAGGTAGAGGCATGCCTCAGGCGATGACGCCGAGGCGGGCGCGCATCAGGCCGATCGAATCCATGTCGGCCTGTTCGCGGGCGGTCTCTTCGGCGCGCTCACGTGCCTGGTCGCGCTCGTCGAGCAGCTCGACCTTCTTCAGTTCCTCGAAGGCTTCCGACAGCAGCGCCTTGGCGTCATCGAGCTGGGCGCGCAGTTCGTCGGCCGAGCGGGTCAGGTTCTCGCGGCGCTGGATCGCTGCCTTGGCATAGGTGGGATAGGCGAAATGCGTGGGGTCGTTGATCCCGGCGCGCTCCTGCTCGGTCTGGATCTCGCGCTCGAGCTCGACCGACATGCGCTGGAAGTCGGCGATCATGCCTTCGATCTGGGTAACCCGGCGGCGCTTTTCATCGACCTGAAATTTCTTCAGGCGGATCAGCGTTTCACGTGACTTCATCGACTCATACTCCCCAGAAGTCCCCATTCTGAACGCGGGACAGAACCGGCTCCCCCCTGGGCCCCGCCGGCATAGCTATGGTGTGCCGGGGATGATGGCCTGACAAAGTTAGCGTTCCGTTTCCAAACCCGACAGGATTTGAGCCAGTTGCCGGTAGCCGTCGTCCAGGCTGGTCGCCTCGTCCTTGGCCTGGCGCAGGAAGCCTTCCAGCGGCTCATGCAGCCGGATCGCCTCGTCGACCTCGGGACTGGAACCCGGCCGGTAGGCACCGAGCCGGATCAGTTCCTCCATGTCGGCATAGGTCGCCATCACCTGGCGCGCCTTGGTGATGAAGGGCAGGAAATTGGGGTCGGCGGCGCGCGGCATGGTGCGCGAGACCGATTTGAGGATGTTGACCGCGGGATAGCGCCCGCGCTCGGCGATCGCCCGCTGCATCACAATATGACCGTCGAGGATGCCGCGCACCGCGTCCGCGATCGGCTCATTGTGATCGTCGCCGTCGACCAGCACCGTGAAGATCGCGGTGATGGTGCCGTCGCCGGTGCCCGGCCCTGCCCGCTCCAGTAGCTTCGGCAGCTCGGTGAACACGGTCGGCGTGTAGCCCTTCGCGGTCGGCGGTTCGCCGGCCGAGAGCCCGATCTCGCGCTGCGCCATCGCAAAGCGCGTCACCGAATCCATCAGGCACAGCACGTCCTGGTCCTCGTCGCGGAAATACTCGGCGATGGCCAGCGTGAGGTAAGCCGCCTGGCGCCGCATCAGCGCCGGCTCGTCCGATGTCGCGACCACCACGACCGAGCGCGCCAGCCCCTCCTCGCCGAGATCCTCCTGGAGGAACTCCTGCACCTCGCGGCCGCGTTCGCCGATCAGGCCGATCACCGAGATCGCCGCATCGACGTTGCGCGCCAGCATCGACAGCAGTACCGACTTGCCGACGCCCGAGCCGGCGAAGATGCCGAGCCGCTGGCCGCGGCAGCAGGTCAGGAAAGTGTTAAGGCCGCGCACGCCGAGATCGAGCGGCGGACCGACCCGCTTGCGCGAATGCGCCGGCGGCGGCGAGTTGCGGTAGGGCATCGGCGAGGCGCCCTGCACCAGCGGCCCCTTGCCGTCGATCGGCTCGCCCATCGCGTTGACGACGCGACCGAGCCAGGCCGGCGACGGCCGCACCTGGCTCGCCGCATTGGCGATGACGGCGCGGCAACCCCGCCTGACGCCATCGAGCCCGCCGAACGGCATCACCACCGCATTCTCGCCGGAGAAGCCGATCACTTCGGCCGGGATGAAGCGGCCGGCGCCGACGTCGATCACGATGCGCGCGCCGACCGACATCGCGTGAATCGGCCCAGCGATCTCCACCATCAGCCCGCGGACGCCGACCACACGGCCATAAATATTGACGCCGTCGATGTCGCCTATCTGCTCCGCGAGCGCCTTCATTGCGAAAACCTTAAGTTTCCGCAATTTTGCGGCGGCCGCTTAACTTCGTGTTTACCCGCATCATTAATCATTGCGTCACTGTCTTTGGTGACTGAGGTCGCTTGCCCATCAGAAGAAGGGCGAGTCGCGAGAGTCGGTTAGGCCCGGCTCTTAATGTGGAATCTGAACGAGAGCGGGTAGGAAAAGCTTCTTCTACGCAATATCTTAGGGCGATTCGACAAAAATTGCACGGTTAGAGCTTGCGCAGAGGAATCAGTTTTTGTTAACCATATCTCGTCAGGATCCGAATCAGTTGTCAAAGGCGTTTTGTGAGTGCCGCAAGTGCGGCCGACCTGACGCCCGGAGCGGCGACTATAGGGGACTGGCATGCGCGTTTTGCTGATTGAAGATGACAGCGCCGTCGCGCAGTCGATCGAATTGATGCTCAAGTCCGAGAGTTTCAACGTCTACACGACGGACCTCGGCGAAGAGGGCGTCGATCTCGGCAAACTTTACGACTACGACATCATCCTTCTCGACCTCAACCTGCCCGACATGTCCGGTTACGACGTGCTCAAGCAGCTCCGGGTGTCGAAGATCAAAACCCCCATTCTGATCCTCTCCGGCCTCGCCGGCATCGAGGACAAGGTCAAGGGTCTCGGCGTCGGCGCCGACGATTACATGACCAAGCCCTTCCACAAGGACGAACTGGTCGCCCGCATCCATGCGATCGTGCGCCGCTCCAAGGGTCACGCCCAGTCGGTCATCCAGACCGGCGATCTCGTGGTCAATCTCGACACCAAGACGGTCGAGGTCGGTGGCCAGCGCGTGCACCTGACCGGCAAGGAATACCAGATGCTGGAGCTGCTCTCGCTCCGCAAGGGCACCACCCTCACCAAGGAAATGTTCCTCAACCATCTCTACGGCGGCATGGACGAGCCGGAGCTGAAGATCATCGACGTCTTCATCTGCAAGCTGCGCAAGAAGCTCGCCAACGCCTCCGAGGGCCGCAATTTCATCGAGACCGTGTGGGGCCGCGGCTATGTGCTGCGCGAGCCGCACGAGGCCGACGAACGCATTCCCGCCTGACGCTTTCTACAGCAAACCTCCTCAACCCCGCCGCAAATGGCGGGGTTTTTGTTTGCGATGTCACGCCACCGGGACCGTGGTCAGGGCGGCGAGGAGATCCGCGCCCTTCGGCACGCCAAGCCCGGTGCAGGCACTCCAGCCAGGGCCGGCATCGTAGCCCTTGCCGCCGACGCGATTGTTGCCCTGCTCGACTGCACGGAAAGCGCCGGGGTTGGAATAAAGTGCCGCGTTGAGAAAGCCGATCTGCTCGCCGCGCGCGGCGACAGCCATGGCGACAAGGGCGGCCCATAGCGGTGTCGCGGCGCTGGTCCCGCTCATCGCCATCGGTTGACCGTTGACGATGATGCGATAGCCCGGGCTTACCGCGGCCGCGCAGGCGACATCAGGAACGCCGCGCCGGATCGCGCCGTCGTTCTGCGATTTCGGCAGTGTCAGGTGCGATTGATAGTCGGGCACGGGAAACGCGTCGCTGATGCCGCCGCCGGTGCCGATCGTGCCCGCGTTCCAGACCGCGTCCGCCGCGGCCGACCCATTGCCCGCCGCAGGTCCTGGCTGCGTGCCGCCGCAGCTCGTCGCATAGGGGCTCGAGGCGGGAAACCAGACGTGGACCTTGCCGTCGGTCAGGCCGCTGGTTGCGAGCTGGTCGCCGGAGGCGAACAGCACGCTGACGCGCAGCCGCGCGGCATCGGCGAGGACCGCCTGCATCGCGTCGCGCCCCGGCTCGGTCCAGAATTTTTCGGCGCTGCCCCAGCTGACCGAGATCACCTGAGGCGCATGCTGTTCGTCGAACACCGCTTGATGGATCGCCTCGGTCAGACCGGCGGCGGAATTCTCGGCGAAGTAGACCACGATCTTGCTGTTCGGCAGCAGGCCGGCAAGCACCTGGAGATCGAGCGCAAGCTCCTGATCGGCGACATCGCTGGTGCCGAGTCCGTTGTCATTGCCGGTCGGCGGGACATTGACGACGACTGGCGGCTGCCGGTTCATGCCGGCCAGCGCCGCGGCGAGGTCGCTTTCGAGATAGCCGCCGCCGAGGGCTATGATGCCGACGCTGATCGACGACACGTCGCGATCCAACGGAATGCCGCAGCGGGCCGCGATGTCGGTCGGCCACAGCCCGCTGCCGGCATCCGGGCCGCCACGGGCCCGCAGCAGCGGCCGCGTGGTGCGGAGCGGCCGCTGATCGAAGCCGAGAATGGCGCGGGTCCACGGCGCGATCTCGGCCGGCACCGTCAGGGCGCCGACGCGCGCACGAAACACGTGCTCGCCATCACGATAGGTACGAAGCGTCGCGCCGAAGGTCTCGGCCATCTGCCTCGCCGTGCCTTCAAGCACCACCGTGCGTGCGACGAGATCGGTGGCGACGACGGTGAAGCCCCGCTCCGCCGCCAGTCGTGTGATCCGCGCGGCGGCGCTGGCATGGCTGCGATGGCGCTGCGTCGCGAGCTCATGCCGGGTGACCGGTTTGGCGAGCCGGGCCAGGTCACCGGCGCTACCCGGCGCGAACGCGTCGGGGGTGCGCCGCTTGACATAGACCACGACGGTGATCCGCTCGTCGGGATCGACATCGCCGACCAGCGTCGCGCCTTCGGGCGCGGCGCGGTTGCTGCCGGCAAGCGGAACCCTGCGCTCGGAGGTGCCCGCCATCAACGCGGTCTCACTTGCCGCCGCATGGCGTCGGCTGCACCGGATTTTGCGTATCATCATACGCGCAGAACGGAATCGACCAGACGAAGTCGGCCGCAGTCGCGATCCGCGTGAGACCGGGCTTGCCTTCGAAGATCGGCGGTTGGCTCGAGAACTTCCAGTACCATTCCGGCAGCAGCGGTCCGAGCGGAGCGACCGGGCCATTGGGGCCGAACGACAAGAATCCGGCCTGCGACGACGGCGTGCCGTCCGCCTTGAAGGCCGCGCGACCGTGGCAGGTGATGCAGGACGACGTCGCGACGAAGCCGTCCTCGGTGACGGAATTGCCGACCCTGATATCGAGCCCGACATTGTCGGTGAAATCGACCTGGGAGCCCTTCAGGCAGTAATTGTTGTAGACCGGATCGATGTCCGCGCTCGACAGCATCGCCGCCAATGCCGGCGTCTTCACGCAATCCGGATAGCCCTGGCCGGCGGTACGGTTGGACGGCACGAACGCGGTCTGCGCGCCGAAACCATCGCGGCAACCGATGATATCGCAGCGGCTCGGATTGAAGCGGTGCTCGAACGTCGCCCAGGTCCAGTTCGGCACCTGCTTGCTGATCACATGCATCGAGACCAGGGCGTATTGCACGCCGCCCGCGCTGTTGACGTGATAGAGCTGCGGCGCCTGCGCCACCGTCACCTTGTTGTTGGTGAATTGCGGGATGTCGCTGACCGGCACCCAGTTGCCCTTCACCTCGACCGAATCGACCGGGAACGACAGCGTCTTGCCGAATGCGGCCTTCACGCCCGACAGCTTGTAGAGGTTGTTCTGAACGATGAAGTCGAACGTCGGCTTGTTGTGACGGGTTTCCTCCATCTGCCCCTGCGCGACCCCCGGCGGCAGCGCCGGCAGCAAGCCGCCGCTCTGCTGCACGCCTTCGCGCGCCACCTGCGGCAGGATCGCCGGACGCAGCGCCGGCGGTGTCGCGGCGGCGGGAAACTGCGGATCGGGCTGGAACAGATCGGTATCGCTCGCCCAGGTCTCGAATGTCGAATTGCTGCCGCCGGCACGCGTGTTGGCCTGGATGAAGAGCTGCCAAGCCACCTGATCCGGCGCGGTCATCGCGGGATTTGGCGACGACTGCGCCACGGCAGGAAGGGCGGGAAGGATGAACAGACCACAGACGAGCAGCGTATCGATCGACCTTCTCATCTTTGCTCTCCAAGTTGGCTCAAGGTTGGAATCCGTCTCCCATCCAGCTCGCATAGAGATCGAGCGAGTCCTGCGACCATCGGTGACCAGGCGGCATGAAGCCGGATGACAGCGCGGCGAAGACGCGGCGCGCATTGGCATGATCGGGAAAGTCGTCATTGCCGGCCGGATCGCAGACCCAACTGGCGTCGCCGAGCCGAACGCCCTTCGGCGTCATGCAGGCGATGTCGCCCGGTCGAAACATCGGCAGGATGTCATTGCCAAAACTCGTCGTCATCGGGATCACCGAACCCATTCGCGACACGTACTTTTGGTTGCATACCGTATAGACGACTATCGATATGCCCGTTGTGAAGCGGCTCACATCCTCGCGCAGCAATTTTTCGGCGGTCGTGCCCCCATGTCGATGTCGACAAGTCCGCGCCGGATCGAACCGGCGCTTCGCGAACTGCGACCAATCAGCTATAGGATGACGATCTAGGGCAATTCGGGCGCATCACATGATCCTGCAATCCCTCGCCGGCCTGCCGGCCTTCCTGGTCTATTTCTGTACGGCGCTGATCGCCGTGGTCGCCTACCTGTTCGTCTACACGCGCGTCACGCCGCATGACGAATTCCAGCTGATCCGCGACAATGATCCGGCGGCGGCGATCGCGCTCGGCCTCAGCCTGCTCGGCTTCGTGCTGCCGGTGGTCAGCGCGATCGCCCATTCCGCCAATGTGGTGGATTGCCTGATCTGGAGCATCATCGCGCTTATCGTGCAGATCATCGTCTATTACATCGTGAAGATCCCGGTACCGAACCTCTCGGCGCGGATCGCCTCCGGCGAGATGGCCGCTGCGATCTGGCTCGGGCTGTCCTCGCTGGCGGCCGGCGCGCTGAACGCGGCCTGCATGATCTACTGAGCCATTGAGCCGAACCATGGCGCGCAAACCCAACCCGGAATTCGGCAAGCGGCGACCGGTGGTGCCGGCGGTGCCGCTGCCACCGGATCCGCCTTCCAAGCGCTCGAGCCATGTCGCGCTGCTGGTGATGGGCACGCTCGCGGTCGGCGGCGGCGCCTATGCGCTGATGCCGCGACAGAACTGTCAGCCGGTGCAGCCGACCCCGCCGGGCGTGACCACGCCGGGCGGCGCCGTGCCGCAACCCGGCGCCGATTGCGCGCCGCGCGGTTCGTCGTCCGGATCGGGCGGCGGCTCGTCGCATACCAGCTTCTATAGCAGCGGCTCCTCGTCGAGCGGCTCGTCATCCTCATCCGGTTCGTCGTCGAGCTCGTCGGTGAGCCGCGGCGGCTTCGGCTCGTTCGCGCATGCGTTCGGCTTCGGCGGCGGCTGATGCACACTTTGACGTGTCGTCGCGCGCTTTCACTTGCCCGATGATCGGGCCTGATGGACACTTGCGGCGGCTCCGCCGATCACAGGAATTGCGTCGATGAAACGCTCGCGCCGCGTCTGGCTGAAATTGATGGGAAGTGTCGCGATCGGCGCGGCAGCGATGGGCTTGCCTCCGGCCGATGCCCGCAGCCACCACCATGCAGGGCGTGGACGGAAGAAAAAGCCCGAGCAATTGTCGCCTGCCGGCGGCTTCGGTGGTGCACCGCGGAGCTTCGCCCACGATGGCGATAGCGGTCACCGACATGCTGGCGGCTGACACCAGGCTGACGCGGATCAAGAGATCACGGACCCCTTCATGCAACGTATCGCATGTCCCGAACGCGACGATTGGCAGACGACTGCCGAGAATGCCGGCTTCACCTTCCACACCATCGACGGCGAACGCTACTGGGACGAGCGCGCCTATTACGCCTTCACGCTCGACGAAATCGAGCGCGACATCGAGGCGCCGACCGGCGAGATCGAGGCAATGTGTCTCGAGCTCGCCGGCCGCGCGGTCAGCGATGAACGCCAGTTGCGGCGGCTGAAGATCCCGCAGGATCATTGGGATCTGATCGCAACAAGCTGGCGCCGCAAGGACCCCAGCCTGTACGGCCGGCTCGACCTCAAATACAGCGGCAGCGGCCCGGCCAAGCTGCTCGAATACAATGCCGACACGCCGACCTCGATTTTCGAGGCGGCGGTGTTTCAATGGACCTGGCTCGAGCAGGCGATCGCGCGCACCATCATCCCGAAGCGCGCCGACCAGTTCAACTCGATCCACGACCGGTTGATCGACACCTGGAAGAAGCTCGGCGCAACGCACCCACTGCACCTTACCGGTTTGACCGGAAATGCCGAGGACGCGGGCACGCTCGCCTATCTCGAGGACACCGCGGCGCAGGCCGGACTGAAGACCACGCTACTCGACATCGAGCAGGTCGGGCTGCGCAGCGACGGCCAGTTCGTCGATCTCGACGAACGCCCGATCGCGCTCGCGTTCAAGCTCTATCCGTGGGAGTGGATGTTTCACGACGCGTTCGGCAAGAATCTTGCGACCGCGCCGACGCGATGGATCGAGCCGCCGTGGAAGGCGATCCTGTCCAACAAGGGCATCCTGCCGATGCTATGGGAGATGTTTCCGCGCCACCCCAATTTGCTGCCGGCCTATTTCGAGGACGACCCGCAGGCCGCCCAGCTCGGCAGCTCCTTTGTGCGCAAGCCGATCTATTCGCGCGAGGGCGCCAATGTCGAACTGGTCAGCGCCGGCCTCACGCTGGTCGCGGAGCAAGGTCCCTACGGCGCCGAAGGCTTCATCCGCCAGGCGCTGGCGCCGCTGCCGAATTTCTCCGGCCAGTATCCGGTGCTCGGCAGCTGGCTGGTCGACCACACGCCGTGCGGGCTGTCGATCCGCGAGGACGAGAACCCGATCACCGGCAACACCTCGCGCTTCCTGCCGCACGCGATTCTGTAGCTGAGAACAGTTGGAGCAAACGCAGCTCTTTCACCGTCATCCTGAGGAGCGCGCAGCGCGTCTCGAAGGATGCGCGGCCCGGCTGGTGGCCGTCGACCCTTCGAGACGCGCGCAAGAGCGCACTCCTCAGGATGACGGGGAGAAACCCAGCTAGCCTTTGAGCTTGCGAGGGCTGAACTCACCGCGCAGCCGACGCGACCGCCTTCAGCACGTGCGGCGCGGCGCCAGCGCGGGCGACCGGCGCGATATTCGGCTGATAGAGCCCGCGGCGGTCGGGATAGGGCTTGAACAGGTTGGTGATGCCGACTACGGATTCCGCCGCGCCGAGCGCCAGCACGCCGTCCGGCTCCAGCATCCTGGCCACCTTGCCGAAAATACCCGCCTTGGTCTGCTGATCGAAATAGATCAGCACGTTGCGGCAGAAGATCACGTCGAACGTGCCGAGATGCGAAATATCTTGCAGCAGGTTGAGCTGGCGATGCTGCACCATGCTGCGGATATCGGCATTGAGCTGCCAGAGCTCGCCCTTCTGCGCGAAATACTTCACCAGCAGATGGATCGGCAGGCCGCGCTGCACCTCGAACTGGCTGAACAGGCCGGCCCTGGACTTCTCCAGCACCGCCTGCGACAGATCGGTGGCGACGATCTCGATCCGCCAGCCCGAGAACAGTGCGGTCATTTCCTTCAGCAGCATCGCGATCGAATACGGCTCCTGCCCGGTCGACGACGCCGCGCACCAGATCCGCAAGGCGCGGCGCGCCGCGCGTGCCTGCGCAAGCGCCGGCAGCACCGCGTCCTTCAGGTGATCGAACGGAATCTTGTCGCGAAAGAAGAAGGTCTCGTTGGTGGTCATGGCTTCGACCACTTCCGAGGTCAGCGGCTCGGCGCCGCCCTTCATTCGCTGCACGAGCTCGGGAATGCCATTGAGATTCGACCTGCGCGCCAGCGGCAGCAGGCGGCTCTCGACCAGATACTGCTTGTCGGCCGACAGATCGAGGCCGGAGCGTTCCTTCAGCAGCTTACGCAGATACTCGTAGTCCAGCGGCGTCACGAGCGGTCTCCGGCAAACACGCGAACGATCTTCGATGCGATCTGATTGAGCGGCAGCACGGCAGCGCAGATTCCGGCGTTGACCGCGGCACCGGGCATGCCCCACACCACGCTGGTCGCTTCGTCCTGCGCGATCACGCTGCCGCCAGCGGTAACGATGTCCTTGCCGCCGCGCATGCCGTCGGAGCCCATGCCGGTCAGGATCACCGACAGGATGCTGCCCTGCCAGACGTCGATCGCGGAGGTGAACATCGGATCCACCGCGGGCTTGCAGAAATTGACCGGCGGCCCGTCGTCGAGCGCGATCGTGGCATCGATGCCGTGGCGGGAGATGCGCATGTGGCGGCCGCCGGGCGCCAGATAGATCTGGCCCGGCTTGATGCTCTCGCCGTCAACAGCCTCGTGCGCCGGCCGCTTGCTCGCCCGCGCCAGGTGCTCGGCCAGGATGGTGGTGAAGGTCGGCGGCATGTGCTGGGTGATCAGCACGGGGTAGCGATCGATCACCGGCCCGATCTCGCCGACCAGCGTCATCAGCGCCTGCGGGCCGCCGGTCGAGGAGCCGATCAGCAACACTTTCGGCTGCAAGAGGCCGAACGGGCGACGCACCGGCTGGGCCGGCGCGGCGGGCGCTACGCCTGGAGCCACAGCCCGCGGCTTGTCCTGTCCGGGCGCAAGCGGCGGGCTCGCAGTGTGCACCGTGCTGCGCCGCGCCTTGGCGCCGAGATGACGGATCTTCTGGATCAGGTCGTGGCGGAAGGTTTCCGCGGCGGTCGCCTCGCGCGTGCTCTCCGGCTTCGGAATGTAGTCGGCAGCGCCGAGCGAGAGCGCCTTCAGGCTGATCTCCGCGTTGCGACGGGTCAGCGTGGACGCCATGATGACGACGAGGTCGCGCTTCTTCGCCAAGAGCTGCGGCAACGCCGAGATGCCGTCGAGGTCGGGCATCTCGATATCGAGCACCGCGACATCGGGATTGATGCGCTCGAGCTGGTTGACGGCGTCGAGGCCGGTGCGCAGCGAAGCCACGACCTCCATGTCGGGCTCGGCGCCGATCCAGCGCGATATCATTCCGCGGATGACGACGGAATCGTCGACCACCATCACCCGCACCTTGTCGGTACGGGTCGATGTCGGGACCGCAGCACTTGTCGACGCAACACTCATGACTTCACCAGCGACGCAACACGACGCACAACAACCGTTGAGCCGAGGGCTTCCGCCGCCGGATCAAACGCAGACTTAGAGCAAGCCGACTTCCTGGAACTTCGCGGTGACGATGTCACGGTCGAACGGCTTCATGATGTACTCGTTGGCACCGGCATGCAGCGCGCGGGCGATATGCGCGACGTCATTCTCGGTGGTGCAGAACACGACCTTGGGCTGATCGCCGCCGGGCATGCGACGGAGATTGCCGAGAAACTCGTAACCGTCCATCACGGGCATGTTCCAGTCGAGCAGCACCGCGTCCGGCAGCGCACGCTTGCAGACCTCGAGCGCCTTGGCGCCGTCTTCGGCCTCGACGATCTGGAAATCGAGCCCTTCAAGGATACGGCGGGCGACCTTGCGAATGACGCTGGAGTCATCGACCACAAGACACGTTCTCATTTGCGACCTCTACTTCCTCATCCCCGGTGGGATGTTTCAGTTCTTCAGTTCTATCGGCTTGTCTCACGCCGCCGTTTCAAGCGGCTTTGGCGTCAGGCACCAGTTCGAGCACGCGATCGACATCGAGGACGACCATGAGCTGGCCGTCGA
>ERZ808232.135-NODE-135-length-18529-cov-7.388167_pt1 | contig 18529 bp, 38 predicted proteins | sample MGYA00521281_ERZ808232 | MGnify/ENA primary metagenome ERZ808232 (study PRJEB31515, sample SAMN02941833) | indoor metagenome | biome: House; feature: Kitchen Counter; material: surface | place: USA: Illinois | collected 2012-02-13 ... | reverse complement strand
GACTTTTAATCTTTTGGTCGAAGGTTCGAATCCTTCACGGCCCACCATTGCTACATAAGGGTTTCGGGGCGATCCGGAGCCCTTTTTGTTTTTCCGCAATCGTCAGTCTTTTCCGCAAAATCACTTCGTCGGGGTTACGCGGTCGCCCTTACGCTTTCGCGTGTAGGTCTCGGTCATCACCACGGACGAGTGACCCAACTGTCGCTGCGCCTGGCGGATATCTGCCGCCGCGTCTGCCTTGTCAGTGCCGGCCTTAGCTCGCAGGTCCCGGAACTGGAAGGCCCCCTTGGCAACGCCTGCACGTGCGCGCGCTGCGTCGAACCGGCTTCGCAGCTGACCCTTGCTCAGCGGCTGGCCATACTCATCCAGCAGCAGCGCCGTGTGCACGATCACCGCACCTTTCTGCTTGCCGCGGCGCTTGAATGTCCTGGCACCGAAGCGCACCAGCAGCTCGGCCAGCTCACCCTCGATCGCAATGCGCAGCTTGTGCTTGGTCTTGCTCTGGCTGATATGCAGGAAGCCATCCCGCACGTCACGCCGATCCATGCTGAGAGCATCGGACGGGCGCTGGCCAGTCAGGTAGGCCAGATCCAGCGCATCGCGCAGCGGCTGATCTGCTGCATCCCACACTGCCCGGTATACGTCATCCTCGACGTACACATCGCGGCCCGCTTCGCCGTAACCACGCACGCCCTTGCAAGGGTTTTCCGCGTCGGTGAAGCCCCATTCCCTACACTTGTTCCACAGATGGCTCAGCAACGCTTTCTCGCGGTTGGCGCTGACCATGGCCACTGTCCCGTTCTTCGTTCGCCAGTCCAGGTACTGCCGAACGTGAAGCGGCCGGAGCTTCGCCAGCGGCGCTGGTGGATTGCAGAAGAATTCTTCCAGCTTCGCCAGTTCTGCCAGGTTGACCTTGGCGGTTGATGCGCGCTTCTTGGGGATAACCAATTGTTTGTAGCGAGCCGCTGCATCCCGGAAGGTCACGATCTCCGGAACAGCCGCTTCGGTCGCCATCAGCTCCGCCCACTTGCGAACGGCCTCCGGGTAGCTTTTACCCAGTGGAGTTTCTCGCCGCGGCTTCCCGCCGTGGTCGAAGAAGTAATACATGGTCTTTCCCCGCACCCGCTTCCGCAGGTGCGGGATCGCGCCAGGATCCTTTGAACGTCGTCCCATTACGCAGCAGGCCTCAGTGCGTTGCTTGACCACCCACCTTCTACATCAGGTGCTTTCTTCGCTGACCCATCGACGGCCGACCACATCACCACCGGCCAGCCAGCAGCGTTGATGGTATGGGGGATTCCGTTCCGGGCCAGATTCTGGATCTGCCGACGCTTGGTGTGTGCGCCTGTCAGTTCCGCCACATCGCCGTGCGCGCCAGGACGCATGATTTTTTCAGCCGATGACACGGCGCACCTCCCGCGGCGAGCCCAGCAGTGGAAGCTGCAGCACATTCTCTGGCAAAGCCGGTTCCGGCTTGCGCGCGCTGCGCGCGGGGCGGTTGAGCCTGCGCCATGCAGCAATGGCCGCGTCGGGCTCCGCGTGCTTGCTGGTCGATCTGCAGGCGCACTCGACCAGGTGGCCGCCGCCGGCGGAGGCAGAGCGCTTGTCGTGGATGTGGCGCGCGCGGTGTCCGGCGGCGCAGTTCGGCAACCCTTCCGGGTGGCTGATATGTTCCTGGGTCATGGCTTGTTGCACTCCTGGATGTGGGCTTCCAGCTGTTCGATCAGGAAGGCGGCTTCGTTGGCCCTGCGGCGGCGTTCGTGCGTGCTGACCGGCACGGGGCCGGCGTCTCGGATCCACTTGAGTGGTTCAAGGAACCAGCTCGGCTCGATAGGCAGCAGCTTGCGTGGGTCAGGCTTGTTGTCGGGCGGGAAGCAATCCGGCCCTGCCCAGTCCTCGCTCATCCCGCAGCGCGTGCACTCGCGCCGCTGGAAGTCGTGGACCTTCTCGGGCTGGATTACGCGCGGTGTCTCGAACAGGGCGCGAACCACGAGCCCACGTTGGTGGGCGGCGTAGACGTGCCCGGCGTCGGCCTGCATCCAGCAGCCCGGGCGGTGATCGTCCTTGTGGCGGTACTCCCAGCGCACTGGCTGCGCGGTGTAGAGCGCTTTCAGCAGGGTGTCGGCCCAAGCGCGCACCTGGTCGGGGGCAACGGGACCGCCGGTGGGATCGATGCGTCGCATGGCAGAGACAACCGCGGCGACAGGCGACGATGCCTTGGTGGCCTCGATAGCCGTGGCCGGGGAGATGGGCAGTGGTGCGGTCATGCGAACAGGTCCAGTTGGGCCGGCAGTGCCGGTGCGCGTGGCCGTGCCGGAAGCGGGGCCGGGGTAGTGGCGCGCATGCGCGCGCGCTGTGCAGCGTTGAAGGCGAACCAGAAGCCGTGGCCATGCCGGCGTGCTCGGCATTCCGAGAGGAACACGCGCGCGGTGTGCTTGGCCTGATTGAAGCCGGTCACGCGGCTGCCGCCATGCTGTTGGGCACGCGGTCCAGATTGGCCTCGGCCAAGGCGCGCAGCGGCGGCGGGCTGACGCTGTTGCCGACCATGCGCACGGCGGCGCTGGTGCTGAGCGGCGTGCCGTTGGCGGTGCGATCGATGATGTAGTTGGCCGGGAACCCCTGAGCGCGGTACAGCTCATGCGGCTTGAGCATGCGCAGGCCGATATCCACGATCACGTGCGGCACGCCCTGGATATGGACGGTGACGAGCGCCAGGCGGTCGCGGGTGGTGACGGTATCGACGGGATCCAGTAGCGAGGGAACGTTGGCGCCGGTCCCGTAGTACTTCACCAGGAACGCGGCGACGCGGAGCGCACCGGCCTCCTGATCGGGCGACAGCTGGGCCAGTTCGGCCTCGGCCAGGGCGTGCCCGCCGTTGCCGCTCGCGGTGACGGTGCCGACGGGTGCTCGCGCATCCTTGCTGCCGTTGCCCCAGCGCTGGACGCCTCCTGGCTTACCTTCGCCGTGTGCTGCCTGAACCATGAAGGCGCTGGAGACGGCATGGTGCTCGGCCTGGGCGGCCACCGTGGTGAGCGGCGTGCGTGCGTCGGCTCCGACCATGTTCCGCCGCAGGGTCACCAGCGAGGCAGCTGCTACGCCGAGGGCGTGCGCGGCGCCGGCCGGACGCGCGGCGCCAGCACCAGAGGTGATCGTGGGCACAGGCTCGGTGGCAGGGGTTCCGATGCTGTCGCCTCGGAACTTGACCAGGTGCGGGGCCACCAGCGCGGTATCTGCCTTGGTGGTCATTGTGTAGAGCGGTTCGCCGCCGGAGCGCGGCTCGGACTGGCCGGCCCGACCGCCGACGCCGGCCAGAATCGGAGTCACCACAGAGAAGTGGCCACCCTTCACCCCAGCGCAGACCGTGGGCAGCGGCTCTTCGGCCGCCATCGTTCGCTGGCGGCTGGCATTGGCGTGCTCAGTGAGGAACGGTGCCAACTCCGGCGCTGCCAGCATCAGCTCGCCGCGGTTGGCGGCGGTGATGGTGCGCATGGGATCACGCACGTCGTGGACGCGGTCGCCGCCCTGGTGCGTGACCGGCACGATGAATGGATCGGCCGACTCGATGACGTGGCGCATGACGCCCTTGGCGATGCGGCGCATGGTGGCATCGGCCAGCGGTCGGGCGCGGGTGAAGATGGACGGGCAGGGGATGGAGAAGTCCAAGCAGTCGGCAGCGGTTACGCGCGGCTGCTGGCCTGGTGCGGGGCCGTGGCTTGGCTCTGGCCACACGATTGCCTCGCCGTCGCGGCGGCCGAGCAGGAACAGGCGTTCGCGGCTGGTGCCCGCGCCGTAATCACTGGCCACCAGCTTGCGCCATTCGACGGCATAGCCCAGCGCACGTAGCGCGGCCACGAACTGCTGCCAGGTGCGGCCGCTGTGGCGCTTGTCCGGCACCAGCTGCTGGTTCTCGACCGGAACGCGCTCGCCGCGCGCTGCAACGGTGCCATCCATCTTGATGACGCGGCCGGTGGTCTTGCAGCGCTTCGCCACCAGTGGGCCCCAGGTCAGGATCTGCCAGACGTTCTCCATGGAGATGATGCGCGGCGCGGTGTTGGTTCCTTGCAGGCGATCAGCGCGCAGCAGCTGGCCCACCCACTTCAACACCACCCACGACAGGGCGCGGGTCTTCCGGCTGCGTGGCTGGCCGCCCTTGGCCTGGCTGAAGTGCGTGCAGTCGGGTGAGGCATGGAACCAACCGATGGGGCGCCCTGCCACGTCCACGCGCGGGTCGGCGTGCCAGATATCCTCGCGGTGGTGCTGGGTAAGCGGGTGGTTGGCAGCGTGCATGCCGATGGCCAACTCGTCATGGTTGTAGGCCAGTGCGGGATCGATGCCCAGGGCCTGCTTGAGGCCTTCCGATGCGCCGCCGCCGCCGGCGAAAAGATCCACCACGATTTCGCCGGGGCGCAGGCGGGAACGCTGCGGGGCGGGGAAGTTGAAGGAGCGGGAGCCGTCAGCCATTGGTGGAATCCTTGGGAGCGATGGGGCCGGTGTGTCGGTAGTCACGGAGCGGGTCTTCGATGAATCGGCCGTGTTCCTTGCGCTGCACGCTGTACTCGGGGAATGCGCAGTCGGGGAGGCGCTCGTACGCCTCGGCCATCAGGGCGACGAAGCGTTCCTGCCATTCCTGTGGCATCGACTGCAGGGTGCGACGCGGCACCACCAGGTATGCGGCACGCGTGAGGCCAAACGCGTTCCAGATCGGGCCGTCGGAATAGGGCACCGATGCCTGGGCGGGGTCGGCGAGCAGCTGGTCAGCCATGCGCCGGCTCCTCGCAGAAGATTCCGCAATCGAAGTTGAGGGACTTCATAGGGCCGCCCTTGTCGGTAACCTTGAGTTCGTCAAGGAACACGCGCTTGCCCCGGATCTTCACCAGCTTGGCGCCGATCCGGCGGGACTGCTCGGCTCGCCGCCGGAACACGTCCGGGTCTTTCTCACGCACGTGGTTCCAGTAGGTCGGCGACTGCGATTTCACGCATCCAATGCAGTTCGCATTGGGATAGCCGCGCAGGTAGATCGCCGGCAGGGCGATACCGTCTGCCAGAATCCGCCGTGCACAGTCGTCCTTTGTTAGGCCGGCCTCTATGAGCACCGGCAGCACGTTCGGCCGCTCGGTGAGCACGAAGCGGTCGTGCCGGGCCTGTTCCTCGACAGTGAAGCCGAGCACGTGGAAATCGGCGGTGTTTTCAGTCTCCCAATGCTGGCGCGCACGCTTCTTCAGGGCGCGGGTGCAGGGTGCTCCGGACACGCCGGCCATGAAGCGCTCTTTCTCCCACACGTCTTCGCACGAGCAGGTTGGCCACTTCGGATTGATGGCCCGTTCGATTTCCACGCCAAGCCAGGTTGCTACGTCATCCGCAAAGCGCAGGTTGTCCGGATCTTCCTCGGCGACGGGGTTGTTCACGACGCGGATATCATGGGTAGCGCCATAGCGCTCGATGGTCAGTTTCGCGGCCACGGCGCTTGCAGCGCCGCAGGAGAACCACACAGCGATCATGGGACGCTCAGCCATTGCCCACCGCCTGGCTGTCGAGTGTCTTGAACGCTGCCCGGCAGCCCGGTTTACCGCAGCGCTGCCGCTCCGCGATGGTGTCGGCCTCTACCTCCGTATCCTCGTTGTGGAAGGGAATTCCACACGCAGGCCCGACCATTGCCCCGTACTTGTTGCCGGGCCGTCTGACGATGGCATGCCAGCGCGGAGGGCGCGGGTTGTGACCGTGGCCGGCTGAGCAGGCGTAGAACGTCGCGTCACGCAGGGCAGCCTTCACGATTGCACCGCCTGGCTGTCGATCAGGTCGATCTGCGCAGCGATCAGTGCGCCAGCGCGCACCAGGTCGCGGCGAGCGTCGACCGGCTTCCACCATTCCTGTGCCCACGGCCAGAAGAACGGCGGTTCCTGCGAGGCAATGTGCTTACGGCTTCCCACTTGGAGATCCATGGCAGCCAACTGCACGTAAGCGGTCGCGGCCCTGGCTAGTTCACCCTCGCGATACTGCTGGTCGCAATCCCGGGAGAAGCCCTCCACCTGCAGCTGTCGCTCGCGCTCGTCCGCGATGGCTTTGACACCCGAGCCCAGGTCCACGGCCGCCGCGGGTGGGGCGGCGTTTGCTTCCAGCGCGTCCAACTGCCATTGCGGGATCAGCCATTGCGGGATGAATTCGGCCACGTCGGCAGCGTGGGATTCAGCGCTATGCGGCCAGGGCACCACTTTGGCCTCAATACTGATACCGAGGCGCGCAGCTTGGTCCTTGAACTGCTCGTTGTGCCACGCGGCAGCTTTCTCGGCATGTGCCTTGCTCGGAGCCGGGTGCACGTCATCCATTCCGAGAACATGCAGGCACCACAGCGGCTCCTGCCCCACCGGCTGGCGGGCGGCGAGTGCAGCAGCCAAGATCGCTACGCATCTGTCGTCGTCGGCAATCGCTCCCAGCTCATCGAATAGCTTGCGTGCTTGATCCAGCAGCGCATCCTGACCACCCGGGGAGGGCTGGGCGGAGAGGGCGGCTTCAATGGCACGGCCAGCTTCCTCTGCGCCGGCCACGCCCTTCGAGTATGCGAAGGCCACAAACGGCAGAGCGGCGCGCGCTGCATCAACCAGATCCCCGACGTGCACTGGATTCTCCGCCAGGAATAGCAGGCGCTGCCCTTCCTCCGGGTAATGATTCAGCTCGGCGATCTCGCGTGCACCGCATAGCTTCGGCATCTTGTTCGGGTACTGGGTGGCCCAGCCGGTCCAGCCATCCCCCAGCCTCACCCTCCCACCGGGCTGCGCGTCCGCCAGGGTCTTCTTGTCGTTGCTCATGCCTGCATGTCCTTGCTGTTGGTGGAGCGCGCGCTGTGCGCGGCGAGGTTGTCCCAGCGTTCGGCCTCGCCGAGGTAGTGAGCGGCGCGGGCCAGCCGCTCTGCCTCGGTGAACTGCACGTCGTGCAGCGCGTGGTCCGCTGCAGCGCGATTGGCCGCTGCCATGCGAGCTGGGTCGTGATCGAAGATGTCGAGCTGGTTACGCACGCTGGACTCCTGGAATGGGTTACCGACGAGTGGAAGTCCGGCCGGCGCGGAGCCCGGTCACCCGGGCGGGCGGCTACTCAGTGGGTGTCGTCAGCGGCCAGCGGTACGCGCTGCCGCTCGTCGCGGCGGCGCTGCATCTCGGCCTTGAAGGCTGGCCAGCTGGTCTGGAGGTCTTCCCAGCAGCGCCATGCGAAGAACACGGCGCCGATGGCGCAGGCGAGGGCGACGGGTTCGACCTGGTTGCGCAGCGCCCAAGAGAGCGTGGCGAGGAGCAGGCCGACGACGACGGCGCAGAAGAAGGGCAGGGCCAGGTGGCGCATTACTCGGTCTCCTGTTCGGTGGTGGGCTCGGCCGAGGCGGTGGGCAGGGGGACTATCCACGTGGTCACCGGGCGGCCCTCAGTAGCGATGCCCCGGACTAGGCCGCTGCTGTCGGCCTTCAGTTCTGGCGGGGTGATGGGCGGGATGCCGACGGCCATGGCGGCGAAGAATTCGGGATCGGTCATGCCCCACCACCTTCGACAGCGGTGGTCACCGGTTCGCGGAAGCGCCGGGGGAACCAATCGCAGTAGGTGTCGGTCGGGGTGTGCCCGAAGATCCCGCAGCACCGGTGCACGTGGACGCAGTCGCCGCAGGTCTTGCCCTGGGGCAATTCCATGCACGTGCTGTCGTTGCACGCCTTGTCGGCACAGCAGCCGTGCTTACCACTGCCGGCGGTCATGCGGCACCGCCTTGGGCGCTTGCGCCCTCGGTGGAGGCAATGAACGCCTGCAGCTTCTTCTGGCTTGCAGGCGGTACTGCGATGTAGGTGCGGCCGGCAATAACGTGATGTTGGCCAGCGGTCTCGCTGAAGGTCGGCGCGGCATCCGTAGCTGCGAACATGACCATGGCCTTTGCGCCGTGGGTGCGGCGCCAGCCGGAGACGCTCCAGCCGCCTTCATCCTTCATGGCGCGCACGCGCATGCCGCAACCAGGCACTTCGATGATGGCGAAGCTCGGGGCAGTGGGAGCGCTCATGCAGCACCTGCCTGTGCGCGCGCTGCGCTCCGCACGGCGGCGACGGCGCCTCCAGCGCTCTGCCCGTGCCGCAGGACGGCATTGGCGGCATAGCTGGCGGCTGCGATGACCTGATTGGGGAGGAGGCCCCAGCGGCGCCCGGCGCGGGCGACGATGCCGGCGGCTGCAGCGGCGCGCTGAGCGTTGGAGTGGTGGGCGAGGGCGGCACTCATGCGGCTGCGCCCTGGAGCGCGGCGCGCAGCTGCTTGGCTGCTGCCTGCAGCTGGTGTGCGTGCTGCTCCGCCTCGTCGGCGGTGAGGTGCAGGCGGGCAGCGCCCATGTCTGCGATGACGCGTTCGCTGACGTGGTCAGCGGTGACTTTCATCTCTGCCGATCGGCAGCCCAGGGAAAGGGTGGCCATGCGTGATCTCCTGCGCCCGGCCCCGGGATGGGGTGGTGTTGGGCGACCGGGCTAGATTAGGAGTGGCTAATCATCCAGTCAATAGGAGTGGCTAATATTTTTCTGAACGGACTTCCTAATGGGGGACGGGCTTACGTAGGGGTGGGGCTGGTCACCCCTGCAAGTGATACGGCTGAGCCAGGCTGGGACACTGTCCGCCCCGAGGGGAAGGCGTCAGAGCTACTAGGAGGTTGACAAATACATCCGGACGATGAACGCACCTTTTAACGTTAAACCGTGATGGGCAACGCTCATGAGGTAGCGGTCCAGGACGACCAGATCTACGAAAATCCATTGAAATCAGTAGCCTGGAGGAGAAGTCCGTCACCCTTAACAGGCACCGCATACGCGGATAAGATGGCCGACACTCGTGAAGAGTGGGGGGATACAGTCCAAGGGACTGTTGCGTGACTATTTTTCAGTTACACTGATGGAACTTGGAGTACGACCGGATGTCGAAGAGGCACGAGAAGACACTGCAGAGGATGCAATCCCGTCCTCCGCCATCGGATGTTACGTGGGACGAGTTGACAGCACTCCTACGACACTTGGGCTACGTTCCATTGAAGAACGGAAGAACGGGAGGATCCCGCCGAAAGTTCTACAACAAGGAGAAGGACGCTCTAATCTGCTGTCATGAACCACATCCTCAGCCCCATGTAGATAAGGGGTGCATTGTTGATGTGGTCGATCACCTCACCGCTTTGGGTTTCCTGGGGGAACTTAAAAAATGAATATCATCAAGTATGCCGGCTACGAAGGAACCGTTGCGCTGGATCTTGATCGGAACGTTTGCCGAGGTAAGATCCTCTTCATTGACGATCTGGTTACTTACGAGGCAGATCTTGCTACTGGTGGTCCAGGAATTCGCGCAGCATTTGAAGAGGCTGTTGACGACTACCTGGAGACCTGCAAGGAACTTGGTCGCGCGCCGCAGAAGGCGCTCAGCGGGACCTTCAATGTTCGCATCTCTCCTGAGCTGCACAAGGCCGCGCGCTTGCGCGCTGCAGAAGACGACGTCACTCTCAATGAAGTCGTGGCGGCTGCAGTTCACTGCTACGTGAACGGTGGGCAGCGCATTACCAACCATAGCCACAATCACAACCATTTCGTGGTTGCTCCGGATGATCAGCTGTTCGACGTCTACAGCGCGGCTGTATCTGCCGACTTTGCTTACAAGGGAGCTGTGAAGAGTGTCCTCCAGTAAAGCTCCTGACGGGCTGTCCAAGCTGCCCGACGACATGACCACGTCGATCCTCTCTCTTACGGAGATCGGAGCCCTGATAGCCGAAGCATCGAATCTTGAATCTGGCAAGTATGACCTCGTTGTTGAATTCAAGCTCGGTTCGATTGGGATGAAGGCTGAGGAATCGGGCCCGACGATCCCTGCAATGGGAGTAGGAATCGGTGGTATCGGACTGAAGAAGTCTTCGAAAGACACATGGGTCACGTTCGAGTACGAGAAGAAGACTAAATCTCGGTCGAACAAGAAGTAGAAAAAAGCCCCGCTTCGGCGGGGCTTTTTTGTTGTCCCAAATTGGGACGGTAGTAGGAAATTCGTTGTTAGTTAGAACTTCCGCAGTCCCGCATGGATCAGCGCCTTACCCAGGATGCTCACATCGCCAGGATCTGGCCTATAGGCCGGGAAGTCCGTGTTGACGCTTACGACGTAGAGACCGTCGCCGCGCTTCTGCAGCATCTTGATCTGGGTCTCGCCCCCGATGTTGATCAGGTAGTAGTCGTCGCCATCGAAGTAGTCACAGCTGGTGTCGATCCAGACAATGTCGCCGTCTTCCAGCTTCGGTTTCATCGACGGCCCTCGGCCGGTGATGATCTGGATCCTGCCTGGCTTGGGTAGGTAACCGAGCTTCCTGCGGACTTCCCATTCTGCGACCTCGATGGTCTTCACCACCTCTGGGTAGTCTTGGTTGACCATCCCTGCGCCCATTCCCGCACCCCCTTCGAACAAGTCGAAGCGAACATAGCCGGGTGGCGTCTCAATCTCTCGGACTGGCGAGATCCACTCAGTCGGATCCGTGCTGGACTGCATCTGCCCCTTGCCAGTGGCAAGCCACGTCTCGTTCACGCCCAGGGCTTTGGCGGCGGCCAGCAGGTTCTCGCCGCGGAGGAATTTTGCTTTGCCGCTGAACCAGCCATTGACACTGGGCGCGGAGATTCCGACGCGCCGGGCAAGTTCGGCCTTGGTCAGCTGGGCGTGCTCGATTGCGAGCGTCAAACGTTCGGCAAGAGTAGTCATTAGGAAAGGCTAACTACAATTGAATTAGGACTGGCTATTGACTGGAGCATTAGCTAGTCCTAACCTTGGCGGCATGGACAACCTTACTGCTTCCGAGATCATCGACCGCTTGGGTGGCACCTCCGAGGTGGCCCGCATCTGCCGCATCAAGCCGCCGTCCGTCAGTGAGTGGCGTGCCAGTGGAATTCCCCCAGCGCGCAGGCAGTTCCTCGAATTGCTGCGGCCGGAAGTCTTCGTGGGGTCCAGCATTGCGGCTGTCCGCCAGCTGGTCGACAGCCGCATGAGTAAGCGCGCGCTGCGCGCCAAGCTCGGCATGGACAGCGACAAGCACTTGGCCACCTTGCTGCAGCTTCCTCTCGAAGACGTTGCGGCATGGCCAGAGGAGGGCGTTCTGCCCGCCTTGCCGCAGATCCAGCGCCTGCTGGGTGTTGCTCCGCAGCTCGCTGCTGAGCCTGCGAACGACGATCTCGACGCCAACCGTATTGGCCCCGTCGACACCGCCTGAAAGGCCATCCCTGGCCGTCGTCCCTGACTTGTCTATCTCCATGGCGCCCATCGTGCGCCACCCGGGCCCAGCCCGAAACCTTGAAACACAGCCTTCCCCAAGGTGACACATGACCTGCCGTACATCCGCACTCAACTGGCTCGATGTTCTCTACAACTCCGTGCGCAAGACGCCCGGTGGTGTCGTGGACGCGGCCGCATTCCTGGCCGACCGACGCGGCAAGTCCATGCACCCGGAGACGCTGCGCGCGAAGTTGCGCGGGCTGGAAGGTGAGTCTGTGACGATGGAAATCGCCGAACTGCTGACCGAGTGGATGCAGGAGAAGGCTGGCGGCAACGATTACGCCCTGGACTGGATGCAGGCGTTGGCTGGGCAGTTCGGCATGGCGGTGGCCACCGTCCCGCCACCGCCGGAGGGCGGTTGGTCGGACGAGATCGGCGCCATCCAGACGAAGCTGCTGGAGATCACCACACGGGTAGGGCGCTTGTCTGGCACCGCCGTGGACGCGATGGCCGATCACCATATCGACAGCGACGAAGCGAAGCTGATGGTGGAAGAGGCCAACTCGCTAATCACGATGGCGCATCGCCTCATCCGCAACGTGTCGCGAGCTGCAGCGAAGGGGAGGGCGCGTCGATGAACCATCCGGCCCGAGCAACCGACCTCAGCACCAGTCACGAGGCCGCCGAGTACGTCGTTCAATCCGGCTTGCAGGGTGACCAGCAGGCTGCAGCGGCGTCCGCAGTGAAGCGCCATCCCGGCCTGACCAGCCATGAACTGGCCCAAGAGACCCACATGTGCCGCTACGTGCTGGCACGCCGTCTGCCCGAGCTGGCAGAAACGGGCCGTGTTTGGCGCGGCCCGAAGAAGCCCTGCTCCGTCTCGGGCCGCAGCGCCTGCACCTGGTGGCCCGTGGCCCCAGGCCAGAACATGACGCTGGGGCTCTGACATGTCGACCATCATCATGTCGCAGTGCTGGCCGCTGCAGGGCCTGAGCGTCACGCAGAAGGCTGTCCTGATCTCGCTGGCTGACCAAGCCAACGATGATGGCGTGTGCTGGCCAGCCGTCGGCACCATCGCCGCGCGCTGCTGCATGTCGGCGCGCGCTGTGCGTACTGCCATGGATCATCTGGAGGCCGTAGGCCTGCTGGCGCGTGATCGCCGGTTCAATAGCAGCACGGTCTATTCGGTCACGCCGGCCAAGTTCAACACTGCCGCTGCGCCGTCCAAGGGCACCCGCAAGAGCGCAAAGAACGGTACTGCACCGGGCGCAGGTGCTGCGCCCCATGCAGGGGGTGCGCCCGGTGCATGTGGGGGTGCGCCCGCTGCAGGAGGGGATGCACCGGGCGCAGGTCTGGAGGTGCGCCCCGTGCCGCCTAACCGTCATATAACCCTCAATGAACCGTCAGGTGAACCGTCATTTCCGGCGGGCCTGCCGGCCGCGCCGCCGGCGGTGGATTCGGAAACCGAGTTGCAGGCAGCGTGCCGTGCAACCTGGACGGCCTACGCCGGCGCTTACCGCGAGCGGCACGGCGTGGCGCCGGTCCGCAACGCGAAGGTCAACGCCAACGTCCGGCAGATCGTGCAGCGGCTCGGCCACAGCGAAGCACCGCTGGTCGCTGCGTGGTTCCTGACCGTGAACGAGCGGTACGTGGTGCAGAACATGCACGACCTGGGCTCGCTGTTGGCGAAGTGCGAGGCATACCGCACGCAATGGGCCACCGGCCGCCAGATGACGCAGGCCAGCGCCCAGCAGCAGGACCAGACGCAAGCCAACGCCTCGGCCGCTGACGACGCCAAGGCGCTGCTGCGCCGCATGAAGGGGAACGCCAATGCTCAGTGATGCCGATCAGGATAGGCTGGTCGAAATGCTGGTGGCCACTGCTGAGGTGATGGGCGAGCAGATCCGCCCGACCGCTGCGGCCTACATGGTCGCTGACCTGGCGACCTACCCGCTGCAGGTACTGGCCAACGCGCTGACCGCCTGCCGCCGCGAGGTGAAAGGCAAGCTCAGCCTGGCCGCGATCATGGAGCGCATCGACGACGGACACCCAGCCCCGAACGAAGCATGGGCCGTGGCCATCCGCGCCGCTGACGAGGCTGTGACGCTGGTGTGGAGCGAGCAGACCCGGGACGCATGGACCGCGGCGCTGCCACTGGTGGAGGCTGGCGACAAGATCGCAGGCCGGGCTGCATTCCTGGAGGTCTATACCCGGTTGGTGAAGGAGGCGCGCGCTGCCGGTTGCTGCGCCGTCTACCAGCCGTCGCTGGGCCACGACGCCGGTGCCCGCGACGCCGCGTTGCAGCAGGCGGTCAACGCTGGTCGCTTGGCGCATGAGCAGGTTGCCGAGTACCTGGCGTTGCCGCCGGCCACGCCCGCGTTCAACCCGCTGGCACTGCTGGCTGGCAGAGTGGAGGCGAGCCCGGAAGCAAACGAGCGCACCCGGAAGCGGCTGGCCGAAATCGCCGAGTTGTTCGGCTCCGCTCAGGACGCCGCGGCATGAGCCAGGACCACGTCGAACTGGAAGTGCGCCCGGTGTCCGAACCGGTGGCGGTGGCCGGCTGGTATCTGGCCTATGGGTACGGGATCAAGCCGCTGGTGCTGTACGCCACCCGTGGCACCCGGGTGTGGCGCGATGGCATGCGCCAGATCCCGATCACTCGCTATGCCGGTCCGATCCCGGAGCTGCGCTGATGTGGTCGAACGCACCGCCGCCGACGAAGGCCGAGGCTGCACGCATCGAACTGGCGAAGACCGGGCCGTGCATGGCGTGCCTCGTTCGCTACGCGCAGGGCCTGATGGCGAAGAAGCACGTGATCTACGGCTGCGAATACAACCACGCCAAGTCGGGAAACATCCGGCGCGGCCATTTCTTCGGCTACGCGTTGTGCCAGTGGCATCACCAGCGCTACCGCAGCGAACACATGACGCAGAAGCAAATGGTGGCCCGCTGGGGACCACCACTGCACTGGTCCAAGAGATTCCACGAGGCGTTCGGATCGGACGACGACCTGATCGCACAACAGACCTACATCAACGAACTGAGGGCAGCAGCATGAAGACGACGAAGACCTTGGCGCCGAGGCTGAACCCTCAGATAGCACCACGCGAACGCCGGATGGACCACAACACGGTGTCGCGACCCAAGCGAGCGAAGCCTGGAACCAACTTCCGAGGCCCCGCCGAGACGGTGGAGGAGTTCAAGGCGCGAGGCGGCCGGGTGCAGCACCTGCCGGCGAGCTGGGACCGCGCGGCGTGACCGGTGCCGCAATGAGAGACCATCTGGCGCGAGCGCGCGCTGCACAAGCAAACCACCAAGGGGAAGGCGCATGCAAATGAACAATGCCCGCGAGCTGCTGTCCAGCAGGACTGGCCCAAAAACAATGCGCTTTGACGGGTCTGCTGGAGGACCGTCCACCCAGGAGATCGTCGCAGCGCTGGCATACGTTCCTCACGGATTGGGGCATGAGCTGCTGCAGGCACTGTGGTGGCCCGAGAGCGGCCAGCGTCGACGTGAGCAGTTGCGCCAGGCCGTTGTTGGCATGGTCGCGCCCGAGTTCACCCGGCAGATGCACGAGCTTGCCGATGCCCGGACGGACTTCGGGATCGCCAAGGCCAGCATGGGCTGGGGTGGGGGCACGGTGACGGATGTGCAGCGACGTGAACTGCGGCGTGCCGAGCAGGCGCTGGAAGATGCACGGGCGGCAGCGTGGCCGAACAACACCATGGAGCAACTTGGGGTGCTGGCCGGGGCGGTGATCGAAGAGATGGCCGGTGCATGCGAGTGTTCCCGCTGTGGAGGCAAGAAGGTCCTTATGGACCCGTCGATCGCGGGAATCGTGAGCTGCGACAGCTGCGGGGGGAGTGGATTCGATCCGCTCAGCGGCCGGAAGCGTGCGGCCGCCATCGGTGCCGACTGGTCCGCCTACAGCCGCTTCTGGCGACCGGTCTATGAGTGGATGCTCTTCAACTTCCGTGCAGCCGAAGCGCGCGCTGCTAGGCAGTTCAGCAAGGCACTCACCCAGGCGGCATAGCGATGACTTCCTAGGTCATCGAAAAAGACGGCAATCTTGCCACCATCCAATCGCAAGCCCCGGCCAAGCCGGGGCTTTTTCTTTGCCCGGAGACGCAATGGCGCAGATCACTCCCCAACAGGCTGGCGGCGTGAACGTCGTGGCCTTCCTCGACATGCTGGCTTGGTCCGAAGGTACGGACAACGGCAAGCAGGCAACCAAAGACCGCGGCTACGACGTGATCGTTGGCGGGCAATTGTTCAAGAGCTACGCCGACCATCCGCGCGTGCTGGTGGATCTGCCGAAGCTGAAGATCCAGTCCACGGGAGCCGGCCGCTACCAGCTGCTGCGCCGCTACTACGATGCCTACAAGAAGACGCTGGGCCTGAAGGACTTCTCGCCGCTGAGCCAGGACTTGATCGCGCTGCAGCAGATCCGGGAGCGCCGCGCGCTGCCGCTGATCCAGGCGGGCAAGATTCCCGAAGCCATCAAGGCGGTGCGCAACATCTGGGCGAGCCTGCCGGGCGCTGGCTACGGTCAGCACGAACACAAGCTTGCCGACCTGTTGGCCGTGTACCGCAAGGCCGGCGGGACGGTGGCGCCATGATCGGGGTCGACGTGGACTGGCAGGCCATTGGCACGGCAGTTGGCGGCCTGATGGTCGGCGCCGGCGGTGTAGCGCTGTGGTGGCGCAAGCAGTTCGTGGAGACAGCCAGGGAAGGGGCCGAGGTCAACGTGATCCAGCTGATGCGCGAGGAAGTGACCCGGCTGGGCGAACGAGTTGGGCGGATGGAAGCCAGGGAGCTTCGCCTGATCCGCCACATCTACAGGCTTGAGGGACTGATGCGCGCGGCCGGCCTGGAGCCGCCACCGTTTGACCCTGACAGCGACACGATAAGAGCAGGAGGTTCGGAATGAACGACAAACGGAATCCGAGGCCGTGGCTGCGGGAGTGGTTGAACAAGCACTTCCTGTCCGGGCTTTCCGAAACCGGGGCTCGGTCTAATGAGGTTGCGGAAGCTCTAATGCAGGAGATATCCGCCAGAGCGGCTGCAGATGCCGCCCTGGCGGAAGCTATCAACCGGGTTGGCTTCGCTTCTGCAGCTGTTGGAACAGCTCCGACCACTGCGAGCCAAAGGTGCTCAGATGTCTCTGGAACTTCTCGGCCTTTGCTGTCGCGGTTACGTGGGCTTCCAGATCCCGAGTGAACACCGCCGAGAAGTCTGCCGGCAACGTTTGTGAGTCCGCCAGTGACTTGGTCAGCGCCACTGCGGTGATCTCCAGGCGTGAAATTCGAGCATGCAACTGCTGCAACACATCGTCCAAATCGTTTGCCGAATTGCTCATGTCGCCCTCCTTGTGGGCTGTGTCGGTTGCACGCACAGCGTACCCCACGGGAGGGCGACCCATTCATATAGGTGCCCAATGCTGGACCCACTACGCCCATACGCCGACCTGCTCAAACTGCTGGCGGTACTGGCGCTGGCTGGCGGCCTGTTCGTAACCGGCTGCCAGCGCGGAGAAGATCGCCAATCCGCCAAGGACCAGACCACCATCGCGAAGGCCGACAAGGCGCGCGCTGTTGCTGAGGCAGATGCTGCCGAAAACCTGCGAGCGGCCAATGCCTGCGGCCAACTGCTGCAGGACGTGAACCGCCAAACCCAAGCGTCGATCGATGCCTCTGTCCGGCAGAATGCGGCAGCCGATGAGGCCGCGCGCCGGGCGGAAGCCGCGGCAGCAGAGAGTAAGCGGCGGGCCGATAACGCGGAGCATGCCCTGCAGGCAGCCAAGAGCAAGCCGGCATGCCGGTCTCAACTGGAGATGGCCCTATGCGCCGACATACCGCTGCTTTGATCCTGGTTGCGGCGCTGCCGCTGTGTGGATTCGGCAGCTGCAGCAAGGTCGCGAAGCCGGACTTGCCCAAGGTGGTTTACGTCACGGTCGATAAGCCGGTGGCGCCCCCAGCAGCGTTGACGGCGCTGTGCCCCATTGCTAGGGCTCAGGACCGGACCGTCGAGCAGGTCGTCTCCGCCTACAACGCCAACATCCTGAGCCTGCAGCTGTGCAACAAGCAGCTGGGCGAGATCCGGGAGTTGGGCGTTGACCAGGTGAAGCGATGAACCGGCGGGTGCTGGCGCTTGGCCGCCTGAAGACGGGCGAGATGAACAAGACCGAGGCCGCGTATGCCGAACGGCTGCGCGCGCTGCAGGCGGCGGGCGAGGTCCAGTGGCACCGGTTCGAGGGCCTGAAGCTGCGCCTGGCCGACAACACGTTCTACACCCCGGACTTTGCCGTCATGGCCGCCGATGGCGTCATGGAGTGCCACGAGGTGAAGGGTCACTGGCAGGACGATGCCAGGGCCAAGATCAAGATTGCCGCAGCCATGTACCCGTTCCGCTTCATTGCGGTGAAGGCAAAGCCCAAGCGGGATGGCGGCGGCTGGGCAGTAGAGGAGTTCTGATGGTTTCGACAGTGCACGCAGGGGTGCGCATGCGGTGGTGGCTTCGCTGCTACCTCGCCGCAGTGATGTGGTTCGCGCGGGCTACGGGAATGGAGCCGGACTGGGACCGGGTTGACCGGTGGATACGCCGCGGCCTGGTGCTGCAAACAACGAGGAGTACTGATGGACGTTGCACGGATTGAAGCGTTGGCCACTGAGCTGGCAAACGAGCAGGCCGCGCGCGCTGCTGCTGTTGCTGCCTTGGCTGCGCGCATTGACGGAAGCGCTGACGCTCGCATCGATCGCCTGGTAGGGATCATCGAGCAGCAGGGCAAGCAGATCGCTGAGCTGGCGACGCACGTGGGGCTGCTGGTGCAGGCCGTGGCACAGCTGCTGGGCGAGGAAGCCGGCGCACCAGTGCAAGACGAAGGTGCCGAGCCTAAGCGAGTCGACCTGGACGGGAAGCCGTACTGATGGCGGCAGGTGCTACCCCGCGCCGCGGCAGGACCCGGCAGACCGGTGGCAGCGCCTTCGCCCACCTGTACGGCACGGCACGCTGGCAACGCACGCGCAAGGCGCAGCTGGAGCGTGAGCCGCTGTGCAGCAGGTGCAAGGCCAGAGGCCACGTCACGGTCGCCACGGTGTGCAACCACACCAACGGCCATCCCGCCGGAGAGACGGAGGAGATGTTCTGGACAGGACCCTTCGACAGTCAGTGTGCCAACTGCCATAGCAGCGACCAGGCGCGAATGGAGCGCGGCGCCGCGCAGGTTCGCGGGTGCGACAACGACGGCTGGCCGATAGGTCACTGACGGTCCCACGGCCCGACGTTCCACGCCAAGGGGGTAG
>ERZ808232.132-NODE-132-length-18868-cov-8.040823_pt1 | contig 18868 bp, 14 predicted proteins | sample MGYA00521281_ERZ808232 | MGnify/ENA primary metagenome ERZ808232 (study PRJEB31515, sample SAMN02941833) | indoor metagenome | biome: House; feature: Kitchen Counter; material: surface | place: USA: Illinois | collected 2012-02-13 ... | reverse complement strand
GAATAAAAAACGTACCGCTTCAGCCTCCTCCCCTTTTAACTGCCAAGCAATATAAACACAACCTACCGGCTTCTCGGGAGAGCCACCTGATGGCCCAGCAACTCCGCTTACCGCGACGGCAACATCCCCACCCAGCAACAAAGCACCAGCGCACATTTCAACTACTGTCGTTGCAGAAACCGCCCCGTCACACTCAAGTGTACTGTGCTTAACAGATAAGCCTCTTTCTTTTGCTTCATTGGTATAACTAATTACACCACCAAAGAACCAAGCAGAACTGCCAGATAGCTCGGTGCAGGTCGCTCCTATTAAGCCTCCTGTACAAGATTCTGCAGTGACTAGCTGCCAATTTCTTTCTTGTAATACATTGGCAGCTCGTTGCGCTGCCTGCATCATTTCCTGCATCTGACTCATCTTATTTCACACCTTAAATCCTGATTCAATTTGCCGTAGAATAGCGCTCTTATTTTTGGATCACAATCGAGCAAACCACATGAGTAAAACGTCAACAGACAATCACACGCCCATGATGCGCCAGTACTTTAGTTTAAAGTCTCAACACCCCAATCAATTACTTTTTTACCGGATGGGTGATTTTTACGAACTATTCTATGACGATGCTAAACGCGCCGCGAAATTGCTCGATATTACCTTAACCGCAAGAGGATCCTCTGCTGGACAGCCAATTCCAATGGCAGGTATTCCATTCCACGCAGCTGAAAACTATATTGCTCGTCTTGTTCGCTTGGGTGAATCAGTCGTCGTAGTTGAACAAATAGGTGACCCTGCAACAAGCAAAGGCCCTGTTGAAAGACAAGTCGCTCGTATTGTTACCCCGGGTACTATTAGTGATGAAGCCTACTTAGAAGAAAAGCGCGAAAACCTTTTATTATCAATTGCCCACCAAAACCGCAAAGGCTTGGATGTTTTTGGCTTTTCGTATTTGGATATGGCTAGCGGGCGCTTTTGTGTTTTCGAAGTTGATGGTTATGATGCTCTAGCCAGTGAACTGCAGCGCCTTACTCCTAGAGAGATTCTTATTTCCGAGGATTTCCCCGCACGTAAAACCATCAACCTGGAAAAAGGCGTATCTGAGCTTGGTCCTTGGCACTTTGACTATGAATCCAGCTATCGCCAACTGATTCAGCAGTTTAATACAAAAGACCTATCTGGCTTTGGTTGTGAAGCCCTAACCGCTGCAGTCGCCTCTGCTGGCGCATTATTACAATACGCTAAAGACACTCAGCGCTCTGCATTACCACACATTTTATCTATCACAGTTGAGCATAAAGACGACTCGGTTCTTATTGATGGAGCAACACGCCGAAATTTAGAAATCGATATCAACCTTGGTGGCGGCACAAGCAATACATTAATCAGCGTCTTAGATGAATGTGCTACACCTATGGGCAGTCGCCTACTAAAACGCTGGCTACATACGCCGATTCGAGATCTCGATGAAATTCTAGCTCGTCAACAGGTGGTTGGAGAGTTGAAAGATCAGCGTTTATACAGCGAATTAGAAAATCCTCTTAAGAAAATTGGTGATCTAGAGCGCATCTTGTCTCGTGTCGCACTACGCTCTGCTCGTCCTAGAGATTTATTACGGTTAAGACTCGCTTTAGAAGCAATACCGGAGATCAATCAACTTCTTGCGACAACCCAAGCAGAACGTTTATTACAACTTAATCAACGTATTATTGCTCAACCCGACATCACGACGACACTCATCACTGCGTTAGTAGAAAACCCTCCTTCAGTTATTCGAGATGGCGGCATCTTCGCGAAAGGGTATGACGGCGAACTGGACGAACTATTATCGCTTTCCACCAATGCCACCGATTACTTGGCAGAAATGGAACGCAGTGAAAAAGAGCGTACTGGCATTAGCTCTCTGAAAGTTGGTTTTAACCGTGTTCACGGTTATTACATAGAAATCAGTCGATTGCATTCCGATCAAGCACCAGTGGAATACATCCGCCGTCAAACACTAAAAAATGCTGAACGATTCATCACTCCAGAACTAAAAACATTCGAAGACAAAGCACTAAGCGCTAAATCAAAAGCGCTTGCACGGGAAAAAGAACTCTACGAAGCACTGCTTGATCAATTAAACGAATCACTATTAGTGCTGCAAACCACCAGCCAAGCCTTAACGCAACTGGATGTATTAACAACTTTTAGCGAACGCGCAGATACACTTAACTTAGCCTGCCCTGAACTGCATAACCGTGGGGGTATTCAGATACAAGGTGGTCGCCACCCTGTTGTCGAAGCCGTTATTTCAGAACCTTTTGTACCTAATGATTTAGAAATGAATGAAGCTCGTTCACTACTAATGATTACTGGTCCTAATATGGGTGGTAAATCCACCTACATGAGACAAATCGCCCTGATTGCTTTATTGGCGCATACCGGATCGTTCGTACCTGCTGAGAGCGCATCTATCTCTGTTGTGGATCGTATCTTCACTCGTATGGGGTCATCGGATGATTTAGCCGGCGGACGCTCTACGTTTATGGTAGAAATGACCGAAACCGCAAACATTTTGAATAACGCAAGCAAACAGAGCTTGGTATTAATGGACGAAGTAGGTCGTGGAACAAGCACATTTGATGGTTTGTCATTAGCATGGGCCGCTGTGGAGTACCTTGCGAATCAATTAAAATGCTACGTATTATTTGCCACTCACTACTTTGAGCTAACCACACTTGCAGAACAACTTGATAATGCGGCCAATGTTCATTTAACCGCAACCGAATATGAAGATGAGATCGTCTTTTTACATAAAGTTCACCCAGGTCCAGCAAGTCAATCCTATGGTTTACAAGTTGCTCAATTAGCAGGCGTACCTAGAAATGTTATTAGTCATGCCAAACAAAAACTTGCACAACTCGAAATATCCACTGGTATTGAAGCAACAAGCACACCTGAACGACCACAAGTAACTGCCCAAGAATCTACATCGGCTTATTTACCACAACAAGCGGATTTATTTGCTCAAGCTGATCAAAATGCGCTCAAAGACGCGATCAGTGAATTGGATCTAGATAATATGACGCCACAACAGGCAATTAACGAATTATATCGTTTTAAATCTGATTTCTAGTAAAAGCACGAATAAGCTAAGATCAGATAAATGTAGGGGAAAAGCGATTGCTGCTTGATGCAGCACAGCCTATACCTCTAAAATAGCGCTCAATAATTTTTACTAGCTTGAGAGGAGAAGTCGAATGGCTTTCATCGTTACCGATAACTGCATTCGCTGCAAATACACTGACTGTGTAGAAGTCTGTCCTGTAGACTGTTTCTACGAAGGCCCTAACTTTTTAGCAATCAATCCTGATGAATGCATTGATTGTGCTCTTTGTGAACCAGAGTGCCCAGCTAATGCCATTTTCTCTGAAGATGAACTTCCAGAAGATCAAGAAGTTTTTATTGAACTAAATCAAGACCTTGCTCTGATTTGGCCAAATATTACAGAGAAAAAAGATGCTATGGCTGACGCTGCAACATGGGATGGCGTAGAAGATAAACTAGAATATTTAGAGCGTTAATCACAATCTAACGATTCATTTTTAAAAAAGCGGCATTTATGTCGCTTTTTTATTATCTAAATGACAGAAGATCTGAATTAAAAAAGAATAGAAACAGTGGTCTAAAGAAAACGACAGGCATAAAAAAAGGGCGACCTAAGCCACCCTACTATCGCTTCACATCCTGTTAAGCTTCTCATCCTTTGAGTTAACGTCCATGCTCACTTCATCCTGAAGCTATTCACTATTCCGTGTTAACCAAGCCTATCCATCAAGCCATTGCTAAATCCATTTACCCATCCGAGGTAAGACTATCCTAGCCTTTCCTTTATCCGCTTAGCATCTTGCCGAGCACACATCCTATGCAGTTCATCCATGAATTCCCTTTGGATGCGTTCAATGTACCATTAAATAAGGAGAAAACAAGCAATCAAAATTCACGAGAAAAATATAAATGTTCTTAATTATCAGATATATAGATAGAAAATGGAGATAAAAATCACTTTTAACTACACAACAAAAGGTAATGCCCTACACTCTATGTAGTCATTCCCCTACATTACACTATGCATAAGCAATAAACTCATCAGCCCAACCAATAGCACCTAAATAAGTCTCATAAAGTTCATCGCTATTTTCTAACTTTTGCCCTGTTCCATAACTCGCCACTAAATCCAATGTATTTCCGACTCGCCCAGAGCGATGCACAATAGCGTTAATAAACTCACCAGGCAGCGGTAGCTTACTTAAGACTTCATCTAGACTCATCCCTACACACACATCAATCATAGAAAGCATGCCCGCCAAAAAATATTTATCTGCATTCTCATACCCTCTGCGCTTAGCTAATAATTCCACATGCTTAGCTCGAATCATGATGTTCTGTAAAAGTACATGACGTGATCCGGTCATTTCAGACATTAACAACAAATTTACTAAGGCTTTCAATTGATCCATACCAATCAAGGTAATCGCTAAATGGATAGAGTCAACAGAAGCGACTAAACCAGTAATAGGAGAATTTAGGAAACATAATAATTTATGCACCAAGCCAACATCCTGACTTATCAAGCGCTCCAACTCATCGACTTCCATCTTGGACGTATTTAACAGAGCCGCCATCAGTTGTAACAACGTCATACTATTAACTTTCGATGATTTACTTGAAACAATTTCTGGTTTTTCAAAAAAGTAACCTTGGAAGTAGTTCACTCCTAATAACCGACAAAATTGGTACTCTTCCCATGTTTCTACTTTTTCGGCAATAATTTCAACATTAAAGCCACGTAATGCTTCTATTTGCTGAAAAAAACCATCTTGACCGAGGGCTAAAATATCTAATTTAACGTAATCAGACAATTCAATAAATGGCACCATTTTCACGTCGAAAACAAAGTCATCCAAGGCAATGGAATACCCTGCTTTTACCCAACGACGCAAGGAGGCTAATAAAGCTGGGTCATAAATAGCATCTTCCAACACTTCAACAACAACACTTTTTCGATCAATTGGAACGCCGCTTGGATTAAGCAAATACGTTCTTGGAAAGTTAATAAAAGCTTTTTTCGCTCCTACTAGATTCGTCATGCCTATCTCAAATAAGCTAGCAGCAATCACTTGTGCTGTCGCCGCGACGCCATCTGTAATCTCAGCCGTTAAAGCATCACTCGATTTACGATAAAGTAACTCATACCCCATAGGGGCAAGACTGGTATTAACAATCGGTTGTCGAGCCAGTACTACCGTATGATGAGTTTGACTCTGCAGGCTTTCCATATCTTTTACTTCTCTCCCTTGAAAGTAACTTTCTTAATCCATGCCAGTTTACTAAAAATTGCCATTGGGCACAGACAATAATCTTGGTACCATGTGTATCTATATAATGCAAAAAAAATCATGAGGAAAACAATGCCAGTATATCGCTCAAAAACAACAACTTCAGGCCGTAACATGGCAGGCGCACGCGCCTTATGGCGTGCTACTGGTATGAAGGACGATGACTTTCATAAACCAATTATCGCTGTGGCAAACTCTTTTACTCAATTTGTTCCTGGTCATGTCCACTTGAAAGACCTAGGTCAACTAGTTTGCCGAGAAATTGAAGAAGCTGGCGGTGTTGCAAAAGAGTTTAACACGATCGCAGTTGACGACGGGATTGCCATGGGTCATGACGGCATGCTGTACAGCTTACCATCTCGCGACCTCATTGCTGATTCTGTCGAGTATATGGCTAATGCTCACTGTGCGGATGCACTCGTTTGTATTTCTAATTGCGATAAAATCACACCGGGAATGCTAATGGCGGCAATGCGCCTGAACATCCCTGTTATTTTTGTTTCCGGTGGTCCAATGGAAGCAGGTAAAACGAAACTATCAGAAAATAAATTAGATTTAGTAGATGCTATGGTCATCGCTGCAGACCCGACTGCAACAGATGAGATGGTCGAAGAATACGAGCGTTCTGCCTGCCCTACTTGTGGGTCTTGCTCTGGTATGTTTACCGCAAACTCTATGAACTGCCTAACAGAAGCGCTTGGTTTAAGCTTACCGGGTAACGGTACAACACTTGCCACTCACTCTGATCGCCACCGTCTATTCCTAGAAGCTGGTCGTCGTATTGTCGATATCACAAAGCGCTTTTACGATAACAATGAACCACAATGGGCCCCACGTTCGATTGCCACATTTGAAGCGTTTGAAAATGCAATGACGCTAGACATCGCGATGGGTGGCTCAACCAATACGATTCTTCACTTATTGGCTATTGCCCGTGAAGCGGGTGTCGATTTCACCATGGAAGACATCGACCGCTTATCGCGTCGCGTCCCTCAGCTTTGTAAAGTAGCCCCTAACTCACCGAAATTCCATGTGGAAGATGTGCATCGTGCTGGCGGTATTTTTGCCCTATTAGGCGAACTTGATCGTGCGGGCATATTACATAACCAATGTCATACCGTGCACTCAGATACCTTGCTTGAAGCATTAAAAACATGGGATATCATGCGTTCACCTACTCCAGAAGTGATCGAGTTTTATAAAGCAGGTCCTGCTGGTATTCCAACACAAACGGCATTTAGTCAATCTACTCGCTGGCCATCACTAGATGGTGACCGAGCTGAAGGCTGTATTCGTTCATTAGAACACGCCTACTCCCTAGAAGGGGGATTAGCAGTCTTGTACGGCAACATTGCTCTTGATGGCTGTGTTGTTAAAAGTGCTGGTGTTGATGAGTCTTGCCTAGTATTTGAAGGTCCTGCTCACATTACTGAATCTCAAGATGAAGCCGTTAAAAACATTCTTGATGATACGGTAAAATCAGGCGAAGTTATCATCGTACGCTATGAAGGTCCAAAAGGCGGTCCAGGCATGCAAGAGATGCTGTACCCAACGTCTTATATTAAATCTAAAGGATTAGGCAAAGCCTGTGCTTTACTGACTGATGGACGCTTCTCTGGTGGTACGTCTGGTTTATCTATTGGACATGTCTCTCCTGAAGCTGCAGCTGGCGGTGCTATCGGTCTGGTAGAAAGTGGCGATATTATCCGCATTGATATTCCAAACCGTACTATCAATGTTTTACTCAGTGACGAAGAGCTACAAAGTCGTCGTGATATCATGAACGCAAAAGGCGAAGCAGCTTGGAAACCAGTAGAAGAGCGACCTCGTAAAGTATCAGCCTCACTAAAAGTGTATGCTCATTTTGCAACCAGCGCCGATAAAGGGGCTGTACGCGATCTCGATCTGCTTAAATAATTAACGAAAGAACCTCAAAAGGCCGCATTGCGCCATATTAGGCGCGGCGGCCTTTTTCATTGAACACAGGATAAAACATGCTTAGCTATCGTCATATTTACCATGCTGGCAACCACGCTGACATTTTAAAACACATTGTTGTCAGCGAGATCTGCAAACACCTAATAAAAAAAGACGCGCCTTTTTTCTATCTCGATACGCACGCAGGGATTGGGAAATACGCACTAGATTCCGATAAAGCACAAAAAAACAAAGAATACCAAAGCGGTATTGCACGCTTATTTGAAGAAAAGAATTTACCTGAACCGATTGAGGCGCTACTGGATATCGTTCGGGATATGAACCCAAACAGCTCTCTTACCTACTACCCAGGTAGTCCTAAAATTGTCGATTACTATGTACGCCAAAAAGATAAATTGCATCTTTGTGAGCTACACCCTAATGATTACCCTATCTTAGCGGCACTCTTTCCAAACAAGCGTAAAGCTAATGTGGTAAAAGATAATGGTTTTGATGCTGTAAAAGCCATGTTACCACCACCACAGAAACGTGGTTTTGTACTTATGGATCCACCTTATGAGGTCAAGAAAGATTACCAGTACGTTGTACAAGCATTGGTTGATGGCATAAAACGCTTCCCTCAAGGGACCTACGCGATTTGGTATCCGGTGCTTGGTCGTAAACAAGCTAATGATTTATTAAAAGCGGTAGAGGCCACCAAAATACGCAATGTCTTGCTGCTTGAGATGAACATAAGAGACACAGAAAAAGAACGCGGCATGGCTGGTAGTGGGATGATTATCGTTAATCCACCTTGGACATTAGAAAAAGAAGCGAATCAATTTCTGCCTGTTTTGACCAAGCTATTAGCAGAAGACGACCAAGCAAACTATCAAGTGCAATGGATTACACCGGAATAAATCACTAACAAGGAGCAGACCAATGACAACTGCGAAGACCCCTTTTGAGCTGGCATTTGAGCACATGCCAACACCTGCTTTTATTATAGAAGCTCAAACCGGAGCGCTATACTCAATAAACAAAAGCTTCGCACGTTTATTTGAGAGTTTTAATACTAAACCTAGCGATTCTTGGTTGGAGTTGTGTGAAGACGCACATAATATTGAAGATTGGCTAGCTTTATGTAACCAGATCCAAAATGGTCACATAGATAGATGTGAAAATGTCCTTCGCATCGGTCAAAAGCAAATGAATACCCAACTCGAATTTAAACCGCTTGGGGATTATATTCTGGCCTGTATTTACAATACAGATCACATGGATTTAGTCGACGACGAAAACACCTTACTGAAATTTGCGTTAACAGAGTCTTCTGCTGGCCTATGGATTTGGGAAACGAGCTCTGATCTTATCTCATGCTCTAAATCAATCGCTATTTTACTTGGGTTTACGCAAGAAAAAACGCCTCGCTCTGCACAAGAATGGCATGATCTTGTTCACCCTGATGATATTAAAAAACTGAAGGGGGTTGTCACTAGACATCTTGAGCAACACCAAAGCAGCTATGAAGCCACCTACCGTATTAAAAACGCAGATAATGAATATATGTGGGTGAAAGAGCGCGGTCGAACATACACAAAACAACTGGATGGCAGTATCAAAAAGGTCATTGGGTTTGTTGAAGATATTAGCTCACAAAAAGCACTTGAAGAACACTTACGAGACCAAGCAACCTTTGATGAGCTGACTGGACTACTAACCCGTGGCGCAGCATTAACCCACTTTAAAAAGCAACTAGGGCTTGCTAAGCGTCAATACACGCCATTAACCATGGCTAAAATAAACCTAGATGCTACTGGCCGACTACCATCAATGCCGATGGAACTGCGTAATTTAGCAATACAAACATCCGCGCGTCACATCTATAAAAACATACGTGAAGCAGATGTACTCGCGAGAGTCGAGCCGGATAAATTGCTACTACTGTTGCCTAACACTAGCGTAAAAGACGCTCAAATATTGTTGGAACACATTATCAACCCTACTGACAGTGAGGTTTCTACGGTGGTTGATGGAAAACTAAATTTAGTTGATTTTTGTGTCGGCATTGCCGCTTTCCCAGAAGATGGGGAATCGATAGATGAGTTGGCTCAAAGTGCCAATGAAGCGGTCGAAACAGGCAGACAAACACAACAGCGTGTTGTAGTAAATTAGCCCTAGCATACATAAAAAAACGGTTGGTCCCATATTAATACGAGACCAACCGTTTTTTATCGATGATTAATAACCAAACCAACTATTCTATAAAGAAAAGCCAGAAAGATAACTCACCCTACAATAATTAATCGTTTTTCCCTTCTTCGATACTACGCTCAATGATAGGCGAAATAGTCATACCTTGAACAACAATAGAGAAAATAACCACAACATACGTCATCACAACCATAAGAGTATGGTAATCCACATTATTTATAATCAATTTCCCATGTGGAATTGAGGCCGCCATGGCCAGCGCTAAACCACCACGTAATCCACCCCAAGTTAATATTTTAATCGAATGCGCGTCATAGGTACGAAAACGACGAAAACCAATATAAGGAATAGAAATACTAATGAAACGAGCTAATAGCACAAGAGGAATCATTAATAGACCCAATCCTGCTTCTGCCCATGTCACAGGAAGAACAACTAATAACAAGCCGATCAAAATAAATAACAATGAGTTAAGGAACGCATCAATGGTATGCCAGAAATGCGATAGTGTTTCTTTACTGTGCTCTGAGAAACCAACGCTGCGCGTTACATTACCAATAAAGATACCACTAACAACCATTGCCAAAGGCCCTGATATGTCCAATAAGTTTGCTAACGCATAACCCGCACTTGGAATACACAGAGTAATCAACAACTCAATGCTACTATCATTACTACGACAAATTAGCCAATGAGCGATTAAAGCAATCACAATACCAAATAAAATACCGCCAACAGCATCAACTAAAAACAGTTGAGCCACACCACCAAAAGTAGGTTCTTGACCAGTAAAAATCAACGCGAAGATAGTTGAGAAAACAACAAGGCCAACCCCGTCATTAAACAAAGACTCACCTTCTACTTGGACGGATATTTTGTCCGGTGCATTCATTTTTTTGATAATCGCTAGCACGGCAATAGGGTCAGTAGGACTGATTAAAGCTCCGAACAACATGCAATAGATAAGTGGTAAATCCCAACCACATATCGCTAGTGCCCAGTAACAAAAATAACCAATAATAACCGTCGAAATCAATGTTGAACCAAGAGCCATGATGGCAATTTCCCAACGTTGATTGCGCAGTAAGCTAAGGTTAATTTCTAATGCACCCGCAAAAAGAAGAAAACCTAACATCCCTTTTAGCAGCAACATATTAAAATTCAGACCATCTACTGCTTGCGCAATGGATTCTGTAATACCACCACTAGACGCCGATGCTAACACCATTAATAAAAGTGAAATCGCAACCGATCCTGTTGTAATAGCGATCGTTGTTTGCAACTTCAAGATATATTGATTCGCAAAGGCAATAAAAATCGCCACAACGGACAATAAACAGAGGAAATACCAAGAGTTCATTTTTTCTCCAAACTAAAAAGACATTATTTAAAAACGAAATTATTGGGAATAGCTCTTAGAAGCAGAACTACGCCGAAATATGGAATCATATGAACCTAGGTAAATCAGAACACTAAGTTCAATATTTGATTGCGTACTTTTTTTGCCCTCCAAGAAAAGCACAAAACTAGACACGGTTATTTAAGCAACAACGGTAAGAAAAAAGGCATTCAGCTAGGCTTTGAAATAAGCAAAAAATAGGGATAGCTTTTTGGAGAATTTTCAAGTATTAACTGAAGCGACAAATATAAAACTCTAACGGGTGACAGTACAATCAGTTAGATCAATATCGACTATATTTGTACTGTTTAAAGTATTCATAATTGCCGCTAAACAAGGAGGAAATAATGTCTTCTATTATTTGGCGCTGCTTCTTTGATAAATAGAAAAGCGGTAATCGTAAGGATTAGGGCCAGAAGCGGTAAAGGCTTCTTCTGCCATTAAAGTAAATGATGGCCACTCAACGTCAGGGAAATACGCGTCACCTGCAATCTCAGCATCAACATGAGTTATGTATAAACGGTCAGCTTTTTCCAAGGCGAGTTGATAAATCTGCGCCCCTCCAATCACCATAACTTCCTCGTATCCATTAATAAGGCAAACATCTTCACCCAATGAAATAGCCGCCTCAAGAGAATGTACTACATCAACACCTTCAGCTTTATATTCCTTGTCTCGGGTAATCACAATGTTACGGCGACCTGGTAGCGGCTTACCGATCGATTCAAATGTTTTGCGTCCCATCACAATAGGCTTACCCATAGTCGCTTGTTTGAAATATTTAAGATCGTTGGGCAAATGCCAAGGTAATGAATTATTAATCCCAATGACGTGATTCTTAGACATAGCAACAATTAAAGACAGCATATAAAACGACCTTTTAGAGAAATTATTCTTTCGACATCCATCTCAATTCAGCATGAGGTTGAGATTTTCTTCTGATACAATTATCACCATTTATTATACCTATGATACATGAGATTGCATTTTCTAACTCATATACACATCCACTAACAGACAACACTCAAGGCATTTTTATGAAACAGTATTTAAACCTGTGCAATCGCATCGTCAACGAAGGCGTATGGGTAAAAAACGAACGCACAGGGAAACGCTGTTTAACCGTTATTAATGCGGATTTGACTTATGATGTTGGTAAAGGAGAATTTCCTCTAGTAACAACTCGTAAAAGCTACTTCAAATCTGCTATCGCAGAAATTATTGGCTATTTAAGAGGCTATGATAATGCGGCTGATTTTCGTGCTCTGGGAACAAAAACATGGGATGCAAATGCTAACCAGAATGATGTTTGGCTAAACAACGACTTTCGTAAAGGCGAAGATGATATGGGTCTTTGTTATGGCGCTATTGGTCGTAACTTCCCAACCGCAGACAACAGTGGAAAAATCGACTTATTGAAGAACATCATCGACGATTTAAGCAAAGGTGTGGATAACCGTGGGGAAATCCTTACGTTTTATCACCCTGGAGCATTCCACATGGCTTGCCTTCGCCCTTGTTTGTACAGCCACCACTTCTCTTTACTTGGTGACACCCTTTATTTAAACAGTACACAGCGTAGTTGTGACGTCCCTCTAGGACTTAATTTCAACATGGTTCAGGTCTATGTCCTACTCGCCATCGTTGCGCAAATTACTGGGCATAAAGCAGGTCAAGCTTTTCATAAAATAGTGAATGCTCACATCTATGAAGATCAACTAGAGTTAATGCGCGACGTACAGTTAAAACGTGAGCCATACCCTCTACCGACACTCAAAATAAACCCAAAGATCAAATCGTTAGAAGATATTGAAACCTGGGTCACCATGGACGACTTCTCTATTGAAGGCTATGAGTTCCATGAACCTATTGCTTACCCATTTTCGGTGTAATAACACAACCTTATCCACTCACTCATCACTTTCCCAAAAATGTAAAAAGCCAGCGCCTCTACTTTGAGGAACTGGCTTTTACTATGCCGTTGTTATTCACTTTTTAATAAATAGCGATTAGCTTATGACTGTGGATACTTTTTCATTTTAAACCCAAATATTATTAGCATAGCACCAATAATAACCATAGGTACTGATAGCACCTGCCCTTCAGTCACCCAACCAAAAGCAAGGTAGCCTATTTGTGAATCCGGCTCTCGAACAAACTCTGTGAGGATACGAAACACGCCATAACATAATAAAAATAAGCCTGATACACAGTAGCGCGGTTTACTCTTTTTAGAAAAAAACCATAAAATGGTAAACAGGGCAACACCCTCTAAAGCAAATTGATAAAGCTGTGATGGATGACGAGCAAGCTGAAACACATCTTTAGGGAACACCATCGCCCACGACACATCGGTCGGCTTGCCCCAAAGCTCACCATTAATAAAATTACCGATACGTCCCGCACCCAATCCAATAGGCACAAATGGTGAGGCAAAATCAGTCACATCCACAACGTTTTTATTATAACGTCGAGCAAATACCAACATCGCCAAAATAACACCTATCAAACCACCATGGAACGACATGCCGCCATCCCAGATTTTCAATATAATAGAAGGGTCATCAACAAAAGCTGGAAACTGATAAAATAGAATATAACCGACTCGACCACCTAATATTACACCCAGCGCACCATAAAAGATCATGTCGCTGACCATCTCTTGGGTCCACAACCCATTCGATTTTTTAGCGTGGTAGGAACCTAGAAAATACGCCCCAGCAAAACCAATCAGGTACATAATACCGTACCAATGTACGGCAAGTGGTCCTAATGAAATCGCAATAGGGTCAATCGTTGGGTAAGCAATCATAATGGTAAGGGAAACCTCAAAGGCAGTGTTTAATTCACGGTATTTGTTTTCGAAGGACGAACCAAACGTTCGATGTTGGCTTCTCGCATTAGTATTGTCATCGTATTTACTACATCATCTGCATGCGTAAGATGAATGACTTGATCTAGAATTTCTTGCGCTTGCACTATCGAAAGATTACGAATAACCGCCTTCACTTTAGGCAAGCTAGTCGAGCTCATCGACAGCATATCGTACCCCATAGCCATGAGGATAATGGCACCCATGGGATCACCTGCCATTTCACCACAGACACTGAGGCTTATCCCCTCATTTTTCACTTGCTTTACAATAGAGTATAAAGCACGCAAAATAGACGGGTGGAAACAGTTATACAAAGTGGCTACTCTAGGGTTATTACGATCCACAGCTAATAAATATTGCGTTAAATCATTACTACCAACCGACATGAAGTCGACTAGCTCGGCTAATTCTTTCACTTGATAAACCGCCGCTGGAACTTCTATCATCACACCAACTTGTGGCATTTTGACATCGTAACCTTCTTCTTTTACTTCCTCATAAGCACGGCGAATTAATGCTAATGCATCTTCAACTTCGGCGACATGTGAAATCATCGGCAACATGATTTTCAAATTATGCAAACCTGCACTGGCTTTTATCATAGCGCGAATTTGTGCCATAAAAATTTCTAAATGGTCCAGTGTGACCCTTATACCACGCCAACCAAGAAAAGGATTTTCCTCTGATATAGGAAAATACGGTAACGCTTTATCACCGCCAATATCCAAAGTTCGTACAGTAACGGGAGCTGGAGCAAAACCTTCTAATTGCTGACGGTAAATATGTTCCTGTTCCGCTTCCGTAGGAAAGCGGTCACGTACCATGAAAGGAACCTCGGTCCGATAAAGACCAATCCCTTCGGCGCCTCGATCTAAAGAGCGTGTAATATCAGCCGTCAAACCAGTATTCACAAACAACGACAAACGATAGCCGTCTGTCGTTTCACAAGGAAGATCTTTAAGCGTTTCATACTCTTCTTCTAACAGGCGCTCTTCATCAACAATCTGCTTATAATTCTGCGTCAAATTTTCAGAAGGATAAGTAAACACTTGCCCTAAGTATCCATCAACAATCAGGTCTACTTTATCGAGCTGGGCATAAGGTAGATCTAACACCCCCATGACAGTAGGAATGCCCATCGCTCGTGCCAAAATGGCGACATGAGAATTACCCGACCCCATGACAGACACTAGACCTTTAATCTTATCAATTGGAATTTCACCTAACATCGATGCAGTTAACTCTTCACCAACAATAATTCCTGGCTCATTAAAGCGTTCTGCTAAGTTAGGGGCTTTTTCCTGTAGATGAGCTAATATACGACGACCTAAATCGCGAATATCTGTTGCCCGCTCACGCAGATAAGGGTCATCCATTTTATTAAAATTAGCGATGTGCGTCTTAATAACTTGCCTAAGTGCGCCCTGAGCCCAATTTCCATTGTTAATCTTCTTTTCAACAGAGGTAGCAAGGGAGTTATCATTTAGAATTTTTAAATAAACATCAAATAATGCTTTTTCATCACTGGACAGGTGTTGGCTAAGTCGATTACTTGCACGTCGAATATCTTCACGTACGGCTTCAAGAGCTTGGGAAAAGTCATTAATTTCAGACTCAAAATCGGTTATAGCACGATCCGGAATAACATCTAAATCTGCTGGTGGATATACTACAACACCACGCCCGATAGCGACCCCTGAACTCCCCGATACACCTTTATATCGAAAATCAGAACCAGAGGGTACAGAATCAACACTAAGGGTTGTCATTGCACCCGTTGCTTCCGCATGAGCAATAACACCCGCTAATTGAGCTGAAAGCGTAATGAGAAACGCTTCTTCACCCTCATCAAATCGACGTTTATCCTCATGCTGAACCACCAACACCCCTAAGACTTGGCGATGATGGATAATAGGGACGCCTAGAAATGAGCGATAACGTTCTTCTCCCGTACCATTTAGATAATGAAAAGAAGGGTGAATATGAGCATCTTCAAGGTTAACCGGCTCCGCACGTCGACCAACTAAACTGACTAAACCTTCATCAGACTTAAGACTTGCATTACCAGCGACACCAGCATTTAAGCCACGAGTCGCCATCAAAACATACTCACTGGTATTAGGGTCAACTAAATAAATAGAACAGACTTCTGCTCGCATCGCCCTACGCACACGACGAACAATAATGCCCAACGCATTTGGCAAAGACTGTGCGGCAGTCACTTCTTGGGTAATACGTCTGAGCAAACTTAGCATTATTTTTCTTACACCCTAAGTAATCTAAAGTTAATGAGTTGCTTTGATTATCTTTTCTAATTTTCGGTGTGCATTGGGAATTAACTCTTTCAATGCTCGACGATAAACATCCTTTTTAAAGGCAACCACTTGGCCTAGCGGATACCAATAACTGACCCAGCGCCAACCATCGAACTCAGGGCAATCCGTCCCATCGACACAAACACAAGCATCGGGACAACGAATTGATAACAGAAACCATTTCTGTTTTTGTCCAATACACAATGGCTTACTGTTATGTCTTAACATGCGTTTGGGCAGTCGATAACGCAACCAACCACGGGTTTTACCCACAATTTCTACCTGGTTTGGCTCCAAGCCGACTTCTTCCTTTAACTCTCGGTATAAAGCATCTTCTGGCGTTTCATTTGGTTTAATACCACCTTGGGGAAATTGCCATGCATTTTGCCCTACTCGCCTGGCCCAAAGTAGCTGGCCGCGCTCGTTCATCAGTATGATGCCCACATTCGGTCTATATCCGTCTGCATCAATCACGAGCTATCACCTTTTTACGTAAGAATAAATTAAATTCATTGTTCCATAATTCGCCTTATTGCACAATTAAGACAGGTGTTATTTGTTAGCCTCACCGTTATACTTTAAGCACACTAAAAGAACCGAGGATGACTTGTGACGCTCGCAATATTTGATTTAGATGGCACTTTACTAAGTGGTGATAGTGACTACACTTGGGGAGAGTTTTTAGTAGAGAAAGGACTTGTGGATACACAAGCCTACGCGGAAGCAAATGACCGCTTCTTTCATCAATACCAATCTGGCACATTGGACATTCATGAATACTTAGCTTTTAGTTTAGCGCCTCTCACCTTATTTAATAAAGAAGAGTTGACCCGATTACATAATACCTTCATGGCTGAAAAAATTGCCCCTATGATGCAACATAAAGCCCAAGCACTGTTGCAGCACCATAAAGAGCAAGGTCATTTCTTACTTATGATCACCGCCACCAATCAATTCGTCACGGGTCCAATCGCAGAAAAAATGGGAATGGATCACATCATTGCGCCTATTCCCGAAATCATTAATGATCGTTACACAGGAAACATTGTTGGCATTCCAAGCTTTCAAGAAGGTAAAGTAACAAGATTGAATGACTGGTTAGCTGAAACAGGCTATTCGATGGAAGGAAGCTATTTCTATAGCGACTCCCGTAATGATTTACCACTGCTGGAGCTTGTAACACATCCCATTGCAGTGGACGCAGACCCAACACTGACAGATATTGCCAAACAGCGTAATTGGGAACACATTTCACTACGAGACTAGATCAACAGCATTGGTCGTTTATTTCTACTTATCAATACCTGATAACACAATAAAAAGCTCCTTTACCTAATATCAGTAAAGGCGCTTTTTAATGACCAAACTTAAACAATATTATTTAAATCAAAGCCCCATATTATTATGGATTCGATAGAACAAGGCTTTTAAGTATTCTGTTTCATCAATAGCAGGATGAACTGGGTGATCAGGTGCTTGGGTCCCGCGGTAAATCAATTGAGAAAAACGCTCTAACTGACGACTATTACTACGAATAATCTCATGTAGTCGGTTGGTTTCTAAATGCATAGAACATGAACCTGTTACTAAAATCCCACCTTTCGCAACCAAACGCATCGCCAATTGATTAGCACGATGATATGCACCTTCACCCGCTTTGATGTCTTTTCGGCGAGCAATAAAAGCGGGAGGATCCATAACAACAACATCGAAGCGCTCTTTATTTTCAATTAAAGAAGACATCGCCTCGAAAGCATCACCATGCATAAGCGTAGAACTACCTTCATATTGATTTAACTTAAGGTTGGCATCTACATGGCTAAGCGCACTTTCAGACGCATCAATAAAGGTAACATCTGTTGCACCTGCAGCTGCGGCTTGAACACCCCAGCCACCAATGTAAGAAAATACATCAAGTACACGCTTACCATCACAGTAATTCTGCATAGTTTTACGATTTTCACGATGGTCATAAAACCAACCCGTTTTTTGACCATCCCACACTGGTGCTTGAAACAGCACATCATTTTCTTGCAAGAAAACTAATTCAGGAACCGTACCAAATGCTTCTTCAACGTAAGATTCTAGCCCTTCAATTTGGCGCATCTTACCATCATTTTTCATTAAAATAGCTGTGGGTTTAATAACGTCTTGCAGAGCTTCAATAATTTCGCTTTTTAAACGCTCCATACCAGCGGTAGATATTTGCACTACAAGAATCTCGCCAAAGCGATCTACAACCAGGCCTGACAAGCCATCAGAATCACCAAACACTAGACGGTAATAAGGGCCTTTATAAGCCATTTCACGTAATGATAGTGCGATTTTAAGGCGATGAACTAGAGTAGATTTATTCATAACAGAATCAACACTACGGCTAATTAAACGACCGCATATTAATGTGTTAGGATTAATCATCGCAATACCAAGTGGTTTTCCTTGCGCTGTTTCAACAACAACCTGATCGCCGGGAGTAAACTGTTTTAATGGTGTCTTATTAGTATCTACTTCATTACTGTAGATCCATTGATGACCCGCTCGTAGACGTCGATCAGCTTGCCCTTTTAGTCGAATAACGCTCAATTTCTTCACCCAGTGATTTTAAAAAAATCTATTATAAATGCTATACACGCAATTGCTATGAATTAAGTCGTTGAATTCGCTACCTTGCTCAGTCAACTCTTGCGCAACAGGGAATTATGACGATGATATTAGGCTAACAATAGATCTAATTCGTCTTCTATTAATAACGCCTCACCAAGCTCATAAATAATAC
>ERZ808232.131-NODE-131-length-19157-cov-13.245210_pt1 | contig 19157 bp, 26 predicted proteins | sample MGYA00521281_ERZ808232 | MGnify/ENA primary metagenome ERZ808232 (study PRJEB31515, sample SAMN02941833) | indoor metagenome | biome: House; feature: Kitchen Counter; material: surface | place: USA: Illinois | collected 2012-02-13 ... | reverse complement strand
TATACACTTGAGTATAAAGATTTCTAAAATGGGCGAAATGTAAAGTAATCGCCAGAATGAATTTAAGAGCTCGCCAATCGGTGGGCTTTTTTATTTTGTGCTATAGTCCAGTCTAATTAAAATCTGGTACTTAAAATGAATATCTGTGTTGGTGGTGAACTTGACGGGCAAAAGATTGAAAAAGAAGGGCGATTGTTAAAAGCTTCAGATATCGACCCATCTTTTAAAACTGAGTACTACAAGCAAGTTTTTAACCGCGACAATACGGTGTTCCATTTCTGGTTGCCAATTGGATCTGACTTACATGATATGTCTGAGAAAGTTCTAAATATCCTTAGAGCACCTAAAAACTAGTTTTATCGTTTGCCGGACGTATTACGGCACAAACGGCCCCGCTAAATATCGATTATTGGCGGGGCTTTTAATTAAATTTTAATTGAATTTGCTAAGGATAAAGATGTAAAAAAAATATTATAAAATCCAATAATTATATTATTAATTCAATAATTTATTTAAAATTAAATTAATCGAATTTAAACAATATTTACTTAGATGATGCATTAGGTAACTCAAATAAACATGATTTTAGGAGAATAATTAAAAAAACGGAGTACAAATGCTATGAATGAGAATGTAGAGCTAATAAATTACATTGATGTAGCTGATACAGTTTACGAACGGGTATATGAAAATAATAAAATTTCAAATAATTTGATTGTTAATCTAAATCGCATTATGGCTGAGATAAAGAATCAAGCTGCAGAAAAAAGACTCAAATTGAAGTACAGCTCAATAGACTTTGAACATTGTTTAAGTTTGCCTTTAGCTGATCGCAAAATAAAAGTAGATTTAAGCCTTATACCTCATTTTGAAGATCGTGAAGAAAGTATTTTGTGGTTAACTAACTTTATTGGAAAAATTTGTGAGCCCAGAAAGATGCAAAGACAGAAAAAATCTTCATTAAGTACCTGTGAATTTTAGATGAACCGCCCTTAAAGCGGTTTTTTATTGCTAGTAGAATATTTAAGGTATCTTTTCTAATAGGCACATACTATTGAAGTGTTTTTAATTTATTTTTTAGATTGAAAAGATTGCTATTTAAGTAATTTAAATATAAAAATCTTTATTGATTGAGAGTAGTTGTTATACAGGATATTTATAAGGATTTTAAAATGACAATTATCACATTGCTCGATGTTAAGACGAAGAAGAAGGTGATAGTTCGGTCCGTAATAGACCCAATAGCAAGAATAGACAAAAAAGGGAATATACAAATTATTCAAATTCATAAATGGCTATATGATGAATCTGGAGATTTCGTTGATGAAGACTTATATGAGGCACTCAACAATGGAGAAGTTGGAATATACATAACTTTGCAGTATATGATCATTAATATTGAAAATTAATTATTTTTTATTTTTAGTCAGTTTGAGTTCTTACTCTCTAGAGCCTAATGGTTACTACACATAAGACCTTATTAAGTATTACCTATTGATGGGCACATATTCTTTATAACTCTTGATAAGTAAAAAAATTATGTAGGCTAAAAATAAAACTATTTAAAAAGAAATCTTTATCTATTTAAATATGAATATTTAATATTTTTAATTCAATCCCTATTGCTAGTGCTTAAATATTATGCCAATATGAAGTTGGAGATATTTCCGAATAGATATTTCCTATTTCAGGTCTAAGCGTTTTTTTCGCTAAGCCCATTTCTGAATAAAAATAGGAAGTGGGCTTTTTTATTTTTAAATATTTCAGTATTATCAGTGTGTTGCTTTAAGTAACACTAAACCTTATTGATCAGCGCAAATATCAAAAAAAGGGGGAGCTTGCCTACTAGGCAAGCTTTTTAAATTGATGATTTAAACACAATAATCCATTTTAAAGCTCAACAGAAAGATCAAATTTCCATAGCTTTTATTTGTACTAATTTATTGAATATAATCGTTTTTATAATTTTTAAAATTTTCTTAAACTAAAAATGGAAAATTTCTTGTTGCAACATTGTTATAATAGGGCTACCTTAAGAAAAATACTTTATAAAAATGAGGAGCTGCTGAAATGACACAGTATCTCATGTTTGCGGAAAATATTTATAACAAAATTAAAGATGAGGAATTGTTTTCACATGACTGTATTGAAAATATGAACTTACTTATGACATGTATACGCAGAGAAATTAAGGGAACAAAATTTAAATTAAAATATAATTTTATTGATTTTGTTGAATTGTTTAGTAAACAATTAGATGAATGTAAAGTAAAAATAGATGTGAGTTTGATTCCTCCTCATAATTCAGAAGGTGAGTATATTTTATGGTTAGCTGGATTTATCGAAAAAATTACAGAAGGTGGACCTAAACCACCTCCGCCTATAAAGAAATTTATTCCAGAGTATATGAGCTTCAAATCTGAATTAGATTTTTTACCCTTAAATGAGGAAAAAATTCAAAACGAAGGTAAAGAAATTACGGATTACTTTAATTCAAAGCTTTATAAGGCAACTTTTAAGAAGTAATACTATATTGCCTGTGAGTTTAGAGCCACCGCCTTAGGGCGGTTTTTTTATGGGTGAGAATAATGGATTCTACAGAATACTTTTGGCTTACTCGGAAAAAAGAACCTAAAACCAAGCCTAAATCCAGACCGCTACCTAAAGCGAAGCAAAAATATCTCGAGGCTGAGGCAACACTTAAGGAAGAGCTTGAGGATTTGGCGATTGGATTTGAAAGTAAGTTTCAGCCGATCCATACCAAACACTGGCGCTTTGATTTTCATATAGTGAAATTGCGTTTGCTCATTGAAATTGAGGGTGGGCCCTGGTCTGGTGGGCGTGGTGGAAAGCTGTCAAATAAAGCATGGAATCTTGATCGATATGATCTTGCTGAAGAGATGGGATACAAAATAGAGCGCTTTCATCCAGATTCTATTTTGTCGGGATATGTCATCAACTGGATAAAAAGTGAATTAGCGAGAATTGAAGATGGAGCAAATAAGACCATTTCCACCGACTGATTTTATTGATCAAGCTGAAGAAGAGGAAGCAATTCGTATTGTTCCAGCGCCCGATTTAAAAAATTGGGTTGTTGCTAATTACTTAACTATTGGTGGACCTCTTTATAACCCCGATCATGATCACATAGCTGAACTGCTTCACGATAATGAAGAATTTTTAGCATTTGCTTGGGCCTCTTCTGCATATAAAAGCAAGCAAGCTATGGTGTTAGGCCAGTGCGAAAAAGTCATGTTCAATGTTGGTGGCTGGCGTAAGGCCAGACAAGAGCAACAGATGCGAGACTGGTTCGGCTTTGTGCCAACTTACTTAATAACTGTTGATGCTACCTTTTGCGAAAAAGCAAATGATCGTGAGTTTTGTGCTTTGCTTGAACATGAGCTTTACCATATAGGTGTAGAACGTGAAGAAGACGGCGAGATTATTTACAGTGATCATACTGGCTTGCCAAAGCACTATTTAGCTGGTCACGATGTGGAAGAGTTTATCGGTGTTGTTAAACGCTGGGGTGCAAATGAAAACGTTAAGCGGCTTATTGAAGTCGCTAAAAACCCGCCGTTTGTTTCTGATTTAGATATTTCGAAATGTTGTGGAAACTGCGTAATTACCTGAGCCTTGAGGCTCTTTTTTTTTGGCTATTTAGGTTGACGTAGGTTGACAGGATTGAGGATATGGCGGCTCTAAAAAAAGAGGTAAAACTCTTTATAGTTCGCTCACTTGCCGTATTTAATACACCCACAGAAACTGCTGAGCTCGTCAACCAAGAATACGGGATAAAAGTTACTAAACAGCAGTGTGAGAAATACGACCCGACCAAACGGGCAGGCGAGAACCTGAGCGAAGAATTAAGAAAAGATTTTGAAAAGACTCGCGAAATGTTTTTGGGTAAGCCTGAGGCAATCCCTATTGCAAATTTAGCGGTGCGTTTACAGCGCTACGAAAGCCAATATCAAAAGCACAGTAGAAACCGTGTAGCAGCTTTAAGCATTCTTAAGCAAGCTGCTGAGGACATAGGCGGCAAGTACACGAATAAGACTGAAATTACAGGCGCTGGTGGTGGTCCATTACAAAGCGAAAATATTACCTATGTGACTGCTACCGATGAGCAGGTAAGGCAGGCGATAGATGAACTCGAGAACGAATATTGATCCTGTTAAAGCCAAAGCTAAGCGGATTAAATGTGAGAAAGAACATTTATTTTTCACTCGTGCTTTTTTCTTGCCACGTATGGGCTTTAAGTTTTCGGTCAATTGGCATCATGAATATATTGCCGACAAGATTGACGAGGTAATCGCTGGAAAGGTTAAGAACCTAGTTATTAACGTTCCACCGGGTAGTGGTAAAACTGAATTACTTACAAACCTTATTGCCCGTGGTATAGCACGTAATCCTCGTTCGCGGTTTCTGTATTTGTCTTTCTCACAGTCACTAGTTGAGGATGTATCGGCAACAGCCAGAAACATTGTTAAGTCGGAAGACTTTCAGAGTTTATGGCCAGTAAAGATTTCTACCAGTACGGATGCTAAGTCGAGCTGGAAAACTACCGTTGATGGTTATGATGCTGGTCATGTTTATTCTGCATCAATGGGTGGGCAGGTCACGGGTCGCCGTGCTGGTACATTAGCGGATAAAGGCTTTACCGGTGCAATTATTCTTGATGACCCATTAAAGCCTGAGGATGCATTTAGCCAAACAGCAAGACGTAAAGCTAACCGTAAGATCTTAAATACGGTCAACTCGCGTAAAGCTAAATCTGATACGCCAATTATTCTGATCATGCAGCGTTTGCACGTTGAGGATCCGACTAACTTTGTGATGACGGGTAATGTACCTGGTGAGTGGGAACAGATCAGTATTCCCGCGCTTATCGATGATGAGTACATCAGTAAGATACCAGAAAAAATACAGCGCAAAATTCCACGTAATGTTGAGCGTGATGCCAAAGGCCGTCAAAGCTACTGGCCGTTAAAAGAATCTTTACTTTCATTGCTGCAGCTGGAGAAAGGCGGGGAAGATAAAGACGGCGCCACAGTGTCACGATACACATTTGCAAGCCAATACATGCAAAACCCTAAAAAGCTGGGTGGTGATCTGGTTAAGGCTGAATGGTTCCCACGTTATCTAGAGCTACCTGTTCTTAAGTGGCGGGCTGTATGGGCCGATACTGCTCAGAAGGTCAAAAAGCATAATGACTTCTCGGTGTTCTTATGTGCTGGTCTGGGCTATGACAATAACCTTTACATCATTGATGTGAAACGCGGGAAATGGGAAGCACCTGAGCTATTGAAGGAGGCTAAAGCCTTTATCAATAAGCATAAGGATAGCAACACCAAAATCGGCAAACTTCGTTATATGGCCGTAGAAGATAAGGCGAGTGGTACCGGATTAATTCAATCTATTTCTAGGGAAACTACCTTACCTATTAGGGCAATTCAGCGGGATGAGGACAAATTGTCACGGACAATGGACGTCATTCTTTATGTTGAAGATCAGCGCGTTTGGTTACCAGCTAATGCACCGTGGCTATTGAACTACATTGAAGAGATTGAAGGCCTTACTGCTGATTGGTCACATGATCATGACGACCAGTGGGACCCGACCATTGATGCAATTAATGATTCATTAGCCAAAAAGCCAACTGTATTTGATTAGAGGAAATTATGGCTGAAACTAAAAAGCCCGATGCAATTGGCGATGCAGGGGCATATACAAACTTTGTCTCAAATATTGGTACCGAACGTGACAAAGCTTCACACGGTTCTTTCGTTAAGAAAGTAATTCCTGATGAGCAATTAGAAGCCGTGTATCAACACTGGTTGGCTAAGCGCATCGTAAACCGTCCAGCAAGTGACATGCTCCGAGCTGGTTGGTTCTATGAAGGGATACAAGACAACGATTTATTGAAGCTTAAAGAGGCGTGTAAGGCATTTAACTTAGATGGGGTGCTCTTATCTAGTTTAGTACTTTCTCGCTTATATGGTGTTTGCTATGTGCTTCTAGGAACAGTGGACGGCGGCAACTTAGATCAACCGTTTGATTTAAACAAGTTAGGTATTGGTCGTTTAGAGTTTTTCACGGTGCTTAAGAAAAAGCACATTGAAGCTGATACCAGTAAATATTTATCGCCTAAGGAGGCAGGTGGCGTTTTAAAGCAGCCTGAATTTTACAAGCTAAAGCTTGATGGTAAATCTAACCAACGGATCCACCACACCCGCTTAATTAAATTTGGTCATGCAGATGTGGTCAATGAAGAGCCTGTAAGTGTCTTACAGGAAGTATATGAGGATCTACTTGATCATGCTGCCGTAAAGAAAGCCACTGCTAGTCTGGTCCATGAATCAAAAATTGACGTGATTAGAACACCTAACTTGGTCGATAAGATCAAAGAGGATATGAAATCCGTAGCTGAACGTTTTCTTAGTGTCGGATTGCTTAAGGGCTTGAATGGCATGATCGTCTTGGATAAAGAGGAGGAGTATGACTCTAAATCTTATAGCTTTGGCGGTCTGCCTGACCTCATGCGTGAGTATTCGATTCAAACTGCTGGTGCAGCTGATATGCCATATACGATTTTATTCGGTCAATCACCTGCAGGGATGAATGCAACAGGCGAGCATGACACACGGAACTATTACGACAGTATTGCAACTAAGCAAATATGGTCCTTAAAGCCATTCATGATGAAGCTTTTAAGAGTAATTGTTCAAGCCACATTTGGTCGTCAGATTCCAAGCTTAGATGTTGTGTTCAATCCTCTATGGCAATTAGACGCTAAGGTCCGCTCTGAAGTTGAGAAAGCTAACGCTGAACGGGATTCCAAGTATTTAGAAATGGGCATCATCACAGAGCCACAGATAGCAAAACAGCTTGTTATTGATGGTGTTTATTCAGTGATTAATGAAAAACATATCAAAGAGCTTGAGACAATGGTGAAGCTTAATGACAACGATAATTCAGATCCTGAAACCCCACCTCCAGCAGGCGAAGAAACGTAAGAAAGGTCGTAAAGCTTCCAAGCCTAGAGCCGTACACGTAAATCGCCGTGTTGAGCTTTATTACACTCGGCAATTACTGGCTATTTCAAAATACTGTCAGGAACAAACTAAAGAGTTAGTTATTCCTACAGTCGGCCAGAATATCGGTGATGCTTGGTTCTCAGACATGATGACGGCGTTTAGGGAAAAGCTCACAAAATATGTTGTTGAGATTTCTAGGCCTCTAGCCACAAAGGTCGTGACTGACACCCAAAAGGAAGTGGACAAGCAAATTGCAGAGCACACCAAAACAATTATTGGTGTGGATCTTACGCCGTTCTATCGAGCTGCTGATATTCAGGATGAGGTAGATCTAAACATTACGGCTAATGTCAGTTTGATTAAGTCCATTCCACAGCAATATGCCGATAAGCTTGAAGTATTAATTACTAATGCTTTGCAGACTGGACAAACCAATGAAGAGTTGGCCAAAGCTATTAAGCAATTAGGGTTATCTACTGATTATCGTGCACGTCTTATTGCTAGTGATCAGATGGGCAAGATTAACGGACAAATTAACCAAGCTCGACAGCTTTCGATGGGTGTTGAGACATACACATGGCAAACGGCGAAAGATGAGCGTGTACGCCCAGATCATCAACATAAACAGGGCAAGACATTCAGATGGGATTCACCGCCAGAAGGGGGGCATCCCGGTCAGCCTATCCGATGTCGTTGCACGGCATTGCCTAACTATGAGGATATCTTAATTGACTGATTCTAACGCTAGCGAGAAATGCTGGAAGTGTGGGAAGGACCATGGTCCAAGAAGACCCACTCCGCCGATTGTTTGTACACCCCCATTAGTTAAAGTAGATGGAGTAGAAAGCTCTAAAAAACCTAAGCCTCCACCACCAACTGTTTCTACCCCTCCAATAAAATGGGATGAAGTAAGTAACGTAACCCCTGAGCAAATGAACCAGATCCGAGAACTCACTTTGAAAAAGGTTTTCTTGTCAGTTCTTTTAATTTCAATCCCCATTCTGCTTTGGAAATTAGATTCGATCATTATGGCTTTAAAAGCCTAATACCATTAATAAGTATTTATGGCCATGAAACGCAAAAAGTTTAGTAAAAAACGGTTTTATCGCCGTTTACAAGCACAGAAATTTGCTAAAGGCGGGTTTGTAACTGGTGGCGACTTCACTCCACTGTGGTTAATGTCTTGCTGTGACGGGTTTCCTAACTTGGCTAAGGCGGCGGGTAAGGCTGCTGAAAAGTTTCAAGAGGTGGTGGGAAGTTTAAAAGGATTGCAGCCGCCGAATATCAAACCCATTAAAACTAATATTTTTATTGATGGTGTAGATTTCGGTTCTGCTAAAGACTTTTCTGTTACCTATTCAAGAACGTAATTTTGAAAATTAATAAAGCCACCTTCGGGTGGTTTTTTTATTGAGCGCAATTTATGAAAACCATTTACCAACTCAAAATTGGTGACTTTGCGCCAAGCGAATCGACACGCTCATTTACCCAAGATGGGTATCTGAAATGCGTCAATGTTCGCTTAGCTAAAGCGCCACAAGTACGACAGTACTATGCGTATGAGTTTCCATCTCTGGAAGGTTATACCGCTGATCAAGTCATCAATGTCTACACGCCTGCAGAAGAGCTTTTCAAACCTGAGGCTATTCAAAGCTTCAATGGTGTAGACGCTACTGACTATCACCCGCCTAAAAATGAAATTAACGCATCTAACTGGAAGGATTATCACATTGGCTATTGTGAGAACGTCCGACAGGAAGGCGATTATCTGGTGGGTGATTTGCTCATTAAAGACAAGATCAGTATTGATCTGATCCAAAGCAACGAGCGGCTAGAAATGTCGCTTGGCTATGGGGCCTTATTAATCGTTGAGCAGGGTACGGCGCCAGATGGTACGCCGTATCAAGCGAAATTTATCAATTTTATAGGCAATCACGTAGCACTCGTTAAATATGGCCGTTGTGGTGGTGATTGCCGCATCGGTGACAAACAGCAAACTCCACCAAAGGGGAATAAAACAATGGAAGTAATTGTAAACGGTATCCGTTTTAACATCGGCGATAACACGCCTTTGGCCGATGCATTAAAGCAGCAACAAGAGCAGCTGGAAAATATGAAGGCTGCAAAACTTAAAGTTGGTGATAAGCAATTTTCTATCGGTGATGAGCTTGGAGCAATTCAAGCAGTCGTAGATCAATTGCATACCGAAAAAACTGCTCTTGAGCAAAAAGTTGGCGATCTGGAAAAGAACCAGATGACGCCTGAAAAGCTTGAGCAGGCTGCTGCAGAACGTGCTGCTGTGATTGCCGATGCTAAAGCATTGGTGCCAACAGTTAAAACGGAAGGTTGCTCATGTGAGCAAATCAAGCGTGATGTGATTGCCGCAAAAGCTGGTGATGCTTTAGTAACTGCTTTGATGGGTAGTGTATCAGTAGGTGATGCAAAGCCTGAGCAGATCGACACAACTTTCCGTGCACTCTGTGCTGTGAAGGGTACACATCCTTCTAATCCTGTAGGTGATGCGCTTCACCAGCAGCAAAGTGTTAAAGCTGGTGATGGCAACCCAGCAGGCGGTGGGGAAGAAAAGACCTACAGCAAAGAAAACGCATACAAAACAATCTAAGGGGATGTAAATCATGGTTAAGCAATACGATGCTGCACCCGGCATGAAGTTTCACCTCATTGGCCCAGAGGATATTTTATCCCTGCCTGTGGCTGGTACCGGTTTGGTAAACGATGGTGACGTGGTTGTACGAAGTACTGACGGAAAAACAGTTTCAGCGGTAACTGGTGCAACTAATACCAAGTTTGGAATTATCGTACGTCACGGCGTAGGTAAGTCAGGCAAAACGGCTGATGGTAAAGAGGCATACAAAGCTACAGATGTAGCACCTGTTATGACCATCGGTTCGATTTACGTGAAGGTTACTGCACCGGTCACAGACATTAACGCAAAGGTATATGTCAAAACAGCTAACGGTACCACAGCAGCGCCGTTAGGTTCTCTATCCCCAACAGCTTTGGACGGTACAGAGTTACCGAACGCATCTTGGGAAACAATTTCAAATGAACAGGGCTTAGCTGCTGTTCGCTTACGTGGGGCATAATAATTATGAGTAAATTGGCAGCAATGAAGCTACGTCTAACACCAGTAGCTCAAGTGGTACAGGCAACTATTGGTGATGCGTTTAACCTTGATGCTTTAGCCCAATTATTCGTTAAATTGGAAGAGTTTAACGAAATGGATCCTCAGCTTCAGCAAGTGATGGATTACGCTAAATACATTCCTGTTAAACCTGTGAATGGTGTTTTTGGTGGTGGTGAAGTACTTACACGTAAAAAAGGCGTTGGCATTGGTAAGGACCATTCAGGTACAGGTAATGACATCCCTGTGGCAGAAGTGGACTATGACAGTGTTTCACTGCCTATCAAGGTTGGTACCATCAGCTATTGGTATTCAGTTCTTGAATTAGAAACAGCTCAAAAAATGAATATTCCGCTTGAAGCTGACAAAGTGCAAGCGGCGCGATTAGCTGCAGAAAAACACTTAAGCAATATTGCATGGTATGGCAACGAGCTTACAGGGGTTAAAGGCTTCTTAAATCAAACTGGTGTAACCATTGTTACAGCCCAACATAACTGGGCCACCGCAACCATTGAAGAAGTACTAAGTGACTTCAATGCAAGCTTGGCAGATGCTGAAGATCTTGTTGATGGGGATGTATCCGTACAGCCAGATACTTATTTGATGGCATCAAATCAATACTTACACCTTTCTACTCGTGTAGTTGCTGATTCTGGCGGAAAGACTTTCTTAAAATTCATTGAAGAAAATAACATCTTCGCATCCCAAGGTAAGCCGTTAACCATTCGTGGTTTAGGTCGTTCAAACGGCAAAGGTACGGCAGGTGCTGACCGTTCTATTATTTACCGCCGTGATCCGTCATGCATCCAAATGAAATGTGATGACGTCACTTTCTTGGCAGCTCAACCAGTTGGTGTAGATATTAAAGTGCCTGGTCACTACAAATATCAGGGCGTATGGTTGAAGCGTGTTGATTCTCTCCGTTACTTGGATCACGTGTAAGGATTAAAACAGTATGAAATATTCTTATATCTATAGCGGCTTACAGGCCGCTTTTGTTTTTTCTGGTATTGCTGTTTTGCCTACAGGCACACCAACTCTTGTGGATGAAGAGGCGCACAAGAAGCTCACTAAAAATAAGTTTGCTAAACATCTTATTGATATCGGTGAACTTGAAGTTCAGGAAATCCCAGATGATGAGCCAAAAACTACGGGTAAAACAGGTGGTCGTGGTGGTAAAGGCGGTAAACAAAACGATTCAGCAGGTGATGCGGCAAAAACTGCTGAAGAAGCTGCTTTGGCCACCGTGAAAGCTGAATTAACAGAACTTGAAGTAACGTTCAGCGATGATGAAACACTTGAGCAGTTGCAAGCTAAGTTAGCTCAGGCTAAGGAATAAGGTAAACATATGGACGTACAAACGTTTCGTAAAAAGTTCTCGACTGATTCGAGTTTAATGTCTTTGCCAGATGAGAGAATTCAGGATGCATTAGAAGAAGCGGATCTGATTGTTTCTCAAATTGAGTTTGGCGCATTAAAGGAACGTGCTGTAGGTCTGTATGCAGCACATATCCTTAAAGTAGGTATCTCAAGCGGCAATGGTGCTGCTTTTGGTACTGCCTCAAGTATGACAATTGCGGGCCAAAGTGTGAGTTATTCACGATCATCGAAAGAAGCTTTCTATGATCTCAGCATGTATGGCCAGCGCTATCTTGCGTTAAAAAATTCCATTCCAATTGATGATGAAGGCACAAACCCTAACCGTTTGGGTGTGGGTGCCTTTGTTGTATAGGAGAATCCCATGCCTTTTAAATATCAGGCACCAGAAGGTTATAAACCAACCAAACTCGTTATTGCCGGGCAAAACCTAGATATCAAAAACGGCGTTTTAGAATCTGATAATGACATTATCCATATTTTAAAGCCCTTAGGTTTTGAGCGTTATGTTGAAGTGGTTGAGCCAAAGAAATCTGCAGCATCTGCTAAAGAGTAATTAAGCTATGAGCGATTATCGTGTTGATACTCAGGTCAACTTTGATGAGATGAATAATCGCGTTAGGTTTGAAATAAGACGCACGGTTAACGCTCTTACTTTGCGCTTACAGCGGATTGTTCAGGAAGACATGTTAAGTGGCCAACGACTTAAAGTTCAGACTGGCCGCTTACGTGGATCCGTTTCATCAAAGGTGGATGAGGATAAGGATTCGATAGAGGGAACCGTGGGAGCTGGTGGTGCTTTGGTGCCTTATGCACCTGCACATGAATTTGGGCTAAATGGAGCTTTGGGTGTTAAAGCACACCTTAGGACGATTAAACAGGCTTTTGGCCGACCTATTTCACCTGTTCAGGTCAATATTAAGGCCCATTCTAGGAATGTTCGGTTTAGAGAATTGCGGTTCATGCGTGATTCACTGGATATCGTGGCCAAGATTGTGCCGAAAAATATTGATGCAGCAATTGAGCGAGGTATAGCAGGTGGATAGCGAAGCAATCTATCAGGCGTTGTTTGAAAGGTTAAGCACAAATGTCGAAGGATTCAAAACAGTAAGTCGCCGTTTACGTCACTTTAACCATGTAACACCAGAACAGCGCCCAGCCATGTTTATTACACAAGGCAATCAGCAAGAAGTCCCGGTACATGGTTTAGATTCAAAAGTTGAACTAGCTGCTGAGGTTTATCTCTATATTCATGAATCGGACACTACAAAGCCGCCATCATCGCAGATGAATATATTCATCGATCGTGTACGTGAAGCTATTCAGCCAGATCATCCAGATTTTAATGAATGTCAGACCTTGGGAGGTTTGGTTGAGCATTGCTGGATTGAAGGCACAATAGAAGTGTATGAAGCAGTAGAAAACATGCTAGATGATCAGGCGATTGCCATTATCCCTATCCGGATCCTCACAACCAATTAACAAAATATTCATTTTATGACCGCCTCGATGGCGGTTTTGTCATTTTAGAGAGGTCAAAATAAATGGCTCAATATTTATTTGGTGCCGGCAAGATCTTTGCTACACCGATTCAAGATGTATACGGGCAACCGATTAGTAATCCCACACCAGTTGAAGTGGGGGTGATGCAATCCGTTGGTGTGGATATTAGCTATGACTTAAAAGAGCTTTTCGGTCGTGGTCAATTTGCTGTAGATGCTGCGCGTGGTAAAGGTACCATTAAATGTAAAGCTTCTTTCGGACGTATTAACGGTACCTTATTAAATTCCATTTTCTTCGGTGGAGTTGTTGCTGAAGGTGGAATTGAAACAGTTTCCCAAACCATTAATGGTGAAGTGATTCCGGCTGGTGGTACTGTTACACCGGTTGTCCCTAACAGCGGTACATTCGTGAAGGATCTAGGTGTAACAGATGCGAAAGCAATCCCACTTAAACGGGTTGCTTCAGCACCAACAACTGGACAATACAGTGTAGATGCCGCAACTGGTGCTTATACATTTGCTGCTGCAGATGTGGGTAAAACGGTATTTATTAACTTCCGTTATTCAGCAATGGTGGCGGGTGCTAAGTCAATCACTGTCTCAAACCTAGATATGGGCTATACGCCAGAGTTTGCCGTTGACCTTCAACGTGACTACAAAGGTAAGTTCATGCACATGAATTTCTTCCGCTGTACCAGTAACAAACTTGGATTCAGTTCAAAACAGGACGATTACGATATTCCTGAGTTTGAATTCCAGCCTATGGCTGATGATCTTAACCGTGTTTTCAAAATCGATTTATCGGAGTAATGCCAGATGCAATTTAAGCAAGTTGATAACCCGCGTGGTAATAGTAAAGAAATTGCTGGTCAGACTTGGATTTTTGCTCCGGCACCATTGGGTACACTTGAGCGTTTCCAAGAACAGTTAAGCTCAAATGATGTTCCTGTGTCAGTAATTATTGATATGGCTCACATTTGTTTAAAACGAAATTACCCGGATATTACCCGCGAATACGTTGCTGACGAAATTGTAGATATGGCCAACATGGAAGAAGTTTTAGCCCTAGTAACTAAAACATCTGGCTTGGAATATACAGGTACAGCAAAACCAGCAGGTGAATCTTCGGGGGAATAAATTGGGAGGAGCTGTACACGCATTTAGTGCTGACAATGGGTAAAAATTACGACTATGTGCGTAATGAAATGGATTTACCTAGATTAAGAGCGTTAAGTGCGTATCAGCAAAACAACCCTCCCGCACATATCGGAATACAACGCCTTTGTCGTATTTTGGAGGCATTTATGGGAATTGATGATACTCCGCCAGCTATTACCGTTTCAGATGATGACGAGGACGATATGTTGGAAGTTTTGTTGAATTTCCCGCAGGGTGGTTAAGGCTGCCCTGATTTATTTTTCAATGTGACAAAAAGTAATCGGTTTGTTAAATTAGGTTTATTTTATAACAATCGGTGAAATCATGAAAAAATTTTTAAAATGGGCGCTTATTCTTTTTATTGGATTTTTTCTATTAAGTGTCTTGTTGAATATCATCGGTGGAGATAACAACAATAGTTCGACAGATACTCTAGCAAGAGTAAGTAATCAGGAAAACTCTGATACACAAACCGCAGTACAAACAAAAGAGGAAGTAGTACAAAAAGCAGAAACAAAACTAGATTCTGTAGAAATGGCAAATTGTGCTGCAGCGGCCCTAAAAAGCCAAGAGGTTGAGGTGTTTAGTAAATGGTTCAATGCATTGGAGCAAAAATATACTGTGATTTATCCTGATAAAAGTAAGAAGGAAATAGAAGCATATACAGATGAGCGCATAATGGATAAAAAGAAACGTTTACAAAATAATGGTTATGATAGTAAACCAGCATTTAATAAATACTATCAAATGAATTGTGCAGAATCTGAACCTAAATAAAAGAGGTACATAGTGGGTTTTAATTTCAGAAAAAGTTTAAAGATCGCACCAGGTATTCGTTTAAATTTGGGTAAAAAGGGTGTATCTAGTGTTTCTGTGGGCACCAAAGGAGCTCGTGTAAGTATAGGCAAAAAAGGAACACGCACAACAGTTGGTATCCCGGGAACAGGCCTATCTCATACCACGTTTAATTCCCATAAAAGTCGACAACCACAATCCTTAAATATAGATAAAGTTCAGAACTATGTTGATATGGCTGTAGATCAGAATAGAAAGGTTTCTTTCCTTCTTGGTTTTGGAATTTTTTGGATGCCATATATCTTCTCGTGGTTTACTTTGCGTTCTGGATATTCAAATAGAGCGCGATGGATAAGCTTTATTTGGATGATCTTGGTATTAATAATTTTAAATTCTGATTAAGCATCTTCGGATGCTTTTTTTACATCAACTTGACCACCTAACGGTGGTTTTTTTATGCCTAAGAGGTTCGTATGGCAAATGACAACCGCGTTGAAGTCCATGTGGGTGCAAAAACATCCGAGCTAAAAAAGGGCATGGATGATGCTGAAAAAATTGTTTCAGATTCTGCTAAGCAAATTGAGAATACCACTAAAGGAGTGAGATTTAAGTTTGATCTATCGAGTGTCAAGCGACAGTTTGATGACGTTTCTAAATCCATTTCAGAAGGTTTTAAGAACCAAATTAGTGATGCACTTGGTGGGTCAAAAATAGGGTCAGTATTTGATGGTATTACTTCCAAGTTAGGAGCTCTGCGTGGTGGTGCATTGGTTGCTGCAGGTGCAGTTGCTGGTTTAGCAGTGGGTGGGACCATAGCAGCTACTGCAGGCTTAGCAACATTGGCAATTGAAGTGGCTAATAACAATGTTGAACTTGCGAGATTCTCAGCCTTAGCAAATACCTCAATACAGTCATTTCAGGGTTTGTCAGGTGCAGCTCAAACTTTGGGTTTTTCTCAAGAAAAACTCTCAGACATGATGAAAGACTTCAACGAAAAGATCGGTGAGTTTGCATCAGTAGGTTCTGGTGGTGCTAAAGATTTTTTTGAGCAAATCGCCGTTAAAACGGAGTCTGGTGCTGAGGGGGCAAAAAAGCTCGCCGAAGAAATGTCCAAGATGGATGGAGTAGAAGCCTTACAAACCTATGTAGATAAGCTGGAAGAAGCTGGAGTCAACCAGCAACAAATGTCGTTCTACCTTGAAAGTATGGGCTCTGATCTCACTGGTTTAATTCCAATATTGCAAGATGGTGGTAAGCTTTGGAAAGAATATCAGTCTGCTATGGAAGAAGCAGGGATTATTACTGGTGAAGAGGCAATTCAAAAATCTATTGAATTAAAGGCTCAAACTGAAGTACTTCAAATGCAGTACACCGGCTTAAAAAATCAATTGGCTCAAGCAGTGATGCCAGCTTTAAGCGGTGTTATTAGTCATTTTATGAATGGCACCACAAAAGGTGGAGCATTTACCGGAGTTATTCAGACATTAGGCTCGGTTGCCAAGGGCGTGGCAGTCGTTATTGTTGGGCTTGGAGCTGGATTACAAAATCTTGTGCGATTAATGTCTGGTGTTATGAGTAACCTAAGGACTATTGGAAGTACTGCCGTAAACTTTGTAAATGCGGATGGGATCTTGGCTAAAGGTAAGGCTCTGGCTGGTGGCGTTAAGGCAATCTGGACTGAAACCAAAGATACTGTGGTTGATATTGCTGGTACCACCAAAGCCGCAATTAATTCAGCTTCTAATATCTTTAGTGGAACACCTTCTTTTGATCGTTTAACTCAGGCAAAGATTGACATACAGAATGCACAATTAGGTGCTAGAGGTGGCAGTAAAGGGGTTACTTCTGGTATCGGACAAAATAAGGCACTCAATCCTGATGGTGGTAAATCAGAGAAGGCAAAGCAGGGTAAGTCCGATGCTGTACGACAAGCTGAACAAGCAGCTAAAGCACTTGCCGATATTCGGTATAAATATGCATCCGAAGAAAAGAAAGTTGCTTTAGATCTGCAAAAGGCATTGGAAGAGATTGAAAAATCCAAGATGACTGCTGATGAAAAAGCCGCTGCAAAAGTCAAAGCCGAAAAGGATGCTTCAGACAAGATCATTGCTATTCGTTTAAAAGAGTTTGAGGAATATAAAAAAGCTCGTGAAGAACAGATCGACAATTATCAACAGCAAGCACAACGCCTATATGAAATTGAAGCGGCACGAATTCAGGCTGAGTTTGATGCCAAGAAAATTTCAAATGTCCGTAAAGTTCAGTTGGAAAAACAGCTAGAAGATCAGTTACGCGAAATTAAGCGGCAAGGTCTTTTAGAGCGTTTAGCTTTGGAAAATGAGCAGACCAACATTACAGGCAAACAAGGTAACCAAAACCAAATCACCAACAACATTTCTGATTTAGAGACAGACCAGAAAGTTGCTGACACTAAGTCTATGGGCTTAATCAGTGATGCGGAAATGAAAGACTTTGAGGCTAAGTTTGGTGGCTTTACTTCTCGACTTTCTAACCTTTGGGATCAAGGCATTCAGTCCCTTATGAATGGCACCTTGACTTGGAGTAATGCCACTAAAGCAGTGCTTGCTGATATGGGAGCATTTGCCTTGCAAACAGCTACTAAAGAGTTGCAAGGATGGCTAAGAATCCAAGCCATTAAGTTGGCTCGTAAACTTGGCTTTGTCGGTGCTGAGACGGCGGCCGAGGCTTCCGGCCAAGCGGCTCAAACGGGAGCAACGATCGCAGGTGAGGCAACACGTACCAGTGTTACAGCTGCGGGTGGTTTAGCTCGATTGGGATTAAAAGCAGCTGAAGCTATCAAAGGCATCATGATGTCTGCATGGGAAGCAATGGCCGGAGCTTTTAAAGCCATGGTTGCAATTCCGTATGTTGGTCCAATTTTGGCCGTTGGTGCTGGTGCGGCTGCTTTTGGTTTGGTTGCTGGTCTTGCGGGCAAGATAAAATCTGCTCGAGGCGGTTACGACATTCCTTCAGGCGTAAATCCAATTACACAGCTTCATGAAGATGAGATGGTTTTGCCGTCTCAACATGCAAATACCATTCGTGAAATGGGTAATGCTTTACGTAATGGGGCAAGCTTTGGTGCAGCTGCAGTTGCTGAAGGTGCCGGTGCAGGCACGACAGTTTTTAATATTAGTGCCATTGATGCTAAAGGAGTTAGAGACTTCATGAAGAAACATGGTCGAGATTTAGCAGGCGGTTTAAAAGGTTACAGTCGGAACTTTGGAAAATAAGGAGTGATCATGTCAGATGTATTATTTCCTGAATTGCCGGGTCTAGAATGGGATCTAACTAAAACTCCCATGTTTAATACCAAGATCATGCAATCAGTAAATGGTCGTGAATTAAGAGCAAGCTTTCAATCTTTTCCAAAGTATGAAATTTCACTGTCTTTCGGTTTTTTGCGAGAAAGAAATGGTAAATCTGAATTACAAGTTATTGAAAGTTTTTTTCTAGAGAGGAGAGGATCATTTGATTCTTTTCTCTATAAGATGCCTGAAGATAATGAATTTAATTGCACATTTGTTGGTGATGGCATTACACAGAAGTTTCAAATTTATAAAACTCTCAAAACTCACAAGCAAAACCCTACGTTTCCACATTATGTGAATCCTCAAATGTGGAATCAGTACTCAAAGTTAATGTGGACAGACGAGCAGAAACTCATGTGGGGTGATGATTACATAGGTTGGTGGGAAACAGAAGCCCAGATCGAAAAGATAGTCCTAAGTCATACCGAACCAAAGATCTTGGCTTTTAATCAAAGCATGTGGAACCGAAACACGATTAAATCTATGTGGGTCAGTGATGATGCTTTAATGTGGAAGCAAGGCGTATTTGAGATAACTAAGGATGGATATCTGATCCTGTCAGAACCTCTTGCTTTAGATCAGGAAATAACTGTTTCAGGTACTTATTATTACCGATGTCGTTTTAAAGAAGACACGCAAGAATATGTAAATTTTATGCATAAGCTTTGGAAATCAAACAAAGTTGACTTAATTGGTTCATTGGGAAATAAGGTATGAGAAAAGCATCAGATAAGCTTATAAGATTGTTGGATGCAGATTGAACCGTACCGGGTTTGTCGGAGACTTTTTTATTTAAGTTAAGCCACCTGAC
>ERZ808232.129-NODE-129-length-19483-cov-20.981676_pt1 | contig 19483 bp, 14 predicted proteins | sample MGYA00521281_ERZ808232 | MGnify/ENA primary metagenome ERZ808232 (study PRJEB31515, sample SAMN02941833) | indoor metagenome | biome: House; feature: Kitchen Counter; material: surface | place: USA: Illinois | collected 2012-02-13 ... | reverse complement strand
TATGACTTCTATATATAATATTAATATTGAAAATAAATATGAATACATAAAGTTATCTAATAAAGTTTTATTTAATATAATTATTTTATCATTAATTATAGTCATTCTACTTGAGTTTTCAGCACATTATATTGTGACTTTTTTATATGGTAATGAATATCTTAAATCTATTGAAATTTTAAGGTGCTTATTGATTTTTCAGTTTTTTTGGGTAATAGGATTTTACTTTTCACGTTTAATTATTAAATTTAATGGATATAAATTTTTAGCATATAAATCAATATTCTGTTGTTTATTAAATTTAGCTTTATCTTACTTTTTTATAAAAAAATGGGGTGTAATTGGAGCAGCATATGCGGTTCTAGTTACAGAAATTATATCATCTTTGATTTTAAATTTATTTTATAAAAAGGCAAGTATCGTAAAGGTTTTATTGCCTATAGGAGCCTACAAAATATGAGTGTTGCATTAACAATTTTTACTCCAGCATATAATCGTGCTCATACTTTAGGTCGTTTATATGAAAGTTTAAAAAAACAAACTTTGAAAAATTTTGAATGGTTAATTGTAGATGATGGCTCAACAGATCATACAGAAATTGTTGTAAAAGAGTTTATACAAGAAAGTATCATAAATATACGTTACTTAAAACAAGAAAATGCTGGTAAGCAGGCGGCATGGAATAAAGCTGTACTTAATGCGAATGGATTTTTATTTTGTGGAGTTGACTCAGATGATGCTCTCGCTAAAGAAACAAATATAGAAGAAATATTCCAGAAGTATATATCTTTACTAAATTCTGACTTTATTATAGGCTTGAGATTTCTAGCTTATTCAAATGTTAAAAAGAAATTTGATGGAAAAAAAATATCTGAAAATATTGTAATAAGTTCATATTTTGAAGAATTCTCTAATGCAAAAAATTTTGGTGAAAGAATTGATGTTTTTAAAACAGATATTTTGAAATGTTTTTTATATCCAGTCGCTTCGAATATTAAGTTTATTCCTGAGATATGGTTTTACGTCCAAATTTCGTATGCAGGGTATAAATTTGCATATATACCTGAACCATTAAGATTGTTTTTTGATGATGCAACAGAAAATCGTTTAAGTAAAAGTTCATTATTGAAGCATGCTGAAGGACATTATATATCCCGTGCTACTATGTTGAAACTTATTCCTATATATGTGTACTTTGGAAATGTAATGGCTTGGGTTAAAACAATTATTAGATTTGGACAGTGTGCACATTATTTAAACAAGAGTTTCATGCAACGTAAGCAAGATACAAATATTATTTATGCTATTTTTTCGTATTTTTCAAGATTTATAAAAGTTGGTATATAGTATGAAAAAAATTTGTTTTATTATTGGTAATATTAATAATTCAGGTGGAACAGAGCGTGTTACTACTTTAATTGCAAACAATTTAGCTCAACAGAATAATAATGTCTTTATTTTATCATTAAGTCATGGAGACCAGCCTTTTTTTGAACTTAATTCAAATATTAAAATTCAGGCTTTATTTAATGAAAAAGTTTCAATGAAAAAGAATTTTTTCCAAGCAGTTAGAAAAATCCGGAATTTTTTGATATCTAAGCAAATAGATACCCTGATTGTTGTAGATAGTATCAGTTGCGTTTTTACAGTGCCTGCTTGCGCTGGATTAAGAATTAATCATATTTGTTGGGAACATTTTAACTTAAAAGTCAACCTTGGCTCTCGGTTTCGTGACTTGGGGCGATGGATGGCTGCAAAATGGGGTAATAAAATTGTTACATTGACTGAAAGAGATAAGTCTTTTTGGGATAAAAGATTTAATCTTACTCATACGAATAAAGTTGTTGCAATAGCAAATCCTAGTCCTTATGAGCTTCAAGACAATACCCCAAGCCTAGAACATAAAATTATTCTGTGTGTTGGACGTTTAACTTATCAAAAAGGTTTCGACTTACTCATACCTAGTTGGTCGAAAGTTGCTCATAAATTGGATGGTTGGAAAATTATAATCGTTGGAACTGGAGAGGATGAGGTTAGCTTAAAAGAAATGGCTGTAAACTATGGCGTTTCAGAGTCAATTATTTTTGCTGGTCAGCAAAAAAATATGAGTCAGTTTTATAATAAAGCTTCTTTTTTTTGTATGAGCTCAAGATTTGAAGGACTTCCTATGGTTTTGTTAGAAGCTAGAAGTTATAAATTGCCTATAGTTTCTTTTGATTGTGATACTGGTCCAGCAGAAGTGATAGAAGATGGGAAAGATGGCTTTTTAGCACAAGCTGATAATTTACATGATTTTAGCCAAAAAATTTTAAAAATGGCTAAAATGGACGAAAATACTTTTTTGAATTTTGTAGAAAGTTCAAAAAGTACTTCGAATCGTTTTGAAATTCAAAATATCATTAATTTATGGATTGAGTTATTAAGCCAATGATCCAGTTAAAACGAGAGCCTAGCATATTTTTCTTATGTGCTTTATTTTTTTGCTTTACGTTAGATGTACAAGCTCCTCTTGCCTTTTATGGAACGCAGTTTATTGGATTATCAATTTTAACCTTGTGTCGATTTTATATTTATCCTTATATAAGATTAGATATTATTAAAATTTTAATTTTATCTATAGTTCTCTTAGAATTTCTTTGTTTTTTCCAATATTTATATATTCAGCAAATAATTCTAATACTTGTATATCAAAAAGTAATTTTCTTTATAGCCGTTGCTTTATTAATGTATGATTATATTATTAAGGCAAATATAGATACTTTAAGAAAATCTATCGCATTTTATATTTGTTTTTTATCATTTATAGTGATTGCACAATTTTCTTCTTTTTATTTTTTAGGTGTAGATCGTAGTTTATTAGATTTTGGTATTTTATTAGGCGGAGAGGAATCTCGAACATGGTATGTTGGGGATTGGATGTATAGACCAACTAGTATAACATCTGAACCAGCAGTTTTTGTTGGAGTTCAATTTGGGTTATTAACTTTACAGTATTTTATTGATAAAAATGCTAAATTTTCCAGAGTATTAGGTATTCTGTCTTTGACACTTTCCATGTCATTTCTGGGTTTAATTTTATCAGCTTTATATCTTCTTATTATTTATTCAAAAAATATTAAAAACTATATTTTTGGCGGAATTGCAATTTTTGTTTTTTATTTATTTAGTTTTGAGATGATTAATGAAAGAATTCAGCGTTTTAATGATGGAGATGATGGAAGTAATAATGTAAAGTTACAAGCTATACAATATTTTTTTTCAGACTTTAATATGATTGTTGGTGGATATGGATTTCTTTTACCCTCAGAAAATTCACCTCAGTTTTACGAAGCATTATTGGATTTAACTTTTTATTTAAATACTATAACAGTATTTGGAGTTTTAATTGGCTCTTTTATTCTTATTTTATTTGCTTATTCATTATTTAGGTCAAACACAACAATTAAAGAGAAGTTGTTGATTTGTTTGTCACTGATAAAGCTTTCTAATCCTTCTGTATTGTTTTTTGCATGCTTTGCACTACTTTGTTTTTCAATTTTAAATAAGAGGAATTTTTTAAAATGAAAATATTATATTTAATCACGGGTCTTGGCGGAGGGGGGGCTGAAAAAGTAGTAGCTGACCTTGCTGATCAAATGCATTTGCGAGGGCATTATGTAAAAATAGCTTATTTAAAAGGAGAAGCTATTGTTAAACCTCAGTCTGCTGATATTGAATTAATTTGTTTGCAGCTAAATAAAGTAGCACAGTTTGGTAGCGCTCTTAAGAAATTTAAAACTGTTATTGAGCAATTTAAGCCCGATGTTGTACATGCACATATGGTACATGCAAATATTTTTGCAAGATTAGCCCGTAAATATGTTTCTTTTCCACGTTTAATTTGCACTGCACACAATTCAAATGAAGGTGGTTTATTAAGAATGCTAGCTTATCGCTATACAAATAATTTGTCTGATATTAATACAAATGTAAGTAAAGAAGCTACTGAATCCTTTCAAAAAAAGAAAGCTTTTGATTCAACTGCTATCACTATTTATAATGGAATAGATTTAAATAAATTTAGGAAAAAGGTTGTTGATAAAAATATAATTTTATCGAATCAGGTTAATCTAAATCAAAAAATAATTTTGGCTGTTGGTCGTTTAAATGAGCAAAAGGATTATCCAAACTTACTTAAAGCTATTAGTCTCTTAAAAGAAAATTCTTCTGAAGATTTTAAGTTATTAATAGCAGGAGATGGTGAGCAAAAGAAAGCTATCGAAGAGTTAATAAGTAAACTCAATCTTGATAATGACGTTATTTTACTAGGTAGGCGAAATGATATTGCAGAGTTGATGTCAATAGCTGATTATTTTATACTCTCATCAAAATATGAGGGTCTTCCTACCGTTATTATGGAAGCTATGGCATGTGAAACATTTGTAATCTCAACAAATTGTAGTGGTGTTGAGGAAATTATGAATGACACAGGTATAATGGTGCCTATTTGCGATAGTGAGGCGTTAGCGGAAGGTTTGATAAAAGCATACAATTTGAGTCCTAAAGAGATAGAGTTAAATAATCTATCTGCTCGTAGGCGTATAGAAAAAATATTCTCATTAGAAAAGTCAATTGAAACTTGGTTGGAAATCTATGAAAGTTAATACTAAAAAGATTATATTGCTGAGTACTACTGGTTCAAGTTTTTACGGCTTTCGTGCTGATTTAATAAAATCTCTCATTGCTAATGGGAATCAAGTATATGCTTTTACTTCTGAATATACAGAAGACTGTTTAGAAAAAATTAAAGCATTAGGTGCTGAACCTATTACTTACCAATTAAGTCGCGGAGGACTAAACCCTTTTGCCGATATTGCGTCCACATATCAGCTTATTCGGAAAATAAAAAAAATTAAGCCAGATATCGTTTTTTCATATTTTGCCAAGCCTGTTATTTATGGGACATTGGCTGCAAGCTTTGCAAAAGTACCTCACATTATTGGGATGCTTGAAGGGCTCGGTTACACCTTTACAGAACAACCAGAAGGTCAAAGTAGCAAAACGAAACTTATTCGTAATATTCAGGTCTTATTATATCGTTTAGCCTTTCCCAGATTAGACGATATGATTTTTTTAAATTCTGATGATGAAAAAGATCTTATACATGCCTATACTCTGCCTGTCAAAAAAGTACACATACTCGGTGGTATCGGTTTAGACTTGAAAGAATATAGCTATAGTGTTGCTCCAGTAGATCCTGTAAATTTTTTATTTATTGGCCGTTTATTAAAAGAAAAGGGTATATTTGAATTTATTGATGCAATTAGAATAGTAAAACATAAATATCCTAACACAAAGTTTACAATACTAGGTGGCTTAGACACCCAGAATATGGGAGCATTGTCGAAGTCTCAGCTAGATGAACTGATCGCAGAGGGTTTATTTGAATATCCTGGTCATGTTTCTAATGTAAAAGACTGGATCGCTAACTCGAGTGTATTTGTACTTCCTTCTTATCGAGAAGGTGTACCACGGAGCACACAAGAAGCTATGGCTATAGGACGTCCTGTTATTACAACAGATGTTCCAGGATGTAGAGAAACGGTAGTTGATGGTGTGAATGGCTTTATTGTTCCTTGTTGGGATGCTAAAGCTTTAGCAGAAAAAATGTGCTTTTTTATCGAGTCACCATCTCAAATAAATCTTATGGGGCTAGAAAGTATGAAAATGGCCCATCAAAAGTTTGATGCTGAAAAAGTAAATAATAGATTATTCGAAATCATGGGTTTAAATAGTTCTTATGAAAAGATTGGTTGATATTTTCATTGCTACAATAGCCTTAATCCTTCTATCTCCTATTTTTTTAATAGTGGGTTATAAGGTGAGAAAAAATTTAGGTTCACCTATTTTCTTTCTTCAAGAAAGACCGGGCAAAGACGGTAAAATTTTTAAAATGATTAAGTTCCGTTCAATGAAAAATGCTTTAGATAAGAATGGGAATCTCTTGCCCGATGAGGAAAGAATCACACCTTTTGGACAAAAACTACGTTCTACTACTCTCGATGAAATGCCTCAGCTTATTAATGTATTAAAAGGTGATATGAGTATTGTTGGTCCACGCCCTCAGCTTGCCGACTTTATGAAACATTATACGCCAAGACAAATGCGACGCCATGAGGTGAGACCAGGGATGACAGGTCTTGCTCAAGTGAGTGGAAGAAATAATTTAAGTTGGGAAGAGAAATTTGAGCTAGATGTTGAGTATGTTGAGAATCATAATATCTGGTTAGATTTTAAGATTATGGTAAAAACAGTTTTGGTTATGCTAAAAAAAGAAGGTATCAATGCGCCAGATCAGTTAGTAGGAGCCAGTCGTTTCTCTGGTTCTCCAAAAAAAGATGAAGTACAGTATTAATTGTTAACTATAAAGTTAGTCATATGATCAAAAAAGCAGTTTTACCTGTAGCTGGTTTAGGTACACGTTTTTTACCAGCAAGTAAGTCTATCCCAAAGGAAATGGTTACCGTTGTTGATCGTCCTGCTATTGAGTATGTAGTACGAGAAGCGGTAGAAGCTGGAATTGAGCAAATTATTTTGGTTACTCATTCATCGAAAGCATCAATTGAAAATTATTTTGATCGTAACTTTGAGTTGGAAACCACCCTAGAACAAAAGAAAAAATTCGATTTACTTGCAGAGATTACTCAAATTGTGCCTGAACATGTGAGTGTAGTAAGTGTTAGACAGCCTCAGCCTTTAGGCCTAGGCCATGCTGTTTTATGTGCAAAGAGTGTTGTCGGTCAAGATGATTTTGCTGTGCTATTACCAGATGTATTGGTGAAAGATAGCTCTGGACAAAATGATCTATCTCGTATGATTTCTCGTTACAACTCAAGCCAAGCTGCTCAAATCATGGTTGAAGCAGTGCCAGACCATTTAGTAGATCAATATGGGATTGTGGATGTAAAACATAGCCCAAATGAAGGTGAAAGTATTGTCATGCAGGGCATTGTTGAAAAGCCCGCAGTAGGCTCTGCACCGTCTAATTTATCTGTGGTTGGCCGCTATGTATTGCCTGCAAAGATTATGCAATTACTTGAGAACACACCGAAAGGTGCAGGTAATGAAATTCAGTTAACTGATGCAATTGCAATGCTTCAAGAGACAGATATTGTTGAAGCTTATCGTATGCAAGGTCAAACATTTGATTGTGGTAGTAAGATTGGCTATTTAAAAGCTGTACTACACTATGGAGTTGAACACCCTAAGTTAGGAAATGATTTTAAACAGTTGATTCAGGAACTTAAATTATAAAATTTTGTAGCTCTGCTTAACTATTTGTAAAAACGAATGAATATATGAGCAGAGCAATATATTCTCTTCCTGTAAAGGGAAGAGAATTTTATAGAATATTAAAATCAGGTGTACAATGAAAATCGCGTTATTTGGAACCACCTTATATGCTGGTGTAATGGCAGCATTATTAGCTGAATATGGCAATCAGATCTATTGGTGTACAAGTGTCACCTGTGAAGAAAACATTTCTATACTTTCTTATCAAGATCAAGAAGTTAATCATTATTTAAATAAACAGAGAAAAGCAGGTTTTTTAAAAGAAAGTCCTTTTTCTGAAATTCCTTTAGATATTGAAGTTTATTTATTTTGTTTTAGCCCAACACAAATCGAGCTTGCTTTAAAGACAGTTGAAAAGTTGAGTGAGCGCCCGATAGTTCATCCACGCTTAATGATTAATGGCTCTACTTTTGGTCTACATGGTACAGATCAATTAAAACAACATTTGCCAAAAGATGAGTGGGTTTATTTTCCTGATGTGATTCAAGAAGGAAATGCGATTAATAGCGTGCTGAACGTAAAACATGTAATTGTTGGTGTTGAATCGAGCTATGCTCAAGACACCATGCAAGAGTTATTACGTCCTTTTTTCCGTTTTAGCTATCAATATTTATTTATGCCAATTTTAGATGCTGAATTTACAAAGCTCAGCATTTCGGGAATGTTGGCAACCCGTATTAGCTACATGAATGATTTGGCGATGGTGGCCGAAAAACTCGGTATTGATATTGCTAATGTAAAACATGGTATTGCTGCAGATACACGTATTGGTGCAGCCTATTTGTCGGCAGGTGTTGGATTTGGTGGTGAAAATTTTTCACATGATATTTTAACACTCTCAAGTACAGTTTCTGAAACAGGTGTAAAAAGTCAACTTTTAGAACAAGTTTGGGCGATTAACGAACAACAAAAAGAAATTTTATTCCGTAAATTATGGAACTACTATCATTGTGATTTGAGTGGAAAAACTGTTGCAATTTGGGGAGCTTCATTTAAAGAGAATACTCCAAGTACGCATAACTCACCTATTCATATTTTGTTAGCTGCATTATGGGCACAAGGGGTAAAAGTGCGTTTGCATGACCCACAAGCCTTAGATGAGATCGCAACAACTTATGGAGACCGTGAAGATCTTGTTTTATGTGCTGACCAATATGAAGCTGCACAGGGAGCTCATGCTTTATGCTTAGTGACAGCATGGAAACAATATTGGAGCCCTGATTTTAAACAGTTACAACAAGTAATGCAGCATCCTCTTATTTTGGATGGGCGTAATATTTACGATCCGGCATATGTGAAAGCAAAAGGTTTCGCTTATGAAGGAGTAGGTCGATTATGAGTAAATCTATCGAGAAGTTTCCTAAAGAGTTAGTCTCGCCTATAGCACAGCTTCACTCCTTAGTTGAGAAGAATTCAAAATTACATATCAAAGAATTATTTGCAGCCGAGCAAGACCGCTTTCAAAACTATTCGGTAAAGTTCGATCAATTGGTTTTTGATTATAGTAAACACCGTATAACTAAAAGTGTTTTAGAACAATTGTTTGCTTTAGCAAAGACGAAACAATTGACTCACTGGATTGAGCGCTTATTTTCCCAAGACAAAGTCAACTGTACTGAGCAGCGTGCAGCTATGCACTGGGCCTTACGTTTACCATCGGAATATTCTAAATTTCCGGACTTAACTGAAAAGGTCCATAGTCAATTGCAGCGTATGTATGCGTTGGTCGAAAAAATTCATGCTGGACAATATCGTGGTGCCACAGGTGAAGTCATTCAAGATGTCGTTAATATTGGGGTGGGTGGTTCTGATTTAGGGCCACAAATGGTGACCCATGCATTGTGTGATTTTAAAGTAAAAACAGCTAAACCACTCAATGTACACTTTGTATCAACAATGGATGGTAGTCAGTTATCGGACCTCCTGCATCAACTGCGCCCAGAAACGACTTTATTTATTATTTCGTCGAAGTCATTTGGCACTATTGATACTTTATCCAATGCACAAACTGTTCGACAGTGGCTTGAGAAAGCATTAGGAAAGCACGAACGAGTCGTTAAAAGCCATTTTATTGGTGTTTCTACAAAAGCTGACAAAATGTCAGAGTGGGGAATTGCTCCTGAAAATCAATTATTACTTTGGGATTGGGTCGGTGGACGTTATTCTCTTTGGTCGTGCATTGGGTTACCTATCGCATTGTCAGTTGGGGTTGACGGTTTCCAACAGCTTTTAGCTGGTGCCCATGCTGTTGATGAGCATTTCCAAAATACAAGTTTTGAGCAGAATATACCTGTACTTATGGCATTATTAGGAGTCTGGAATAATAACTTTTTAAATATTCAGACCCATGCTGTATTACCTTATGATGGCCGTTTAAAATATTTTGCAGCTTATTTGCAACAGCTCGAAATGGAATCTAATGGTAAATCGGTACAACGAACAGGACAAAAAGTTGAATTAGATACTTGCCCAATTGTATGGGGTGAAGTGGGGCCAAATGCTCAACATGCCTTTTATCAATTACTCCATCAGGGAACTCAGGCAGTAAGTTGTGATTTTATTGCACCTATACAACGTTATAATGCAGATCATTTTACTTATGTAGAAAATGCTGAGGCATTGATTGAACAGCATCATCTTGCATTATCAAATTGTTTGGCACAATCACGTTTATTAGCTTTTGGTAATGAAGCGTTAGATGTGAAAGAACTAGAGAGTTTGCCTATTTATAAGCAATACGAAGGAAACCAGCCAAGTTCAACATTACTTTTAAAAGAGCTTAATCCTTATAGTTTAGGGATGTTGATTGCTTTATATGAGCATAAAGTATTTGTTCAGTCTGTAATCTGGAATATTAACCCGTTTGATCAGTGGGGAGTGGAAAAAGGTAAACAGATTGCTGATCAGTTACTTCCAATTTTAAATGGTGCTCAAAATGATCTTTCAACACTTGATGCTTCAACACGTGGTTTGATTAAAATTTTATTAGGAAAAGTTGATGGCTAAAATTTTAGTTACAGGTGGTGCAGGTTATATTGGTTCACACACTTGTGTAGAGCTTTTAGAAGCAGGCCATGAAGTTATTGTATTTGATAACCTTTCAAATAGCTCAAAAGAATCTTTAAATAGAGTTCAAGAGATCACACAAAAAAGTTTAACTTTTGTAGAGGGTGATATTCGGAATTCTGGTGAGCTTGACCAAGTGTTTCAAGAGCACGCAATTGATGCGGTTATTCATTTTGCAGGTTTAAAAGCAGTAGGTGAAAGCCAGGAAAAACCGCTTATTTATTTTGATAATAATATTGCGGGCAGTATTCAACTGGTGAAGTCAATGGAGAAAGCTGGTGTTTATACATTAGTATTTAGCTCCTCTGCGACCGTATATGATGAGGCAAATACCTCTCCTTTAAATGAAGAAATGCCAACGGGTATGCCAAGTAATAACTATGGATATACAAAACTAATTGTTGAGCAATTATTACAAAAACTTTCAGTAGCTGATTCTAAATGGTCGATTGCTTTACTTCGTTATTTTAATCCGGTAGGTGCACATAAGAGTGGGCGTATTGGTGAAGACCCGCAAGGTATTCCAAATAATTTAATGCCTTATGTGACTCAAGTTGCTGTGGGTCGCCGTGAGAAACTATCTATTTATGGTAATGATTACGATACAGTAGATGGTACAGGTGTACGAGACTATATCCATGTTGTTGACTTGGCGAGTGCACATTTATGCGCTTTAAATAACCGTTTACAGGCGCAAGGTTGCCGTGCATGGAATATTGGTACAGGTAATGGTTCATCTGTTTTACAAGTCAAAAATACCTTTGAACAAGTGAATGGCGTACCTGTTGCTTTTGAGTTTGCTCCACGTAGAGCAGGGGATGTAGCGACATCTTTTGCTGACAATGCTCGTGCAGTTGCTGAGTTGGACTGGAAACCTCAATACGGTTTAGAAGATATGCTTAAGGATAGCTGGAATTGGCAAAAGTACAATCCGACGGGTTATAAGAGATAATTATTTAAATTTTCTAAATTCAAATATATAGCAGTTGTTGGCTAATAGAACGTGTGTTTTCTAAAAGAGGCTGCGGTTGTCGTGACTACTTTCATGCTAGTATTCGCCACTATTACGTTAGCCTTTTTTTGCAGTCATGGTTTTTCTACGTCAACAACTGTTATTTATCTTTATTGCCTTTTTATCTACCTGTGTAGGTGTATATGTTGCATGGGATATGAATCTAACTTGGCATAAGTTTTATGCCTATTTGATTTCAGAAAAGGCTATTTTTTCAATTCTTTTTAACTATGCAGTCATTCAGCTATTTTTTATTATACTTGGACGTAAATACACTGCACTGTGTTTAAGCCAATTATTTGTTATATTTTTAAATTTTATTAATAAAAAGAAGCAACAATATTTATTTAGTAATTTAAGTCCAGAAGATATTTTCTTACTTCCAGAAGCAATGAAGGCCACCCCTTGGCACTTACAACTTATCTTTTTTACCCTCATTATTTTCTTTCTTATCATACTCCTCATTGCTGTACGCAAAGAAAGTAAAGCGACTTTTCATACTTATGTCCCTAATATTATTATCTTTGGACTAATCAGTAGTGGTTTAATTTACTTAAATTTTATTAGGAACCCTACAGGCACTTGTTTTTCCGAAAATAAACCTATGATTTGTGCCAGCTTGCAGGAATTCCCGAATACCAGAAATGACTGGATCGGTGATTACCGAAAAATTCAAGATTATGGGTTTGTGACTTTTTACGTTTCTAAAGTATTGGATAATGTAACCAGCGTATTGTTACCTAGTCGTAAAGTATCTGAGCAAGACATACAGCAAATTTTGCAGCAACATCAGTTGGTTCAACCTTTAGAAAAGAATGAGAGAGAATATCCGAATATTATTATTGTTATGGAGGAGTCTTTTTGGGACTCTCATCATTTAGAAAATGATTTACCTAAAGATTTATTATCTTTTGTTCACCATAATCAAGTTTCTAATTTATTGTCGCCTTCATTTGGTGGGGGTACAGCGAATGTCGAGTTTGAAGTGCTTACGAGCCTGAATACGACATTTTTCCCAAATGAATTGTTATATGTCTCTAAACTAAAAAAACCAATTTATGCTTTACCTTATCATTTAAAATCAATTGGTTATCAAACAGTTGCAATGCATAATAACTACAGTTATTACTATAATCGTAATAAGGTATATCCAGAGTTAGGATTTGAGAAATTTATATCACTTGAAAATATGATCGCCCAAAAAGATCGGAGTAACATATTTAATCAAGGGGGTTGGGCCACAGATGATCTTATTTTTGATTCGATTAAGTCTACTTTAAAAGAAAATGAGCAGCAGCCAAAGTTTATTTATGCGATTACTGTCGAAAATCATCCAATGTATAATGATGATCGCTTTGGTAAACAAAATTATAAATTTAATAAAGAGTTGTCTGAAACTGAAAAACAAAAACTAAGTACTTATACTGCTGGAACTGTGCGTGCTAACCAAAAGTTAAAAGAACTCGCTGAATATTTAAAGACAGTAGATCGACCAACAATTTTAGTGGCTTTTGGTGATCATTTACCGAATCTCCAAGAAGTTTATGATAGCTATGGTTTTTTTAAAGATGATCCCGAGCGAACTAATCTAAAAAATTATCAGACTCCGTTTGTAGTGTGGAGCAATTATAAATTAGATAAGAAGCCTTTGAAGCAACCTTATCTTGCTGCAAGTTTCGTTGCTCCAAAATTATTAAAGTTAATAAGGCTACCGTTGTCAGATTACTATCAATTTGTTGATGATGTTTCAAGTTGTTATAGCGCCATTCATCAAAAATTTATTAATGAAAATCCAACGTGTAATTTTGATAAAAAAATATTGTTAAAAGATTATGAAAATCTAAATAAGGATGTTTTAGATGGGCATAATCATACTTATAAGATTATGCAAAATACTCAAATAGAGATGGAAAAGTAATTTCCATCTCTATTATATAGGAATTATTAAGACTGAATTAAGCCCGTCAACTCATCTACATAATGTTGCATTGGCTGAGCTTGGCGGTCTGCACGGCTTTCAATGTTGAGACGTAGTAAAGGCTCGGTGTTTGAAGCACGGACATTAAAACGCCATGCGCCAAAGTCGAGGCTTACACCATCGGTACGGTCAATTTGTGGATTTTGATCGGCATAGAAGTCGAAAATCTTTTGAATCGTAGTTTGCGTATCGGCTACTTTAAAGTTGATTTCACCACTACAAGGGAACTTGGCAATCATATTTTCAACGAGTGTTGAGAGAGATTGTCCTGTTTCAGAGAGTAGAGCAATGGTGAGTAACCAAGGAATCATACCGCTGTCACAGTAAGCAAAATCACGGAAATAGTGATGGGCACTCATTTCACCGCCGTATACGGCATTGTGTTCACGCATAACATCTTTAATAAATGCATGCCCCGATTTCGACTGTACAGCAACACCTTTATATTCGTCGACGATATCAAATGTGTTCCACACTAAACGTGGATCATGCACTATTTTTTCGCCTGACTGTTTGATTAAGAAAGCTTGAGCCAATAGGCCGACAATATAGTAGCCCTCAATGAATTGTCCTTTTTCATCGAACAAGAAACAGCGGTCAAAGTCGCCGTCCCATGCAATACCCATATCTGCTTTATGCTTAAGAACAGCATTTCGGGTACTGTCACGGTTTTCAATTAAAATTGGGTTAGGGATGCCATTTGGGAAAGTACCATCTGCTTCATGATGAATTTTAATAAATTCAACCGGTACATTAAGCGCTTTAAATTTTTCTTCAATAGCATCAATCACATGACCAGCTGCACCATTACCCGCGTTTACCACTAACTTTAATGGACGGATTTTTGCAGGTTCAATATAAGTCAGTAGATGGTCAACGAACTCAGGCAAAATGTTATAGCTTTGGGTTGTACCTTTTTGGCTAACTTCTTCAAAGTTATTGGTCTCTGCTAAAGCCTGAATTTCTTTTAAACCAGTATCGGCACTAATTGGACGAGCATTTTCTCGAACCAATTTCATACCGTTATAGTCCATTGGGTTATGACTCGCAGTTACTTCTATACCACCTTGTACGTCTAAATGAAAAGCGGCAAAGTACACTTCTTCAGTACCCGTCATGCCTAAATCAAGCACATTCACACCCGCATCATTTAAACCGCGTATGGTCGCTTGTTTTAAAGCCTCACTGCTTAGACGAATATCACAACCTACAACCACAGTCTTTGGTTTATAGATTTGTCCGTAAGCGCGGCCAATTTTATAGGCGATTTCTTCATTCAATTCGGTGCCGAGTTTGCCTCGGATATCATAAGCTTTAAAACACGTTAAAGTAGTCATTATTCAATTCAATACATGTGGTTTGAGTTGTGTGCACATTATACATAGATCATGAAACAGGTATGTTTATAGTTTTTATATTCAAATTTTTCACTTCATTTCTGTAAGTCATTTTTAAGTTTATAAGAAAGTATTTTTAAGACTTTAGTCTAATAAGAAAATTTCTAAATTAGAAAGAGCTTGATTTTACTTAGTACTATTGGTCATACCAATTTTGGCAATTATTTAATCATTGATCTTACCAATAACTGTGGTTATGATGCGCCATGTGGTTTAAGGAATGGCATTTGCACTTAAATTTCAATTGGTCATACCAATTTGTGTTAAATGTTGAAATTTTAAGGTACAAAAATTCGCCCCAGCATTTCAAGGAGATGACAATGCTCAATATGTGGCAACAACTTTATGACCCTTTAGATAATATTTGGCTGTCTAGTGCGGTTGCATTAATCCCGATTATTTTCTTCTTTTTGGCCTTGGCTGTTTTTCGTTTAAAAGGCAGTATTGCGGGTACGGGCACAGTTATTATTGCATTACTGATTGCACTCTTTTTCTATCAAATGCCGGGGCAAATGGCCTTTGCATCAATCATTTACGGTTTCTTCTACGGTCTATGGCCAATTTCATGGATCATTATTGGGGCAGTTTTTCTATACAAGATTTCGGTAAAAACAGGCCAGTTTGAAATTATCCGCTCAAGCATTCTATCTATTACCGAAGACCAACGTTTGCAAATGTTACTCGTTGGTTTTGCATTTGGTACTTTCCTTGAAGGAGCTGCGGGCTTTGGTGCTCCTGTCGCAATTACCGCAGCACTACTTGTCGGCTTAGGGTTTAAGCCACTTTACGCTGCTGGTTTATGTTTAATTGTAAATACAGCGCCAGTTGCATTCGGTGCAATGGGTATTCCAATTATTGTGGCGGGGCAGGTTTCCGGTGTAGACACTATGGAAATTAGCCAGATGGTGGGTCGTCAGTTGCCATTTTTAACCATTATTGTGCTGTTCTGGATTATGGCGATTATGGATGGCTGGCGTGGTGTTAAGGAAACTTGGCCTGCGGTATTGGTCGGTGGTGGTGCTTTTGCGATTGCTCAGTATCTCACCTCTAACTTTATTGGCCCTGAGTTACCAGACATTACCGCAGCAATTGCTTCATTGGTCAGCCTGACGTTGTTATTCCGTGTTTGGAAACCAAAACATATTTTCCGTTTTGAACCTGAAGCGGGTCAGACTTTGACTCAGCAACCTACAACAGTTCAACGTTATAGCATTGGGAAAATTGCAAAAGCATGGTCTCCATTTGCTATTTTAACGGTAATGGTCACGATTTGGAGCGTTAAGCCATTTAAAGCATTATTTGCAAAAGATGGTGCTCTTGAACACTGGATTTTTAAACTTGAAGTGCCGTATTTACACAAATTGGTCGAGAAAATGCCACCGATTGTGTCCGAGATAAAACCATACGAAGCGATTTATAAGTTTGACTGGTTCTCTGCAACAGGTACTGCAATTTTTATTGCTGCGATCATCACAGTTATTTTCTTAAAAATGAAAGCAAGTGAGGCAGTAACAACTTTCGGTGAAACACTCAATGAGTTGAAAACACCGATTTACTCGATTGGTATGGTGTTGGCATTTGCTTTTATTGCGAACTATTCAGGTTTATCTGCAACTTTGGCTTTGGCTCTATCGCATACGGGTCATGCGTTTACTTTCTTCTCGCCATTTTTGGGTTGGCTTGGTGTGTTCCTTACTGGTTCAGACACGTCTTCAAATGCTTTGTTCTCGGCACTACAGGCAACTACAGCTCAGCAAATTGGTATTCCAGAAGTGTTATTGGTCGCTGCCAATACCAGTGGTGGTGTAACTGGTAAAATGATTTCGCCACAGTCGATTGCGATTGCATGTGCCGCAGTAGGCTTAGTTGGAAAAGAGTCTGACTTGTTCCGTTTCACGGTAAAACATAGCATCATATTCACTGTCTTTGTTGGCATCATTATTACGGTTCAGGCTTATCTGGTTCCGTGGATGATTCCATAACTCCAGTGAAGGAAACGCGATGAGAATCTCCGATCAAGTGGTCATGAAATTGCAGGCATTAATTGAAGAGCGTCACATGAAAAAAGGTGATCGTTTGCCTGCCGAGCGCCAGCTTGCAACTAGCTTAGGAGTTTCTCGTCCATCCTTACGTGAAGCAATTCAACAGCTCAATAGTCAAGGTGTACTGATTAGTCGCCGTGGCGATGGAACTTATATTCAGCAATTACCTGAACAATGGCCACAGCAACTGATTGTGAATCCAATCAGTAACCTGATTGAAGAAGATCCGTTATACCGTTTTGATGTGCAAGAGGCGCGTTTGGTGCTCGAAGGGGGAACTGCATGGTATGCCGCGTTACGTTCGACCCCAGAAGATCGCGCCAAAATTCATCATTATTTTAATGAAATTAGTCGCCATCAAAATGCGGGTGACTCAGCACAGGCTGCGGTCGCGGATGCTGAATTCCACTTGGCGATTGCTGAAGCCTCCCACAATGTGGTGCTGATTCAAATGATGCGAAGTCTATTTGATTTGCTGCAATACAACGTCTTGTTAGGGCGTAAGAAAGTTTATAACGACCCCGTAAATGGTGACTTGCTGAGCGAGCAGCATTTTCAGGTGATGGATGCTATTGATCGTAAAGATCCCGAGGCCGCACGCCAAGCTGTCTGCGGTCATATTGAATTTGTGATTAATCATGTGCGTTCTCTGGATGAAGATGAAGCTCGCCAGAAACGTGCAAATCGTTTAAATAGAGTTGATTCAAAATGATTATTTCTTCTGGCAATGATTATCGTGCTGCGGCACAACGTCGCTTACCCCCATTTTTATTTCACTATATTGATGGTGGAGCGTATTCGGAATATACCTTAAAGCGTAACGTACAAGATTTGTCAGAAATTGCATTGCGTCAGCGTGTGCTGAATGACATGTCCGCGTTGAGTTTAGAGACAAAACTGTTTAATGAAACGCTGTCGATGCCAGTTGCCTTGGCTCCTGTGGGTTTAACAGGTATGTATGCACGCCGTGGTGAAGTACAAGCCGCAATGGCAGCCGATAAAAAAGGTATTCCATTTACGCTTTCAACGGTTTCTGTTTGCCCGATTGAGGAAGTTGCACCTGCAATTAACCGTCCGATGTGGTTCCAGCTTTATGTATTACGTGACCGCGGTTTTATGCGTAATGCTTTGGAACGTGCAAAAGCGGCAGGTTGTTCAACACTGGTGTTTACCGTAGATATGCCTGTACCGGGTGCACGTTATCGTGATGCCCATTCGGGTATGAGTGGGCCAAATGCTGCGATGCGCCGTTATATGCAGTCAGTGTTTCATCCGCACTGGTCATGGAATGTGGGCTTAATGGGTCGTCCGCACGATTTGGGAAATATCTCTAAATATTTAGGTAAGCCGACTGGGCTTGAAGATTATATTGGTTGGTTAGGCTCGAACTTTGACCCATCCATTTCATGGAAAGACCTTGAGTGGATTCGTGAGTTTTGGGATGGCCCAATGGTGATTAAAGGTATTTTAGATCCTGAAGATGCCAAAGATGCTGTGCGTTTTGGTGCAGATGGCATTGTGGTATCGAATCACGGTGGTCGTCAGTTAGATGGCGTGATGTCTTCTGCTCGTGCATTGCCTGCAATTGCTGATGCAGTCAAAGGTGACTTAGCAATTTTGGCTGACTCAGGTATTCGTAATGGTTTAGACGTGGTGCGCATGTTGGCGCTTGGTGCGGATACGGTTTTACTTGGCCGTGCGTTTGTTTATGCCTTGGCAGCAGCAGGTGGACAAGGTGTGTCGAACTTACTTGATTTAATTGATAAGGAAATGCGTGTTGCGATGACGCTCACGGGTGCTAAGTCGATTTCGGATATTAATGCGGATTGTTTAGTACAGGCGATTAAACAAGGACTTTAAGACATGGTAAGTAAAGCAATAAGCACAGCCTCAAAATTTGGTGATTTGCTGATGTTTTACGTATAGGCATTTGTCACTTTTGAAAGGTCAAAAGTAACCAAAAACCTTTTGTTGAGCAAACCGTACTTCCTTGTACGGTTGCTCAACAGGCGGCATCCATGCCGCCACCACGATAGTAAATATAGGGCTGATTCACATTAGAGAATGAGCTAATTAAATTATAAATTACAAACGGTAAGATCCCGTCGTGTTGGTCTAATTTGATAAATGGATGACCAAAAGGAAACCATCATGCAAACATTTTCTCCTCAAGCAGTGATCGAACGCTTACAAAATATTGTAGGGCGTTCTTATGTTTTGACCGATGACCAAAGTACGCGTCAGTACCGCCAAGGTCGCCGTTTTGGTGAGGGGAAAGTGCTGGCTGTGGTGGTGCCGGGCACATTGCTAGAGCAATGGCAAGTGTTGCAGGCTGCAATTGAGGCGGACTGTATTGTGATTATGCAGGCAGCAAATACAGGACTCACCGGTGGTTCAACTCCGTATGGCGATGACTATGATCGTCCTGTTTTGGTCATGAGTACACGCCGATTAAAGGGTATTCAAGTCATCCATGATGGCAAGCAAGTGATCTGCTTACCGGGTGCGACCTTAGATAATTTAGAGCAAATTTTAAAGGGCTACGACCGTGAACCACATTCGGTGATTGGTTCATCTTGTATTGGTGCATCGGTACTCGGCGGTGTGTGTAATAACTCTGGTGGTGCACTGGTACGCCGTGGTCCTGCGTATACGG
>ERZ808232.128-NODE-128-length-19679-cov-9.487210_pt1 | contig 19679 bp, 15 predicted proteins | sample MGYA00521281_ERZ808232 | MGnify/ENA primary metagenome ERZ808232 (study PRJEB31515, sample SAMN02941833) | indoor metagenome | biome: House; feature: Kitchen Counter; material: surface | place: USA: Illinois | collected 2012-02-13 ... | reverse complement strand
GCGCTTACCTGTGCAGTTGATTAACCCTGATGCATTCCGGTTATTGGAAGGGGCTCCCAGTATTAGACGGCAATTTATTGACTGGGGAGTGTTTCATTTCGATGGCGAATTTATCCGTGCTTGGCGAGGCTGGCAAAAAGCATTAAAACAGCGGAATACCTTGCTCAGACGTGGTAAAATATCACCCAGTTTATTGGCGGCTTTCGATCAGGAATTAATCCGCCTTGGTGAACAGGTTAATACATCACGTAAATCCTATGTTGAGCGTCTAACACCTTATTTTTTAAAGGTATTAGCTTTGCTTAATGCAGACTTAACCGTTTCTTTGCAGTTTTTTCAAGGTTGGGATTCACAAAAGACCTTACAAATGGCTGTGGAATCAGGACGAGAGCGTGATATTGAGCTTGGTTACACGCACACAGGTCCGCAACGAGCGGATCTACGAGTGAAGGCGGAGACAGGTGATGCACTAGATACCTTGTCTCGCGGACAACAAAAATTAGTGGTGTCCGCATTAAAAATTGCCCAAGGACAATTACTGATCGACATGGGCCGACCATTGGTCTTTTTAGTGGATGATTTACCAGCAGAGTTGGATGCCAACCATAGGCAAAAACTGTGTCGTTTATTGGAATCACTAAACAGCCAAATTTTTATTACGAGTGTTGGACCAGATACCACGGATTTTACGTGGGCCGACACCACAGACGTTCGTCACTTTTCTATGAATAACGGCGAATTGTCCTTATCGAGCAAAGGTTCGCAGGAGAGTTAAATGAGTGAAAATAATTACGATTCGTCCAGTATCAAGGTGCTCAAAGGGCTAGATGCCGTGCGTAAACGTCCTGGTATGTATATCGGTGATACGGACGATGGAACTGGCTTGCACCATATGGTGTTCGAAGTTGTAGATAACTCTATCGATGAAGCCTTAGCTGGCCATTGCGATACCATCACTGTTCTTATCCATCCTGATGAATCCATTTCTGTCTCTGATAACGGCCGTGGTATACCAGTCGGTATGCATGAGGAAGAAGGTGTTTCTGCTGCCGAAGTTATCATGACGGTTCTACATGCCGGCGGTAAGTTTGATGATAACTCTTATAAGGTTTCTGGCGGACTTCACGGCGTAGGCATCTCGGTAGTAAACGCTTTGTCTGAAGCGGTAACTTTAACGATTCGTAAAGAAGGTAAAGTCTATGAGCAGCATTACACTCATGGCGTACCTAATGCACCGTTAGCCATTATCGGTGAGTCCGATGGTGCCGGTACAACGGTTCATTTCAAACCGTCTGCTGATACTTTTAGTAATATCTTATTTGTGTATGACATTTTAGCAAAACGTCTGCGTGAATTATCTTTCTTGAACTCTGGTGTTGCGATTCATCTGAAAGATGAGCGTACAGGTAAAGAAGATTTCTTTAACTATAGCGGTGGTTTACGTTCGTTTGTTGAGCATTTGAATACCAACAAAACCCCTATCAATGATATTTTCCACTTCATCTGCCAACGTGATGACCTGGAAGACGGTATCGCGGTTGAAGTGGCATTGCAGTGGAATGAAGGTTTCCAAGAGAACATCTACTGTTATACCAATAACATCCCTCAGCGCGATGGTGGTGCTCACTTAGCCGGTTTCCGTGGCGCGTTGACGCGTACTTTGAACACCTTTATTGAGAAAGAAGGACTAGCGAAAAAACAAAAAGTAGCGACCACCGGAGATGATTCTCGTGAAGGTTTGACCGCGATTGTGTCTGTTAAAGTACCCGATCCAAAATTCTCTTCTCAGACCAAAGACAAGCTTGTCTCTTCTGAAGTGAAAACTGCCGTTGAACAAGAGATGAGTAAACGTTTTTCTGAATACCTGCTTGAGAAGCCAAACGAAGCCAAAATCATCGTTAACAAAATGATTGATGCGGCTCGTGCGCGTGAAGCGGCACGCCGTGCGCGCGACATGACTCGTCGTAAAGGCGCGTTAGACATCGCAGGTTTGCCAGGTAAATTGGCCGATTGTCAGGAGAAAGACCCAGCACTTTCCGAAATCTACCTAGTGGAGGGTGATTCTGCGGGTGGTTCTGCCAAACAAGGTCGTGACCGTCGTACACAAGCGATTTTGCCGCTTAAAGGTAAAATTCTTAACGTCGAGAAAGCACGTTTTGACAAGATGTTATCGTCTGTTGAAGTTGGCACTCTGATCACTGCCTTAGGTTGTGGTATTGGTCGTGATGAGTTTAACGCAGACAAATTACGCTATCACAGTATCGTCATCATGACCGATGCCGATGTGGATGGATCGCATATTCGTACGTTACTTTTGACTTTCTTTTTCCGTCAAATGCCTGAAATTATCGAACGTGGGCACATCTTTATTGCACAACCACCTTTGTTTAAAATCAAACGTGGTAAGCAAGAGCAATACATCAAAGATGAAGCCGCGATGCAGCAATACTTGATCGAAGTGGCATTAGATGGCGCACATATGCACGTTAATGAAGAAGCACCGGGCATTCAAGGTGAACACCTAGCGACATTGGTTCGTGATTACATTCGCATTGAAGGCGATATTGATCGTTTGTCTCGTGTGTATCCAAAAGATGTAATGGGTAAACTTCTGTACTGCAAAGCGTTAACTCAAGACGATCTAATGAACGAAGCCGCCGTGACAGAATGGGTGGAAGCGATTCGTAACCATATGCCACTAGATGCACGTACCGGTTTCCGTTTTGACTTCTCAGTAGAGAAAGACGATGAGCGTAATTTGTACTTACCAGTGGTCAACATCATGTCTCATGGTGTGTCGAACCGTTACCGTTTTGAAGCGACTTTCTTCAACTCTCCTGAATACAAACGTATTGTGGCTATGTCTGAAACCGTCGCTGAATTGTTTGGTGAAGAATCTTTCATCCAACGTGGCGAACGTCGTCAGCCAGTAGAAACCATCAGCGACATGAAAGCTTGGTTGATGAAAGAAGCGTCTCGTGGCTTAACGACACAGCGTTACAAAGGACTGGGAGAGATGAACCCTGACCAGTTATGGGAAACAACAATGGACCCAGATGCACGTCGCATGTTGCGCGTTACCATCGACGACGCTGTTGCTGCTGACCAAATGTTCACGACCTTAATGGGTGACGAAGTAGAACCACGTCGTAACTTCATTCAAGAAAATGCCTTGAATGTCGCGAACTTGGATATCTGATTCTTCGTTCCAATATCCTTCAAAAAAGCGGTTAGAGTGAAAACTCTAACCGCTTTTTTTATGGCTAGATAAGCCTTTCGTTAATAATAGGTCTGAATCATGGTTGTTACATGATCCATCTACACTGCTTTAAAGTGCGGCTTTGATGCTGTCTTCGATTGGTGTCGTTGGTCGGCCGATCAGTGTCGATGTTTTACTAAAACACTGATAGTAAGTACTTACATTATATTGCTTCATCTCAAGTGTAGATTAGGCCGATAATTGGCGTTTTTTATACACTCTGGCTTGTTTTTCCTGCAACCTTGGGCAATTCGAACAAAGCTCACCATCGCTACGGCGAAAGTGCAGACAGCAAGTTTGACGGACAAATATAGGTTGTGCAGGTGCGTTGTTTTGAAACCCTTTAAGAGGGGTTAAGGGAAGCTTAAGTGCTTTTGCCCAGTGCTGAAATTCAGCGCTTATTTCTGCTGTGTTAAATTCAGAAAATAACTGGCCTGCAACGATCAAGGATGCCAATAGTTGGTCAGCTAATAGTGTTTGATATAGAACCGATCTGCCGCCGAATAAATCCCTATGTACTTCTTCGAATTCCGTAAAAAATACACTAAGTTGCTGGCAAATGACGGCAATTAGACCCTCTTTGTCGCCTTCTTGCCATTGACCTTCAGGTAGCTGATAGCCCGCCACCATGGTCGCTTGCTGACTTTGTGTTAATGCCTGCAGATTCAGAGGCACGTTTTTTAGCTGATAGACGCAGATCAGCGCAAGATAAATCGGCTGCCAACAGACTAATCCCCAACTGCGTACACGCCAATAAGGCGCACCCGCTTCCGGGTACGCCTCTTGTAGAGCATTATGCAATTTATATAAAGCGTGCTCTGGGCTGTTAGCAGACAAAGCAACGGGTGTTTTGTCCGTTAACTCAGCGGGTACTTGTCCCTCTAAAATAGGGATATAAGACGCTGCTGTATTAAATAACCGGATTAGAGGTTTTTTCATATTCGTTACCACCCTCCTTTTTTGGCTACACAGCCAAGTGTATTGGATGCCTTAAAACTCATAACGACCTGTGACTTCAAAGGAGCGAGAATCACCATACCAGCAGTTATCTTCGTCATAGCAACTGTAGTAGGTTTTATCAAAGGCGTTGTTCATGGAGAAACGAACGCTTGCCCCTTTCCATTTTGAGCCGAGCATAGCCAACTCATACCCTACAGACAAATCAACAAGAGTATAAGAAGGTACAGTATCGGTATTGGTTGAGTTCAGTTCCATTTCACCAACATAGCGAACCCCAGCCCCGAACGTCGCGCCTGTTAGTTGCCCATCTTGTGGTGCGTAAGAAAGCCAAGTAGACAGCTGCTGATCAGGCACCCAAATTGGAGTGTTGCCTTCGATACCGCTGTTGTCTTTGGTTACTTCTACATCTTGTAATGTATAAGCTGCACGCCAGTTAATGGCAGGTGTGAGCTGCTGTTGGATCTCGAGTTCTAGGCCTCGTGAGCGAATCTCACCTACTTGGATTTTATCGTAAGCAGTACCATTCGGATCGCGGGTTAGCACGTTTTCTTTGAGGATCTGAAAACCTGCCAAACTTGCTTTGGTACGGCCTGATTCATACTTAACCCCTGCTTCCCATTGGTTCGCAGTGGAGGTGTCATAAGCATTACCATCTTTGTCAGTACCTGAAATCGGTTCAAAGCTCTGTGCGTAACTAATAAAGGGCGATAGGCCATTGTCCATTTTATAGAGCACACCAAGGCGACCAGTAAATTGATCTTGGTCGACTGAACTATCGACATCGGAACCGTACTGAATACCCTTAGTAGTCGAGTGGTATTTGTCGTAACGACCTCCGGCGATAAGAATCCATTGATTAAGGCGTATTTGGTCTTGAATGTATAAACCGGTTTGTTCTTTCTTAATAGTGAAATCACTGCTGTAGCCAGACGCTGCGAAATCTAGATTATTATAAGAGATTTGATAATAATCTGGATCGTATAAATTAAGGCTAGGCGTCACTGCATCTTCATATTGAATGTCGGATTTTAGCTTCAGATAATCCACCCCAATCAGTAAGTTATGCTCTGTTTCACCTAAGTCAAAGACGCCAGAAAACTGGTTATCAATAGTGATGCCTTTACTCGATTCATCGGTTAGATAAGCACGTCTTGATACTGTTTTTTCGTCAGCGCTTAAACCTGCGGTATAAGTATTTTCTTGATAAGCGGTGGCGTCCATGAAACGAGCATTTTGCAAGAAGCTCCAAGTATCATTAATGGTGTGGTCTATTTTATAGCCAAGCAAAAATTCTTCTCGGCGATAGGTATTCCAGTCGGCGTCTCCAGAAAATGCATCTGAATCTAATGAGCCATTAATGTTGCTGTATACCGTACCTTTAGAAGGTAATGAGGTATAGGCACCCATACTTGGGTCTTTTTGGTAATACATATTGATGTTTAATAGTGTGTCGTCACTGATTTGCCAGTCAATTGATGGTGCAATCATGATGCGCTCTTCTTCCGTCGTTGTTGCTTGGCCGTCTTTCTTGCGAAACAAACCAATCACTCGATAATTTATATCGTCGGTTAGAGCGCCAGTGCTGTCGATTTGTGTTTCGCGCTTATTGTCGTTACCAAGCGAGACTTCAACACTGCTTTTGCTTTCTTTTTGTGGTGATTTACTGATCATGTTTACCATACCACCTGGTGGCATGGAGCCATATAGCGTCGAGGTGGGTCCTTTAAATACTTCCACTTGTTCAACCGCAGCCATGTCGATTTGCGGCTGTAAATTCCAGTCGTTAAACAGTAATTGCAAACCATCGTAGTAGGTTTGGTAGTTTTGGAAGCCTCGAATATTAAATAAATCTATGCGTGTCACTGCGCCGCCACGAAGTTCGGTATTCACCCCTGATGTGTATCTAACTGCTTCAGCAACGGTTTCAGTGCCTCTTTGCTGTAAGGTTTCTTGATCAACAACTGAAATACCCTGAGGCGTTTCTTCGGGATCTAATTGGGTTTTAGTCGCGGTGTTACGGTAGGTTTGTCCTTTAACCACTAACGGGCTTAATTGGTCGCCTGATAGAGTGGCCTCTTCTTCAGTATTGACTGCATTCCCTGCCGAGGTATTAGTATTTGGGGACTCAGCCGCAAATGAATGTGATGAAGCACTGGCAATTGCGAGTGCAAGTAAAGTGGGTTGAATCGGCAAAGAGGATTTCATTTTGACTCCGAGAGTGTATTTTATTTTATAATGAGAATGAATCCCATTGTATTTCTCAGGAGTAAACAAAACTTAACGATTTGGTGCATCTTGAATGAAATAAGCAAAACTCTTTACTCTATCTTGGCTGAATCGGCAGCCAGTACTCCATGTAACTCTGAGTGCTGTTTGGGTCATAATTGACATCATATTTCTCCAATTCATAACCTGAAACACTGTAGTAATTTGACTCAGGTAGCCAGCAATGCAGAAACCAGCCTACTGCTTTTTCGACTTCAGAGGCTTTACCGTGTACTGGGATAACTGCATATTCTTGGGCTGGAACCACAATGCTCTCTTGGCCTTCTAGTCGCTCCCCTAAATACCCTGCCCAATAACACATTTGCTCTGGGTGCTGAGCATCATAATGTGTGTTTATTATGCCGATGGGACTTTTGTCTTTGATGGCTGCGGCTTGTTTTTCAACGCTGTTCCATAGTTTGGGCACACGTTCAAGAAAGTCTGGGGCTGAAGAAAAAGGCCCTCGAATCCAGTCGTGCGTGCCATAAAGGCAAAGTGAATCGTGGTTTTCGATGCGGATTTGAGTAAAGGTTTTAATCTGGTCGGCTACTTCATGACCCGAGCGATACTGCAGAGGTGTTCTTAATCCGTGGCGCTTACCTTGCTGACGATAAGTCCGAGGGGTACAGTGAAACATTTGTTTGAAAGCGCGCGAGAAACTGATTTCAGAATCAAAGCCGCACAGCATGGCGATATCCAGTTGCCGACTGGTACTGGATAGTAATAGTTCAGCAGCTTTACTAAGACGTAGTTCCCTAATGTATTGGGCAACGGTCAAACCTGTCGCTTCACCAAAGACGCGTTGAAATTGCCATCGTGACCAACAGCTTTTTTCGGCCAGGTTCGCGACATGAATAGGCTCATCCAAATTGTCATGGATGTAGTCTAAAACCTTTTCAATGCGTGTCAGTCTGTTTTGGAGAGCCATAATGAAACATTATTTATATTAATAATAACCATTATCATTCAATGGTGAATTAAATACCAACTTTTGTATAAGGTTAAAGCAAAGGTGAGAGCTTGATGGATAAGTGCAGGCTGCACTAAAAAGACTCGAAATAGACATGCTCTTTGCTAATACCGAGAGCATTCAACTCAGAGAGTGTATCGGTCAGAAAAAGTGTGGGTCCACATAGGTAAAAATCAGCGTTTAACCCCGTAATTTGCTGTTGCAGCGCGGTGCCTGTGATGCGCCCTTCTACATCATAATCTTGGTCAAGGCGGTCTAGCCCGTTTGGCCGGCTAAAAAATACTTTGAGGTGAGCCTGGTCATGCTGTGCTTGAAGAGCACGAATTTCTGCCAGCAATGGCGCATGGCGCCCATCGGAAGCAGCATATAAAAAATGCACTGAAGGGGCGATATTAGACTCAAGTGCAGCATGGAACATACTGATCAAGGGTGTGACACCAACGCCGGCACTGATCAAAACGACAGCGCGAGTGGGAAATTTCAATAGAAAATCGCCATTTGGCTTGTTAGCTTGAATAACATCGCCAACCTGGATGGTATCGTGTAAGTACGATGATCCTAGCCCTTTTCTCTCACGCTTAACACTGATTCGATAATGATCATCGTTTGGTGAATTGGATAAAGAGTAAGTACGTTCTAACAATGGTGCTTGTTTCGTGAGCGCTAACTGTAATGGTAAGTGCTGTCCTGCACGAAAGACTGGTAACTCTGTTGCTTCGGTTGCTGTTAATTCGAAGGAGGTGACGTCGTCACTTTCTTTGGTTTTTTTGCTGACGGTGAGTCCACCTCTGATGCCTTCTGGTAAGCGCCAGCGCAATGGTAAAACACCGTCTAACTGCACTATTTTATCGATATCAATGGTCAGTAAGCGCAATGCGCCTTGGTGTTCACGTATTTTCTCTGATTCCCAATCTATGCTTGCTCGACCACTGAGTTGCAACAAGCTACCACGTTCAAAATCAATGAATAGTACGCCAATCAAGGGATCAAGCAATAAATTCCCTAGGGTATTAAAAAAATTGTTTCCAGAATAATCAGGTATAACTAATTGATGGTTATTTAAAATGGTAACAAAACCCACAGGACCACCACGATGGGAGGCGTCCATACCATAGGCGAAAGACGCCCTCTCTTGTTCATCTTGTTTGGGGTGTCCACTGGCCAGAAACAGTGTATCGGCACGACGGATCCATGTTTGCATTGCCGGTGTTAAGTACTGATGTTGTGTCACTAAGGTCTGCTTATCGTCTACGCCGACATAACGCCAGTCTCGCTCTGAGATGTATTGCGGGCAATTTCCATAAGACTGAGACACAGCGAATGTGATGCCGCCGTCATTGTGCTTTTCTATTGTGCCACTTGCTCTGTTACGTCTTCGGCTGTCGAGCTCGATACCAATGAGGCCGATTTCAGCGTCTTCGACAAAGGCATCTTCCAAGGCGTCTCCTTTTATCAGTGAGGTTGCAAAATGCAGATGTGTGCTGTCTGGAGAGTGAATAAAGCCAGAGTCGTCCGCTAACAGCGTCACCCAAGGTAAGCCTTGATGATCGCGAGCAGAAGCCACGACAAAAGGCAGTTGGCTGAAGAAAGTACGATGCTGTTCTGGAAAAAAAGGACGGATGGCTTTCTCGCCCCAATGAGCCAGTGTCGAGCGGACACCCACTCGCTCTTGTGCTTCTTGTTCGCCGGCATGGAAAGCAGAATGTAATTCATTGGGTATTTTCAAAACCATCGATGCCTTTTTTAGTACATTATAGTTGCGCTATATATCGCTTAAAGTGCAATTAACTCGAGACGGATATTGCCAGGAATACGGCACATCATATGCTGCATTCCGCTTTCGCCGAGTGCTTCTGGAGCAAACTCAATAGTGACATCAGGGCGAGTTTCTAATTGTTTGTAGAGATCGATTAAGGCGCTTGAATCGGCAAGACGTAATGCGAAATGATGTAAACCAATGTTTTTGTGACGGTCGAAAGGTGTGGCTTGCTCAGGTTCTTCTGCTTGCCAAAGGGTGAGCATTACTTCGCCATCACTAACGAAAATGGCAGGATAACTAGGAATGTCCCCTACCTGAGTAAAACCAAGAGCGTCGATAAAAAAAGAACTGGCTTCTTTTATGTTTGGAACGGTAAGACCAAGATGATGGATGCCTTGAGTATGTGCCATGATGTTTCCTTTTTAATGAGGTATAACCTCTATAAGTTGTTTTTAATGGTTATATGCTAGACACTCTTTTATAACCTGTAAAGATAAATTATAATGGTTAGTATGACAGATGATAAAAAAACCTTTATCCATGTGGGCAACAATCTCGCAGTGGATTTTATAAATACGCAGTACGTAAATCAGGGAGAGCTTGTTGATCAGCTCTCATCGTTGGATGCGTTATATCAATGGGCCACAGAAATGGGGGTGCTATTAGAAGATGATAATGGCACCACTAGCATGGAGGACGTTTGGCAATTAAGGCACAGTGTGAAAACACTATTGGCGGCTTATATAGAGGAGCAGGCGCTTCCTAAAGAGGCGCTGAATGTAATAAATCGACAGCTAAAAAATGCCCCGCTTCAACAGCAATTACTGGCCGTAGCACATGAGTTTGCGTTGCAGCCTTTGCATGCCACCTTGTCGATTGAGCAGCTGCTGGGAAAGATTGCTTATGAAGTGGCAAGCTTATTAACCTCGAACCATAGTCGACAGATTAAACGCTGTTCTAATGAGAAATGTGTGCTGATGTTTGTCGATACGTCACGTTCGAAAAAGCGCCGTTGGTGCAGTATGGACAGCTGCGGAAATCGAGCGAAAGCAGCGAATTATTACCAGACTCAAAAACATTGAAATGAGATAGAAAGACAATGCAGTTAGTGAGTAATCGCTAACTGCATTGTCATTATTGGATAGCGCTTTGGTTATTGGTATTTATGCAAGGTCGCTATGGCAAATGCTGCTAAGTCTGTATAGACATCAAAGTAGAAATCGATAGTTTTGTATTGAGTCTCACGGCCATTACCTGTCAGCACAAGAACGGGAGCACAGCCTCTTGCTTGACCGGCTTGTAGATCTCTTAACGAGTCTCCAACCATAATAGCCGGTGTGGTTTCGAAGGATAAACCAAGCTTCGTTTCTATGGCTTCGAGCATGCCTGTTTTTGGCTTGCGACAGTCACAACCATCATCTGGTCCGTGTGGGCAATATTCGATACCGGCAATTGCCCCACCTTCCTCTTCTACTAATGCTTTCATTTTTTCATGCATAGCATTGAGTGTTGCTTCGGAATAATACCCTCGTGCGATGCCTGATTGATTGGTAATAACAAACACTTGAAAGCCTGCTTTTGATAATGCGGCAATGGATTCAATGCTGCCTGGCAAGGGAATCCATTCGTCGACGGATTTGACATAAGCATCAGAATCTCGGTTTATGACGCCGTCTCGATCTAACAGAATAATGGGTTTTACGTGCGTCATGGGTAATTACCTTTTTAAAACATAAGAAGCCTATTCGATAAGGCTAGGTGAATGTGGGATTATTTTTCGTCCCGAATATTGGCAAAACTGGCTTGATGACAGGCTTTACTTAGATCATCAGGTGCGAGTCCTATGTCTAGGCCTCGTTTACCACCACTGACATAAATAACATCAAGCGCTAATGCACTGCTGTCTATACAGGAGATCAGACGCTTTTTTTGTCCAATAGGACTGATGCCTCCAACTAAATAGCCTGTCAGCCTCTCCGCTTCTTTAGGATCCGCCATACGCAGCTTTTTAACGTTGAAGGCGGTTGCTGCTCGTTTTAAATTAAGCGTCCCTGTGACGGGAACGATAGCAACAAAGAAGTGTTTATCATCACTGACGAGTAATGTTTTAAACACAGATTCAGGCTGTAAATTAAGTTTATCTGCTGCTTCTGTACCAAAATTCTGACAATCTGTATCGTGTTCATATTCATGAATTGAGACCGCAATTTTTAGTTTCTTTAATAAATCGATAGCAGGAGTCATAGTTCCCTCTTCGTTATTTCTGCCAGAACATAGGGGTAAATAATACCAGTAAGGTGAATACTTCTAAGCGACCAAGCAGCATAGAGAAACACAACATCCATTTAGCTGGATCGTTTACTTCCGCAAAAGTACTTGAAACAGAGCCCAGCCCAGGACCTAGATTGTTGAGTGTAGCGGCGACGGCTGACCACGCAGTGACTTGATCTAATCCCGTTGCCATTAAGCCAATCATTAAGATGACGTAGACTAATAGGTAGGCTGAAAAGAACCCCCAGACAGAAGATACCACACGTTCAGGAATGGCTTTTCCGCCAACTTTAACGGGAATGACAGCGCTAGGATGTACCAGTCGTTGTATCTCACGCACTCCCTGTTTGAGAATCAATAAAATACGAATAACCTTCATTCCTCCACCTGTTGAGCTAGCACAGCCCCCAGCGAAGGATGTGACGATCAAAAAGAAAGGTAAAAAATGTGGCCATGCTGAGAAGTCTGAAGTGCTAAAACCAGAAGTGGTGGCAATAGACACACTTTCAAAGACGGCATAACGTATGGATGTTCCCCAGTGGTAGGTTGAGGTCATAGCGAGTACTACCGTTGATAAGGTGACTGTACTCGCAATGATAAAGAGAAAAAAACGTGCTTCTGGATCGAGAAAATAGTGCCATACACTTTTATGTCGCCATGCATAAAAATGCAGCGCAAAGTTAAATGAAGAAGCGATCATAAAAAAGGTGGCAATTATTTCAATAGGGACACTATTAAAGTAACCAATACTATCATCGTGGGTTGAAAAACCACCGATAGCGACGGTTGAAAAGCTATGACAAATAGCATCAAAAAAAGACATACCAGCAGCCCAATATCCCAAAGCACAAACGCAAGTTAGGGTCGCGTAGATGTACCATAGTGCTTTGGCTGTTTCGGCAATTCTTGGTGTGAGCTTAGTATCTTTTATTGGGCCTGGTGTCTCTGCTCGATAAAGCTGCATACCACCAATGCCTAGCATTGGCATAATAGCAACGGCTAGAACAATAATCCCCATCCCTCCTAACCAAGTGAGTAGTTGGCGGTAAAAAAGAATAGATTTAGGGAGTTCATCTATTCCCGTTAATATGGTGGCACCGGTTGTAGTTAAGCCTGAGATCGATTCAAATAATGCATCCGTAAAGGAAAGATCAGGTGTATCTGCTAAGAAAAAAGGCACTGACCCAAAGAAGCTTAGAACCGTCCAAAAAAGCACAGTAATTAAAAAACCATCTCGAATTTTAAGTTCGCCTCGATGATCCCGTACTGGAAACCAAAGTAAAAATCCGCCAATTAAGTTAATACACATGGCGTAAAAAAAGGAGTCCCAAACACCGTCGGAATAAATCAAAGAGACAATTATTGGCGGAATTAAGGTAAGGCTAAATACCATAACCAATAGACCAATAACGCGTAAAATTACTTTAAAGTGCATAGAGGTTTCCTAACACCAAACTCTCAGAATTTGGTTTGATTTAATCACCTAGCTCAAGGTCTGTTTATGTTATGTATGCTTCTATCATAAGAGACATTCTTTCATGATAGAAGAATCATATTACGGTGCTTATTATGCTAAAAGAAGCTTAATCCCACTTGAAATAACTGCTCTACAGCGGGAATTTGTTTCTTATTTGAGACAAAAATAATGACATGATCTTCGGCCTGAATAACAACATCACCGGTCGCGAGAATAATTTCATCGCCGCGCACGACTGCTCCTATGGTAGCGCCTTCTGGTAAGTTTATTTTTGCAATGCTACGACCAACGACTTTGGATGATTTGATATCACCGTGCGCGACGGCCTCTAATGCTTCAGCCGCTCCCTTGCGCATTGAATGTACGTTAACGACATCGCCACGACGGATATAACTGAGTAATGAACTTATAGTCGTTTGCTGTGGTGAAATTGCAATATCGATCATACCTTCCTGAACAATATCGACATACGCTGGGTTATTGATGATGGTCATGACAGTACGCACCCCCAATACTTTTGCCAACATAGACGACATGATATTGGCTTCATCATTGTTTGTTAAAGCACAAAATACATCAGTAGATTCAATGTTTTCTTCTAACAATAGTTCTTTTTTAGAAGCGTCGCCGTTCAGAACTATTGTGTTATCTAGGTTTTCTGATAGGTAGCGACAGCGCTCAAGATCACGCTCGATGATTTTTACACGATATTCTTTCTCTAAACTATGAGCTAAACGCTCACCAATATTACCGCCGCCTGCAATGATAATACGACGATATGGCGTATCTAGAGGGCGTAGTTCACTCATTACATCTAGTACATCACGCTGTGGTGTTAGAAAGAAAACTTCATCATTTGCTCGAATACAAGTATCTCCATCAGGGGTAATGGAGGTGCCATCGCGATAAATTGCTGCAATTCGAGTTTGAATTGATGGCATGTGCTCTCGTAAATAGCTAATTGGCTGATCCAGAAGTGGCCCCCCTGTTTCTGCTTTTACGACCACAAGCTGTACTTTGCCTTCTGCAAATTCCATTACTTGTAGTGCGCCTGGATAGCGAATCAATCGACTTAAATGTTTAGTTACTTCTTTCTCAGGACTAATACGGACATCGATAGGTAAAGCTTGGTCATTAAACAGTTCAGGATAATCGGCATAAGCACTAGAACGAACTCGGCCAATTTTTGTTGGCGTTTTAAATAAAGTATGTGCTATTTGGCAAGCCACCATATTGGTTTCATCATGGTTACTTACTGCAATAAGCATGTCTGCATCATTACAACCTGCTTGCGCTAATACGGCTGGATGTGAGCCACTGCCTTCAACGGTTTGGATATCCAAACGATCTTGAAGTTCTCTTAAGCGTGTGAGATTAGAATCAATAACAGTAATGTCGTTATCTTCGTTCGCAAGGTTTTCAGCTAGAGTTGCGCCTACTTGGCCTGCTCCGATAATAATGATTTTCATATTTTACCTTAGAGCCTGATGTTTAAATCTCTGCTCTTTTTTTGGTTATTCTTATTGGCTCTTATGAGCGTAAAAAACAATGTCTATTTACCTTGTATGGTAGGCTGTATTTGAATGACTTCAAACCAATAATTTAACGACATTGGTGAAATATGGGTAAAACTAAGGATTTTAATGCTTATAAAGTATTAAAGTGCGAGAGACGGGATTACTGGTAATCCGTTAGGTGAGCACCGCGTGATCGCTGTTATTTTATTTTCAATAAAAAATGCTCAAATAACAGAATGTTTCATGTGAAACAGTTATCTGAGCATTGTTTTAAATCACTCTATTCTCGTAGCTAAATTAGATTTAAATGGTCGATTATTTGCTTAACTTTGTTTTTGAAGTAGGCAATAGTAAAAACCATCATTCCCTTTATGCGTAGGGAATAATTGTCGACCATGAGATACCGCAATACCGAACTCAGTGTTTAATGATGGATTTAATGTGTTGATAGCTGATTCGTGTGCATCCTCATGAGAGGCTAAGAAGCCAGCAATTTGTTGCTCATTTTCTTCTGGCATCAATGAACAGGTAGCATAAAGAAGGTACCCACCTGGTTTTAATGTCATCCAAACCTTCTCTAATATTTCTTTTTGAATAAGTGCTAATTCATCAATATCGGCAGGCTTACGATTTATCTTAATATCTGGGTTGCGACGAATAACACCTGTTGCAGTACAAGGCACATCGAGAAGGATTTTATCGAATTGCTGACCGTCCCACCAAGCGTCTAGATCACCGGCATCGGCACATTGTAAATTGGCCATTAAGCCAATGCGCTCAAGGTTCGCTTCGATTTTTTCTAAACGCCATTCTTCTAGTTCTACGGCAGTTAAATCTAAGGTTTCTTCAGCACCTTGTTGAGCGGCTGCAAACTCCAATAAATGACCTGTTTTACCTCCAGGAGCAGCACAAGCATCAAGCACATGTTCACCGATGCTTGGGGCTAAAATATGTGCAGCTAATTGAGCTGATTCATCTTGTACACTAGAGAAGCCTTCTTCAAATTCAGGCAACTCATTTACTCTAACAGCAGATCTTAGATACAAAGCCGAAGGAGAAAACTCACCGTTTTGTGAATCTATACCCTTTTCTGTCATTAATGATTGATATGTTTCACGTGAAACTTGGCTTTCATTGACGCGAATACACATTGGAGGGTGCGCATTACTGGCTTCGATTATTTGCTCAAACTGTTCTGGCCAATGTTTCTTGAAACGCTTAACAAGCCATTTTGGTTGGTTGAATTCGACAGAAGGCATTGATTCAAGCTCTTCAATAATCTCATCTGCTTCACGTTGGTAACGACGTAAGACTGCGTTAATGAGTTTGGTTGCCCAATCCTTTTTGAGTAAACGACAGGCTTCGACTGTTTCGTTCACTGCAGCATGGTCTGGTGTATTCATATAGCCTAGTTGGTATAGACCAAGTAACAGAGCGGCATAAAGATCTACATCCTTTTCTTCAAAAGGATGATTTAGTAAATGCAATGCAATGCTATTTAATAAAGGGTATTGGCGACAGACGCCAAAACAAAGTTCTTTTAATAAAGGAATATGCTCACTAGCAACGTCATGTTGATAACGGGCAAGCTGAGTGCTTAAGGATCCTTGTTGCAGTAACACATTCGAGATAACTTGAATCGCGACTTGGCGCGCACTGTGTTGTATCGAAGGGACATCTGTTGGTTTCATTCTAATTACTCTACTAAGCCGAGGCGTTGGCCAATTTCTAAAGCCTTTTTATGTTTACCATTTAAGGCATCTTGAACTTTCATACGTTTACCGCCAGCAAACTGTACTTCAGTAATACGCAGTGTGCCTGCGCCAGTAGAGACAATAATGCCCTCTTTACTGACGACGACGATATCACCTGGGGAAGACGTATCTGATTCTACATTCGCTAATTCAGCGGCATGAATTTTCATTACGCCTTCACTACTTTGGGTAAATGCGGAAGGCCAAGGAGACAAGCCTCTTATTTTGCGCTCAATTAATTCTGCTGTATCTTCCCAAAGAATATTACCCTCTTGCTTTGTCAATTTGACTGCGTAGTTGCTCAAGCTATCATCTTGTTTCTCTGGTATTAATTCGGATTTTTTTAATTTCTCCAATGCATCGACCAATGCTTCTCCACCCAGTTTGGCTAGATGATCATGTAGGCTTGCGGAGGTATCTGTAGGTTTGATATCGCAATATGCTTTAAGCAACATATCGCCGGTGTCTAAACCTACGTCCATTTGCATGATGGTAATGCCTGTCGTTTCATCTCCTGCAATCAGTGCTCGATGTATCGGAGCAGCGCCACGCCATCTAGGTAAGATAGAGCCGTGAACGTTTAGGCACCCTAGTTTAGGTGTCTCTAATACCGCTTTAGGTAAAATAATGCCATACGCAGCGACTATCATAATATCGGCGTTAAGCTCGACAAGCTGTTCTTTGTCTTCATCTGCTTTAAAATTGATTGGTTGAAAAATAGGAATATTATGATCAAGAGCCAATTGTTTAACTGGGCTAGCGACTAGTTTATGACCTCGACCTGATGGGCGGTCTGGTTGAGTGTAAACACCAACGAGTTCGTAGTTGTTTTGTTGTTGGTTATCGAGCAATGCTTGCAGACTGATCGCGGCAAATTCAGGTGTGCCGGCAAAAACAATGCGAAGTGGAGATTCTGTCATTAGGTTTCCTTAACGAAAAAATCAGGCCGAAGCCTGATTTACAAAAACGTATAATCGAAATATTTAACGTAAAACGGTATCACTGTGCGTTATTAATCGCGTCTTTTATGCGCTTTAATAAGTTTCGTTTTAATACGGTTCCGCTTTAATGGTGATAGGTAATCTACCATCAGCTTGCCATCTAAATGATCAACTTCGTGTTGAACGCACACAGCCATTAGCTCATCTACTTTCATCTCAAACGGTTTACCGTTGCGATCAAGCGCTTTTACGATAACTTCTGCCGCACGATAAATGTGTTCATAAAAGCCAGGAACGGATAAGCAACCTTCTTGAAATTCATTTGGCTCATCATTAACAACATCAAACTCAGGGTTAATGAATACGATTGGGTCATTATGATCTTCAGAGAAATCCATTACGACAAGGCGGTGGTGGTAATCTACTTGCGTAGCGGCAAGCCCCAAACCTTTATCATCGTACATGGTTTCTAACATGTCATCGATTTGTGTTTGTAGCTCATCAGTAAATTCAGTAATTGGCTCTGCGACTTTGCGAAGACGCGGGTCCGGGTATTCAAGTATTGTTAAAACAGCCATGATCTTTTCCAATATGTCTTTTATGTCATCGGCCGAGACCTTCATTGCCTCGACTCTATTTGTCTTTCTTATATTGTAACGCAAGTCATGGAAATGGGCATTGTTGTGATGCCGGTTTTTTAGTCAATTCTTTCGAATCGATTCAATAGAACAGACCTATCTATGGACTTTTTATAATAAAGGTGCGATTTTCAAATAGGATCAAGGAATGATCTATTTCACTTTTGTAAGCGTGTTTTTTATTGACTGGCAAGGATGCATAATAAAATGACTACACTCACTCATTTAATTGGCGGCTTAAGTCGAGAAGATTGGCTTTGCCTAAGTTTTTTAACGGGTATTGGTCCATCGCGGCTATCTCGTTTATTTACCTACTTTGAACAGTTAGATTGCTCTTCTGGCGTTAGCTTGTTCGCAGAAGAAGAAAACCAGAACAACTTGCCAGATCGTGTGACTTACGAATTACTTCGCCAGTTAAAATGGCCAGAAGTGACGGCACGTGAAGCTATGTCTTATCTTGATAATGCTTGCCTCTCAAAGGAACAATCAGAAAAGAATCAGCGTAGTTTAGAGTGGTTAGCAATAGCAGATCATCACCTTGTGCTGAGAAGTGATTCTGCTTACCCAAGTGATTTGAAGGAGATCAGTGTGGCGCCTGCGTTTCTGTATGTTGAAGGCGACCTAGGAAGTTTTGGCTATCCTAAAATAGGGATTGTAGGAGCGAGACACTGTACTGGCTATGGCAGAGAAGTAACTTTCAATTTAGCTAATCAATTATCTCAGCGCGGCGTTGCGGTAGTTAGTGGTGGTGCAAGAGGTATTGATACAGCGGCCCATCAAGGGGCATTAGATGCACAGTCGACACCCACTATTGCTGTGATGGGCACTGGCTTATTTACGCATTACCCTAAACAGAATAAAGGACTATTTCAGGCGATTTTATCTCATGGTGGGTGTTTAGTCAGTGAGTACCCACTAATGACGGGAGTACGACCTCACTTATTTCCTCCTCGGAATAGGATCATTAGTGGTTTGAGTCTCGGAGTGCTGGTGACCGAAGCCTCACTAAAAAGTGGTTCCCTGATTAGCGCGAATTATGCAGTGCAGCAAAATCGCGAAGTGTTTGCGTTACCAGGAAGGGTTAAAGATGCTCAGGCAGAAGGTTGTCATCAATTAATCCGTCAAGGCGCTACATTAGTACGTCATGTTGAGGACATCGTTGACGAAATACGTTCTTTTACACAGCAAGGCAATCTCACTAAAAGCACCACTAAAAAGAGTCACTCTACTAATGTTTCACGGGAAACATTAGTAGAGCAACTAGATCGTAAAAAAGAGATAGGCTATTCTTTGGTGGAAAAAACGGCTTATAAAGTACTGCCTTTACAAACGTCAAATGCTGCAAAAATTGTTGTTACAGTATTAGAACTCGAATCACAGCCAATGGATTTTGATGCATTGATCCGCCAAACACAATTGAGTGCTGCAGCCATGATGCAAGCATTGATGGAGTTAGAACTCAGTCAATGTATTGAAAATCACCAAGGTGTTTATCTACGTTGTTGACGCGTATTTTTTAAGGACAGCATTTCTGAAATAACGCCTTTTTCTTTACAAGTGATGTTCTAATGAAGTCTGATGTTATCTCGTTTAGACGACATATTGAGATTATGTAGGATCGTTGAAAATATCTTTTTTAAGTTGTTTTATGTCGCGTCGTTCTTTTTTATTGGGTTTATGATCTGAGATAATACGCCCACCAAAAGATTTATGTTCCAGTGCTCGCTTCTCTCTTTTTTCAATAGATTCAGCGGTTTCTGCGTATAACAACTGGGCTTCGGGCGCGCCTCGTCGCTGTCCACTAATCGCTTTGATCTCAATCGTCTTTTCTTCCCAGCCGAGTCGTAAACCAATTAATGCTCCAAGCT
>ERZ808232.126-NODE-126-length-20004-cov-17.059051_pt1 | contig 20004 bp, 19 predicted proteins | sample MGYA00521281_ERZ808232 | MGnify/ENA primary metagenome ERZ808232 (study PRJEB31515, sample SAMN02941833) | indoor metagenome | biome: House; feature: Kitchen Counter; material: surface | place: USA: Illinois | collected 2012-02-13 ... | reverse complement strand
TGAACCTGAACCTGAACCTGAACCTGAACCTGAACCTGAACCTGAACCTGAACCTAATCAGGACTTAATGGTATTTGACCCAAATCATCATGAGTTGATTGGACTTGAGTCAGCAGTTGTTCAAGATACTGTTAGTGTTCTTGAGGAAGATTTCATTCCGGTACCAGAACAAAAGTTAGTACAAGTTCAGGCTGAAACCCAAGTCAAACAAATCGAACCTGAACCAGCTTCTACTGCTGAGCCTATAGGTTTATTTGAAGCATCGAGTGCTGAATTTTCACTTGCTCAAGATATGTCAGCTTATGACTTGGTTTCTGAATCTGTTATTGAACAACAGTCATTGGTGCAAGCTGAAATTGTTGAAACAGTTGCGGTGGTAAAAGAGCCTAACGCAACAGATAACAGCCAACTGATGCCACAAGATATTTTAAAGTTGCCATCACAAACTTTGGAAGGTGAGTGGACACTTGAAAAGTGGGAGTTTTGGTTTAGAAATAGCCAGCTTTCTCCAGCCGTTCAAGAACTTGCTCAACATGGTGTGATGACTGGAGAAATTGGTGGCAACACGGTTTTCCATATTCCTCAAGAATATGAAAATATGTTGACTCAGCTACAACAAGCCCTAATTGAAGCTTTAAAGCAGCAGTGGCCAAATACACAATTTACGGTCGAGTATGGTGCAGTCAATACTGCTACACCGTATGTTATGCAAAGCGTTCGTAAAGAAAAAGCTTTCCATCGGGCTACAGAACTATTACAGCAACAACCCGTTATTAAAAGCCTCATAGAGACTTTTGATGGTGAGCTGCAAAATATTCAATTAAAGCCTTAAGTTCAATTGAGTTTTGATCTGGTGAGAAACTTGAAAAATTAGAATTTTCATAGTTTTCACTGGATTGAAATATTCAGGTCACGCCACTGTCATTGTACTTTTCTATGTTAGCCATTTTAGATTTTAAATGGACTATATATCGTCATGAAAAGGCAATGCACAGGAACAACTTCCTTTAAATATTCTTATTTTTTATTAATCGGCGCCATTCTGCTGAGTGGCTGTAACGACTCGGCAAATGATAATTCGAATACACCCGACACAGGTAAAAAGCCTGTCATGCGCTGTGCTCCATAAAGTTAAATAATAAAAAGAATTTGATCATGATTACACGTCGTAAATTTTTAAATTACTCTTTAAATATGGGCTTTGGCGCTGCAGCGTTAGCGGCTTTCCCATCGAGTATTCAAAAAGCTCTAGCAATTCCTGCAAATAATAAAACGGGCACTATTCAGGATGTTGAACATGTCATCATCTTAATGCAGGAAAACCGATCTTTTGACCATTATTTTGGTACGTTAAAGGGCGTTCGAGGCTTTGCTGACCGTTTTACAATCCCTCTGCCAAATGGTCGCCGTGTCTGGGAACAGCTGAGAAGTAATGGTCAGGTTTTAACCCCATTTCATTTAGATGGAACAGCCAATAATGCACAGCGTGCAGATGGTACGCCTCATACGTGGGATGACAGTCAGTTGGCGTGGGACAATGGACGTATGGCAAACTGGCCAACTCATAAAACCGATATATCTATGGGCTATTTTAAAGAAAAAGAAATCCCATATCAGTTTGCACTTGCCAATGCCTTTACAATTTGTGATGCCTACCATTGTTCCATGCACACCGGAACAGATGCGAACCGCTCTTTTCATTTAACTGGTACCAATGGTGCAACACCGACCAAGCGTTCATTTGTAAATAATGAATGGGACTGGATTGATGGTAACCCAGCAACGGCAGACCGTGGTTACACTTGGAAAACCTATGCCGAAAGATTAGAAGAAGCAGGGATAAGCTGGATTTGTTATCAGAATATGCCAGATGAATGGGGCGATAATATGTTGGGTGCATTTCGTTCGTTTAGAAAGGCCAATATTGCATCTGGCTATCCTGTTTCAAGTGGCGGTGAACCAAATAAACCGTATGCTGATACGGGGCAAAAACTACCGTATAAAGCCTATGATGCTGCGACTGATAATGCCAAAAATCCACTTTATAAGGGCATTGCAAATACGCTACCGGGCAATAAACCAGAAGAGTATCTCGACGCTTTTAAAAGAGACATTCGTGAAGGGAAGTTACCTCAAGTTTCTTGGATTAACGCGCCATCAATTTACTGTGAACATCCAGACCCTTCAAGCCCGGTTCAAGGAGCGTGGTTTATTCAAGAAATTATTGATGCATTAACTGCTGTACCAGAGGTGTGGAGTAAAACGGCTCTGCTCATCAACTTTGATGAAAATGATGGTTACTTTGACCATATGCCATCGCCATCAGCACCATCTCGACTCAAAAACGGCCAGTACGCAGGTAAATCGACACTAAGCAATGCTGATATGCAAGATGAATATTTTGATCATGCTGCACCTGAGGGGAGCCATTCACAGCCTACACCTGATGGACGAGTTTATGGTCCGGGTCCTCGTGTTCCTTTATATGTGATTTCTCCATGAAGTCGTGGCGGTTGGGTAAACTCGCAAGTGTTTGACCATACTTCCGTGCTCATGTTTTTAGAAAAACGTTTTGGAGTAAAAGAGCCGAATATCAGTCCATACCGCCGTGCAGTGTGTGGTGATTTAACCAGTGCATTTAACTTTAAAACACCAAATGCAGATGTTTTACCGCAGTTGAGTGGTAAACAAACACGTGTGCAGGCAGATGAGTTAAGAGAAAATCAGGAAGCTTTGCCAGCTGTGCCTGTACCCACGGATGTTAAGTTACCCATTCAGCAAAGTGGGATCCGTCTATCACGGGCGCTACCTTATGAGTTGCATACCAGTGCGCGTTGTAAAGCAGATGGTAAGGTGCAATTGATTTTTTCTAATACGGGCAAGCAGGCAGCGGTTTTCCACGTATATGACAAGCTCAATTTAGACCGTATTCCAAAGCGTTATATTGTCGAGCCGAATAAAACTTTAGATGATGAGTGGGATACTTTAAACGATAACTTAGGCCGTTATGACCTATGGGTACTTGGTCCAAATGGCTACCATCGTCATTTTAAAGGGGATACTCAACGTATTATCGATAGTGGTGTTAAACCTGAAATTCGAGTGTGCTATGACATTGCTAATGGTGATGTTTATGTCGAACTTATGAATGAGGGAACCAAGGATACAATATTGACAGTAAAACCTTGTGCATATCGACAAGATGCACCATTGCAACTGACCGTAAAAGCGGGACAAGTTGTTAAGCAACATTGGTCGTTGGCTGATGTTGGGCATTGGTATGATTTTGAAGTTACGAGCCAGAGTGATCCGTATTATTACCGACGTTTTGCTGGCCGAGTCGAAACAGGTGAGGACTCCTTTAGTGATCCTGCAATGATCTAAGAAGGATGAGGCAAAAAGAGGAGCTTATTTTCTTTTTGCCTCATTTTTTATAATAAAAAATTCTCTAAAACTTCACGGACTGACTCGGATATTGGAACAGTCTTGCGTGTTTCACGGTCAACAAACACATGCACAAAATGTCCTTGAGCTGATGCTTGGTCTTGACCTTGTTTAAAGATTGCCAATTCATAGCGTAAAGATGTCGTACCAATTTTACCAATCGCAACGCCTACCTGAATAACTTCTGGAAATGATAACTCTTGAAAAAAGCTACAAGCTGAGTCAACGACTAAACCAATTGATTTTGCTTCATGAATATCAAAACCTGTTTTCTGGATGAGCAAAGCATTGGCTGCCGTATCAAAATAGCTATAATAGGTCACATTATTCACATGACCGTAAATATCGTTATCTGCCCAGCGAGTTTGAATATCTAAAAAGAATTTAAATTGATCACGAGTTTTTAAAACGGGTTTAGTCATTAATAAATCGCCTGATAAATTGCTAAAGCAGCTGCTTCTGTCATGTCACGTGGATTATTTTGCAGTAATCGAGTTTGCAACATGGCATCTTGAGCAAGTCTTGGTAAGCTAGACTCTTCAATACCCAAATCGCTAAGTTTTAAAGTCAAACCACTACGGTCTAAGTGATTTTGCATATGGTCAATAAACAGATCACATAACCCATCGGTGCTACCGTTACTATATGGGTCTAGCCATTGCATAAGTTCTGCATAGTATTGTTTGGCATAGGGAGTATTAAATTTCAGTACTTCAACGAGCACCAAAGCATTGGTATGTCCATGCGACAAATGAAAATGTCCACCCAATGGATAGGCTAAAGCATGCACGGCAGCAACAGGTGAGTTTGCAAATGCCTGACCCGCAAGCATTGAGCCGAATAGCATGTTCTGACGTGCCTCTAAATCATTACCGTTTTTAAGAACTTTCGGTAAGTTATGGTTCAGCAGCTTCAAAGCGTGTTTCGCTAAAATATCGGTATAAATATTTTTCTTATGTTTAGAGGTATATGCCTCAATGGCATGGACCATCGCATCAATACCTGTAGCAGCCGTAATATGGGCAGGTAGATTTTGAGTAAAAGTTGCATCAAGAATTGCTGTATCGGCATAAAGTACCCGAGAGACAATTCCCATTTTTGTCGTTTCACCTGTAGTCACTATTGATATGGGCGTCACTTCCGAGCCAGTACCGGCTGTAGTGGGAATTAAAATAAGTGGAAGTCGGGCTGTTTTGACCTGATTTACCCCATACATTTCTTGTAGGTTTTGAGTTTGGTTGGGATGTGCGAGTAAGGCAATCACTTTGGCTACATCTAAAGAACTTCCGCCCCCAAAGCCGACAATAACATCTACATTTTGCTGTTTAGCATAATTCGCTGCATCTAATACGACTTGCTCTGGTGGGTCGGCTTGAACATCAGCATAAATGACATGTTCAATTTTAAGAGTATCTAAAATTTGAAGAATAGGTAGGTGTAACTGATTTTTAATCATACCCGCATCAGTTACCAGTAATAACTTGCGGTAAGTTTTTGATGCCAACACATTCTGTAATTCTTGTATAGAACCGAGTCCTGAAATAATGTTGGGAACGGTCTGAAACTGAAAATGGCTCATATACATTATTTCCTTATTTTTGAAAATTATTATAGATGCATTCTATAGGATTCATTCTGCAAATTCTCTTAAAAGTAGCTGTGCTTTTAAGCTGCATTTAGTTAAAGAAAATTCACTTGAAAATTGGCATTTTATAAACTAATTTTCAAAATCATTAAATGAAATTAGATTGTGAATACCTTATTGGTAAATGCAAGTAAGGTAAATTTTTTTAAGGATATGCATGTGAAAATAGATACTGATGTCAATACTGGATACGGCAAGGATACCGACAAAAATGGATATGCAAATATTAAGTATCGTGAGCTAATTCAAAAATTAACAGCAACATTATCATTGACGCTTTTGTCATTTGGATGGGGCTCTACAGTAAACGCAGCACAACAACAAATCGCTTTAGTAGGAACCTGGACATCTATCCCAGATGCACCGCTTGTGCAAAAACCAGAAAAAGCCAGTGAAGGTTTGTACCAGCTACAAGTTAATGCTGACGGGACCTTAACTCCTGTTAAGGTATTGCAAATGAAAAGTCCATCTTGGGTTGTAAAATCGAAAGATGGCCGTTTTGCATATACCACTAATGAAGAAAATGAAGGGGCGGTAACGGCATTATCGATTCAAAACGGAAAGGTAGAGGTATTGAACACGGTAAATAGTCATGGCGGGCATCCAACACATGCATCCATCAGTTTAGATGGTAAATTCCTATTTGTGTCGAATTATTCTGCATTTGATAAAGGACGTGGCGGTGTCGCTGTTTTGCCAATTTTACCAAACGGACATTTGGGTGAAATGGTACAAAATATTGTTTTTGCGGAGGGTTCTGGTCATGTTAAAGGGCGTCAGGATAGTGGCCATGCCCATTCGACAACTTTTAGCCCAGATGGTAAGTATTTATATGCAAGTGATCTTGGAAATGACAAAGTCTATGCTTTTCGTTACAACCCAAGCAAGCCTCAACCACTTGAAGCGGACAAGAGCCGAGATGTGAGTTTTAAGCATGGTTCTGGTCCACGTCATATGGTTTTTTCACCAAATGGTAAACAGGCATACATTACCGCGGAAATGCGAAGTGAAATTGTGACGTTTAACGTACAAGATGGCCATTTGAAAAAAGTTGCTGAGCTAAAACTGGTTCACGAAGACAAAACACCTGAATTCAAGAGTGCAAGTGGAATTATTCTTAGTCCAAATGGTAAGTATGTGATTGCTGCAAATCGTGGTGCGGACAACAAACTTTTGGTATTTAAAATCCAACAGAATGGGCTGTTAGGTCAACCACAAGTTTATAAGGACAATGGTATTGAACCACGTGCTTTTTCATTTGATGAGTCAGGTAAATATCTGTATGTGACGAATGTTTATAGTAATAACATTAGCTTATTCCGTTTTGATACCAAAAATGGCTCATTAAAACCTTTAGGCGATGCAGCTAAAATATCGACTCCAACTGATATCAAATTCTTTTAATAATTTTTCCTCACACTGATCCTGCAATATTTATAAGCTATTAGATTTTTCAGTGTTCATTGCTACAGATACTCAATCTTGAAAGACAATCAAGATTGAGTTGAGGATTGAGCACATAGAAAATTCCTTTAAAATCTCTCATTTTACTTTTCAAGCCGCGTGAGTTTTGAGAAAATGAGAGCTTGTCACAATGGTCAATTCAAACCTGATAATAATGAATAATTTTGTCGGGTTTTTGCAGATTTTTGCGTGTAAAATACTTATTTATTTTTTAGTTTAAGTGGTTGGAATAAATTTCTAATGGAAGCACAGTATAAGGTGTTATGTGTCTGTTTAGGAAATATTTGCCGTTCTCCCACGGCTGAAGTGGTATTTAGACATTATTGTGATCAGCATCAACTCAATATCATTGTCGATTCAGCTGGAACAAGTAACTATCATCCAAATAAAGCACCTGATCAGCGTAGCCAATTGCATGCAAAAAAAAGAGACTATGACTTATCTTCATTGCGGGCAAGACAACTTTCAACTCAAGACTTTTTAGATTTTGATTTGATTTTAGCAATGGATCATCAAAACTTTGATGATATCCATGATTTGCTACAAAGAGCTATCTTCCAATTTGGCAGCCATCAAATTCGAGCAAAAGTAGCATTAATGAGTGAACATGATCCTCAATATCCACAACAAGCTCTGCCTGACCCTTACTATGGTGGAGATGAGGGCTTTGAACGTGTACTCGACCAATGTGAATCAAGTGCGTTGGCGTGGATTAATATCCTAAAAAAACAATTGAATGTTTAAGAACAGGTTTTTCAATACAATGCAAATTCAAAATCAAGTACAGCTTAAGCCATTCAATACTTTAAGTTTAGATGTTACAGCTTCTCATTACACTAAGGTCAAATCTATTGAAGATATTGAAGAAGCTTTAACTTTTGCTAAAGAGCATGAGCTAAATGTACTTGTATTATCTGGCGGTAGTAACATGCTATTACCGCAACAAATTAATGCTTTAGTTATTCATCTTGATGTTCAGGGCATAGACGTTTTATCTGAAGATCAGGATTTTATTCGAGTTAAAGTCGGTGCAGGACAGGTTTGGCACGATTTCGTTTTATATACTACAAAGCAAAATTGGTTTGGCTTGCAGAACTTGGCACTTATTCCGGGCTTGGTGGGTGCTTCACCAGTGCAAAATATTGGTGCTTATGGCGTTGAGGTTGGAGAGTTTATTGAGTCAGTACAAGTCTATGACCGTCTATTAAAACAAACCGGATCAATTTTGGCAGCAGATTGTCATTTTTCTTACCGTCATAGCATTTTTAAAGATGACCCAGCTCGTTACATCATTACTCATGTCACTTTTAAGTTGCTGAAACAAGCCAATCTAAAGCTAAATTACGGCGATTTAAAACAGGCAGTAGGAGATAACCTGACTGCTGAAAATTTACAAAATCAGGTCATTCATATTCGTCAAAGTAAATTACCTGATCCAAAAGAATATCCGAATGTAGGAAGTTTCTTTAAAAATCCGATTGTAAATACTCAAGAATTTGAACGATTAATCGCACAATTCTCAACAATTCCACATTATCCTCAAGCGAATGGTAACGTTAAAATTGCTGCTGGTTGGTTAATTGATCAGGCTGGATGGAAGGGTAAACAGCTTGGTGTAGTGGGGATGTTCCATAAGCAAGCCTTGGTTTTGGTGAATTATGCCAATGCATCTCTTGCGGATGTAAAGAAAACTTATCAAGCTGTACAACATGATGTTGAACAGCGTTTCCAAATTATGTTAGAACCAGAGCCTGTGCTTTATAACAATTTAGGTTTAATTGAAAATCATACGGAATAGTTTTATGCCAAAAGTACACTTGATGGTACGTTTTGTACAAGTAGTTACTGTACTATTTGTACTATTAGGCTGTTTCGTGATTTTTTTATATTCGCCGTTTTATTCAAAACTTATTGTAGCTGGTCTTAACTATTTTGTTCCGGTAGATGTTAATGAAGTGGCTGCGGAAAGCCAGCGAAAAGCAGCATTAAGTGAACATGACAACTTAGAGCCGGGGTCAAATTTATGGATTGCTCGTCAGGCTTATTTGAAGTTAACAGAAGATGCTTTACGTGAAAATAAGACTGCAGATTTGGGTTACATACAAGAAAACTATAAAGCTTTGCAGCAAATTATTCTTTTAGAAGAAAAAGAACAAGAACTACAGGAAGAGAAAGAAACGACGGCTGTGAGTGTTCCTTTGGTTGCGAAAAACTCAGAAATTGATGCGGCCGATGAAGCAAGTAGCCCTATTGATGCAGCACTTTCTATTAATAGTTCTGAAAATAAAGCCCTTACAGAACAATATACGGAGTTTTTAGCAAGAAAACCTGTAGTGCCAGAGCATCAAAAAGCGGCGAGTGAGCCTGAGCAGAAAGTTGAATATGTTCGTAAAAACCCTCTGCCTGCTCAACCTAAAAAGTTATCAGAGCCTTATGCGATTGTAGTATTGGGCGGTGGTTTAACTTTAGATAAAAATGGCAAAGATATTGTAGTTAACAGCTATACGCGGTTAAGACTAGAAAAAACCTTAGAAGTTGAAAAGAAAAACCATCTACCTATCGTATTAAGTGGAGTTGAAGCCCCTTATATGCAAGCATGGTTGAAAGCACGTGGAGTAGATGCAAAATTATTAGAAAAGCGCAGTATGAATACCTGTGAGAATACTCGCTTTAGTTCATTGTTACTTCAAAAGAAAGGTGGTGCGCCTACAGTTATGTTGGTCACAGATGAATATCATATGCCACGTACGCGCCGTTTATTTGCTTTAAATGGGATAGAAACTATTCCTGTTACCGCTCCAATGCCAACCCCGCTTACACGTTGGCAACCGAGTACACAAAACTACGATCATAGTCGTCGTGCAAATTATGAATTACTTGCGACAATTCGTGACATGTTATTTGGTTCAAGTGATTGTCGAGAGGTGCCTTAATGTCTGAGATTCCATTTCTCAATCCTGCCGTATTAAAACAATTAGATTTACCGGTTCCGAACCGTGAACTCACTCCGCAAGTTTTAAGCCCACTCAATTTAAATACCTTAGAAGAACCTTCTCGTGAGCTTTTAGCATACCGTAAATTATACGGTTTACATTTACTGGACTGTGAGCATTGGCAAGGCTATGTCCAAATGCCTTTATTTCGTCTGCATGTCCAAGTTTTTAAACCTAAATTAGACAAAATCCAAGGAACCGTATGTTTATTGCATGGTTATCTGGAGCATAGCGGAATTTATCAGCCCATTATTCGCGAAATACTTGAACAAGGCTTTAGTGTTATTACCTACGACTTACCTGGTCATGGTTTGAGTAATGGTTCACCTGCAAGTATTCAAAATTTTGACCATTATCAACAAGTTTTGATGGCGGTTTATCAATATGTCAAACATGCTGATCAATTACCGAAACCATGGGTAGGTATTGGTCAAAGTACGGGTGGGGCAATCTGGATGCATCACTTGCTTGAGTATGCAGAAAAAAGACAAGACCCAATCGTCGATAGGGTTTTATTGCTTTCACCATTAATTCGACCTGCTAAAACAGCATGGTGGCATAATCCGGTAGGTCTAGGCATTATTCGTCGTATTAAGCGTCAAGTGCCTCGACACTTTAGACGGAATAACCATAATCCTGAATTTTTAAGATTTATTCGTTTAAAAGATCCATTGCAGCCACGCATGATGGGCATGGACTGGATTTTGGCAATGTCAAAATGGATGCAGGAAATGGAAGAGCGACCTGCTTGTCGTATTCCTGTCTGGCTTGCACAAGGGGCATTAGATCAAACAGTAGACTGGCGTTACAACATCGAGTTTATTCGCCGTAAGTTTAGGCTTCAAACCTTATTGATGCTGGAAGAGGGTTCCCATCAATTAATTAACGAACGTGCAGATATTCGTGCGGCTTTAACAGGTTTAATTCCAGCCTTTTTACATGCAAAGCCGAAACATTTTTATTATTAAAGTTTGAAGCTACCTATAGAGGCAGCTTCAGTTTTAACTATTTAAAAATGATTGGCGTCAGCCATATTCCACATACGATAATAGAAATTATCATCATCATTTTTCAGTTCAGATTGTAAAAGCTCACCTTCTTCTAAGAAGAAGTGTAATTGAGCATAGTTTTTAATTTCACGGTCATTAATCCGTTGAGCTAAATGATGAGCTTTAATATCCGATGGATGACGTAAACCTGCCGCAGCAATCATTTCTGATAATGCATGTAATGTATTTTTGTGGAAATTAAATACGCGTTCTGCTTTGGTCGGTACATGGAGTGCTTTCTGGCGATCTTTATCTTGGGTTGCAACGCCTACAGGACATTGGTTTGTATGGCAACTTTGCGCTTGAATACATCCAACTGCAAACATAAAGCCACGTGCTGAGTTCACCCAATCTGCACCGAGTGCAAATGTGCTGGCAATATCAAATGCACTAATAATTTTACCGCTTGCACCAATTTTAACTTGATCTCTTAGGCCAGCACCTACAAGTGTGTTATGAACAAAACGTAGGCCTTCACGTAATGGTGTTCCGATATAGTCACTAAACTCAATAGGGGCTGCGCCAGTGCCACCTTCAGAACCATCAACTACAATAAAATCAGGCACAATTTTTGTTTCAAGCATTGCTTTTACAATACTCATAAACTGCCAAGGTTGACCAATACACAGTTTGAAACCTACCGGTTTACCACCAGATAAAGTTCGTAACTTCTGTAAGAAATGCATCATTTCAATTGGTGTCGAAAAGCTTGAATGCTTCGCAGGAGAGATACAATCATGGTCACGGGAAACACCACGGATCTCGGCAATTTCAGCAGTAATCTTATGTTTAGGTAAAATACCGCCATGGCCCGGTTTAGCCCCTTGCGAAAGCTTAAGCTCAATCATTTTGATTTGTGGCAATTGAGACTGCTTAGCAAACTTCTGTTCATCAAATTTTCCGTCTAAAGTTCGGCAGCCAAAATATCCACTGGCAATTTGCCAAACAATATCACCCCCATTTTCTAAATGATAAGGGCTGAGACTACCTTCACCTGTATCGTGATAAAAACCGCCTAATTGTGCTCCTTTGTTTAATGCACGTATTGCATTCGCACTTAAACTACCAAAGCTCATGGCAGAGATATTCATAATGGATGCACTATAAGGTTGAAGGCATTGGGCATTACCAATTTGAATACGGAAACTCTTAGGATCCGCTGGTGGACATGGACTAATGGAATGAACAATAAAGCGATAATCTTCTTGATAGACATCAATAATTGATCCAAAAGGTTTATCTGCATTCTCATTTTTAGCACGTTGATAAACCAAACTTCTTTGCATACGCGAGAAAGGAAGGGCATCTTGATCCGCTTCAATAAAGTATTGGCGAATTTCAGGGCGTATATCTTCAAATAAAAAACGGAAATGGCCCATAATCGGGTAATTTCTTAAGATTGAATGTCTATTTTGTAAGACATCATATAGACCTAATAAGCTTAATGCGCCACTGACGACCCATAAACCGTTGAGTAAAGTATCCGAAATAAAATAATAAATACTATGAGGTGTATATACGGTTCTAAACCACGTGATTGTGAGTGCAGTAAAAATACACAAGAACCAAATAGAGTGGCGTGAAAAGAATGTATTGAGAAATTTATGTCGAATGATTTGTGCCGGACTCGCCATATGTGAACAAATTCCTAATGTTTTACTGGCACATACCTTGCCAAGAAGCAGCCAAAACTACAAGTAGGGAATTGTTTAACCGGTATTTTATTCATTTAATCTTTTACCAACTGATCATCTCCCTAATACGAGAAGCTGATGAGTTGGCAAAGACCAGAGCTTTATTAAGCTTTAAGAGGGAGCTGTTTTTTTATGAGCAAAATAAATAAGGTGATGACTAAGCTAAATCCAAAAATAGGTAAACTCAGCCCTAGAATAGCAAGCATTAATGTCGTAATTATTCTTTGTTGTGTAGTTGCATGTTTCCATACGAACAAAGTTTGGTTAATAAAATGATGGGTCGTAAGTTTTACATTGGAGGTTTTAAACCAAGCTTTATACGCATAAACAATCATTACACATAGCCCGAGCGCATACAGAACCAGAATTAATTGATTGACCCAACCGAATAGTACCCCAATATGTGCATCAACTCCCCAGCGTGTAAGTTTTGCAACTAATGAATAATCTTTAAAAGCGAGTTTATCGATTACCTTGTGTTCATGCATATCAATCGCAATACTATCTGCTTGTGTGGGCCATTTACGCTGTATTTCCGCAACAGTCCAAGCTTGGTTCTCAGCAACTGGCGGTTTGATTTGTATTTCTGTTGAATTAATCCCATTTGCTCGAGCAATTGCTAATACAGAATCGAATTCAGCTGGCATGATGTCTAAATTTGGCGTTTCCATGATCATTTCGTGATGTTCATGATGAGCCATTTTTGGCAATGAAATCTGATTTAGTGAGGTGGTCAATGTTGGTGTTTGCCAGTTTAACCATTGACGGGCAATACGAATATTATCACCAGCCCATTGAGACCATGTAAGACCAGTAATCGCAATGAACAAGAAAAGTGGTAGTAAAGCTAACCCAATAGAACTATGCCATTTTAATAAGTGATTTTTATTTGTTTGTCTGTTTTTGAAGTTTGAGCGACGCTTCCACCAACTGTATAGCCCACTTAAAGTTAAAAAACCAAGCCAACTTGCAGCAAGTTCACTATAAAAACGTCCCCATTTTCCTAATAATAAATTGCTGTGTAATTGATCTAAGAATGTACGTAACGGTAATACGCCACTGGTTCCATACACAGCAAGTTGTCCTTTTACAGAAAGCGTATAAGGATCAATAAAAATGGCTTCATTATTTAGATGGTGTGTATGATCGGAAAAAATAACCCGCGTAGTTTGCACAGGGCTTGGTGATGGTCTGACTTCTGTAATTTGTGCAGTTACAGGCATGACTTCTCTTGCGCTTTCAATCTGCTGGCTTAGAGGGTATATCTCATTATTTAAAGGCTGAACATTTAATGCATCTTTATAGATGAATTGCTCTAACTGAGGCGTAATTGCATATAGTAAGCCAGTAAATGCGGCAACAAATATAAATGGGGCAATAAAAATACCGGCATAAATATGTATGAGACGGAAGAGACTACGCCAAAAGCTAGAAGTAGGGGACATTTTAAAGTGATATCGAGCAAACTTTGTCGTGAAGTATATCTACTTTAAATTGTATTTTGAAATTGCACTTTTCATTGGTTATCTTGATTGTAGATTTTCTAAAGTATCATTGTGCTGAATTACTAGCAATGCTGTTGCTTGGTGTTATGAAATATCTCGTAAATTTTGCTCTCTAAATACACAGCTCATATGATCAATACAATATTTAGTATAGATATTTATGAAAAAGCACTTTATAGAAAAATTTTTATTGTTAAGTTTGTTTTAAATATTATTCTTTTAATTTATCTAGAGAAACTAAATAGCCTATGATTTATTTCTTAATAATTATAATTTCTTAATTTATTCTAGTACCAATAGATTTATGATGTTGGTTTGAGTGAATACAGCTAATGAGTAAGAACTCTTTTATGGATATTAATGGTTTATGTCTAAGCTTTTTGAGAGAGTTTTATATTGTTACTAATTTTATTGGTTAATATTTTAAGAAAAATTATCTTATTAATTTTTATAATATTTAGTGCTTAATAAAATTTTTAAATGAAGCTTCTAGACTAAAAAACAAAAGTATACACTCTTGTTTTTTAGTCTAGTATTTCAATGTTATTAAATTAAATGGCGACTAATTCCTCAATTTTCTCAAGATCGATTATTTTTTTAATATAAGACCAAGTTTTTTCAGCATTAATTAAATTTTTATCAATTGTTCCATCATTAATAACTCCATCGAGGATATTAAGAAATAGATTGGTTAATGCAGCTGCGTCTTCTACCTGAATTTTAATTAAAATAGAAAAAACAAGCTCATAGAGCCATTCTCTATATTCATTAATAGGATTTTTAACGGATGGGTAAAGTTGTACTACTTCCATAGTTGCCTTTTTAAATAAGCATCCATTAAAGTCTTCTGTATAAATCCAGTCAATATACCAATTAAATAAGCTTCTGAGTTGAACTAAAGGTAGGTCATTGGTATTGATTCTTTCTAATATAGCAGACTGTATATCAGAATTCCTTTTGTAAAGGCATGATTCTATTAGCTTTTCCTTTGAAGGAAAATACTTGTAGAATGTCATCTTTGCAACATTGGATTCAGCAATAATTCTGTCCACTCCAATAGAGTTATAGCTTTTTTCATTAAAAAGGGCAGTTGCTGTTTTTATAATAGTGTCTCTTTTTGACATCGATTTCCCCGTAGTAAATCTTTTGAAATCCGTTTCTTTTTTAAGGCTAGTGCTCTGGCAAAAGTCAGTTTAATCATATTGAAAACGCTAATGTAATACAACATGTGAGAGCCTAAAAAAATAGTATTTTTCGATATTAATTGTTATTTGATTCATTAAAAAAATTCATTAAATTATCCATTGATTTGTAGTAATAATAAACCTAATATCAAATTGTTTAGGGATGAGTATACAATTTTATTTAGTAGCAAATGAGTGCACGATTAAAATAATGGGGAACTCATAACCTAACTATAAGAATTAATTTGTTATTGAGAATGATTATGTCAAAAAAATTTGAAGATTTTGATAATCCAAGACAAAAGGCATTACTGGGGATGAAGAATAGTATTCCTACAGAACAGTGGGAAGAAAATCTAAAATTTCTCAAACAATTAAGAGCGAGAATTGCTGAATTACCAGTATGTAAACATCCGGCGATCGAAGTTTTAAATAATGGATTGCTTGATAAATTCACTTTAACAAGAATTCATTTAGAATATCGTCATGCGATTGTTCAGATCTTTACTGATGCCTTATTAATGGCCCAGTTCCAGACAAAACAATTGGAGCCTAAACTCCATTCTGGAGCTAAAATGTTTCCACGTGTTTTATTAAGTTTAAATGTACTTGATGAATTTGGTTTTAGACCAGGAACAGACCCAGACAATTATTATCTAGGTAATCCGGAGTATGCACATTATCCTTTATATGAAGATTTATTAAATGATTATGGTTTGAGTGAGAAGGATCGTAGAGAGTATCATCCTTCAAAAATTGCAGATCAGGTAAGAAATTTTCTAGAATCATCTTATGATAGTTATATTAAAGTAGTTGCTTTACTTGCAGTAGCGGAAGAAGAAGTGATTCTTTTTAGCCCACCACTTCGTGAAGCGACTAAAGCCATTGGCGTGGATGTTGAAGGTGACGGCTATTACCATGTTCATGGGGTATCTACTGACGAAACCTCAGAAGCAGCAGATGATGATCATGAAGATGATCTCTGGTTTGCGTTAGCGCAAGCAATAACTAAAGAAGACTATGAGAGCTTAACAACGCTTTGTATGGATTATTGTGCTTTATGGAATGAGTTTTGGGATGCACAAATTGCTGATATTCACTACTTAGAAGCAAAGAAGTTAGCATAACTTGTATTCATAGTAAGACGAATAATTGATAAAAACTAAAAAGCCTATTCACATATGAATAGGCTTTTTTAATACTTTAAATCCAGCCCATCTATAAACTAATAACCTGAAGTATTTCATTTAATACATTATTTGCATCTGTTAGAAATGATAGAATTACGAAAGTCAGTAAGTTGATATGTATGGGGCTTAAAAACATGCATCCTATAAGTGTGAGCAAATGAATACATTCATATACAGCTATCTGAAATTTTTAACCTATTGAAAGTACAAAGGTTTAAGTCTTGTTCCAACCATTTACAATCCAAACCAGATTAGGCGGATTCTACTTCTTTTATAATATACCTGTGGTTTTTGTATTTTTATTAAAGTAAATGAAAACAATAATTTATAATCAAAAAATGACGTATTTTATTGTTAACTGAAAAAGCTTGTAGACTATTTGTAGACTGTTGAGAAACATGGTTAAATCAAATTTCGCTAAAACAGGTTTAAGACATGAAACTCAACAAATCTACTGTTGATGCTATTCCATTAACTGAAAAAGGTCAAAAAATATATAGAGATGCAGAACTGATCGGTTTTGCTGTTCGGGTAACTAATAAAAGTAAAACCTATATTGTTGAAAGGAGGCATGAAGGTGAACTCTATCGAGTGACAATTGGTAAAACTACCGATATTCCTGCAACAAATGCTCGAGCAAAAGCTCAGATGATCCTGGCGAAAATTTCAAACAATGAATATGAAAAGCCTATCAAATTAAAGAATGTTGCTAATCCTTTAGATATTACAGTGAATGAAGCTCTTCAAATTTATATTGATAGAAATGACTTTAGACCAAAAACAATTAGGCAGTACCGTAAGTACTTTGATTTATATTTGGGGTGGGGCAACAAAAAGCTTTTCCAGATATCTAAGCAAGAAGTATTGGATCGATTTATTGAGGTATCAGAAGTAAGTGAGTCGTCAGCAAATGGTGCTGTATCTCTTTTAGGTACCTTATGGAAGTATATTCATGTTCTTTATTCAACAGATGAGAACCCGATTCTTAAAAGTAATCCAGTTGACATTATTTCCGTAACAAGAGGTTGGAATAAAATAGCAAGTAGGGATAGACATCTCCATAAAGACATCATTCACAAATATTACAATGCAGTGCTTCATTATGAAGATGAGTTAAATCTGGAAAATACTGCTAGGTCAAACACGCATCGGGATATCGTATTAATGTGCATGTATACGGGATGCCGTAAACAGGAGGCATGTTGTCTAAAGTGGGCTGATGTAGATATTAAAAATGGTACCTTAACTTTTAGAGATACCAAAAATGGTTCAGATCATACTTTTCCTATTGGTGATCATCTACACAGTATTTTGCGTGAACGTTGGTTATTAAGAGAAAACGATTGGGTTTTCCCAGCTACTAAAATGCCTACTTCGTGGAATATGCATGCAACTAAGGTAGATACATTATTGAATAGAGTGGGTAAGGAAGTTGACTATTACGTTTCAATGCATGATTTCCGTCGTACATTTGCCACTATATGCAACCTTTTAAGATTTAATATTTATGTGACAAAAAGACTTCTTAATCACACGGCTAAACCAAGAATTGATGTCACAGGTGGATATGTTCAAATTCCAGATGAGGAATTAAGAGCTTCAATGAACATGATTGAAGCGGTGTATCAAGGCAAGATTGATTGCTTTAATTACCAATCTGTTTGGGCAGAAAGATTAAAAGAAATAAAGGCGGTTTAACCGCCTTAAACTGTTGCAAGTTGTGCTGTATTAAGCACAGTCTTGCTTTGCTCATACTTCAAAACGTCCTTCTTTTTATATGAAACACGTCTTCCAATTTTCGAAAAAGGCAGTGATGATTGATCACAACGCATTCTAGCTAATGTCCATGGTGAGCAATCTAAATAAAGAGCCACAACTTCTTGGGGGAATTTTTGCTCTTCATTAGCCATAATGAAACGATCCAAATATTCTTGCTGTTCTTTTTCAGAAAGATTTCTCAAATCTTTTAGCATTCACGCCACCATTCTATAAATACGTTTAACTTCATGGTCCAGCTCATCCATTGCAGAGCGACCTTCTTTGAAATATTTCAAAAGCATTAGTTTGTATCGCTCTTGAGCTGCTTTGTTCATCACACCTTCGTTGCTTACTGAAAGGGTGCCTTTATTACCTTTAATTAAGTTCACGCCGTGCGGTGTGCCTTTCCCGCGATACCCGGCATTTACGTTGAACACAATGAACTTCTCGAAAAGCTGCATTGGTAGCAGCTTTGGCTCGAAAAGAAACTCTGGAGTAGTTTGTTTTGACATTAGAAAGGTTCCTCCAGTAAATAATCAGGTTCGTTTGATGCCGCATTTTGTAACTCAAAGCGGCGTTTCTTAACAAAGTCCATGAGTCGTGATTGAATCTGTGGATCTCGTGCGGCCACATCTATTTCCAAAGCATCCAATGTTGTGAGGTCGGGCGCGTTTTGGATCTGGACCATTAGTGAAGGTGGTTCACTCTCTACAGGCTTTTCATCTGCAAGCTCAGTCAAACGCTTGTGAGTAGCTTTGAGTAGAGGATCCATTTGTTTATCTGACCATGTACGGGTGTATCGATAAACAGCATTTACCTCAGCTGGTGTTTTTGACTCTTTAACACGCTGGAGAAGGGTATCTAATGTCTTCTGATATTCTGGATCTGATTCAAGTTCATTAGATACTGGAGTTAATAGATCCTCGGAAGCTGTGACATTAGTTTGTTCTGTAATAACAATCGTTGACTTATTATTGGTAGGAAAAACTTCAGAAGGTATTACTTTAGCTGGTGTCTCAGCTTTTGATTTTTTACCACGCTGTTTTTTTGGTTCCTCACCTAGGCGAATAACACTTAAATCGTCACTAACTTCAAAACCTAACGCTTTAGATAGTGCTTTTAATTGAAGCTTGGCGTTTTCTGCATCACGTTGAACAAAGCCACTGTTAATAGAATCAATTAATGAGTTAGTTTTGAAATCTAAAACATAGACCGTAGGTGAATATGTACTGATTACAAAAACTTCCTGACCGTCTTCATACTCATCAATAGTTAATGGCTTTGTGAATGTAATGCCAGCCAGTTCAATAGTTTCGATTTTGATGCAGAATTCAAAACCCGGTTTGCCAAAAACAGAAGCGGGGAATTGATCTAAATCGGCAAAGTCCAAGCTTTGGGCCACTGTCTTGATTGAAAAGGTTGATTTTGAGCGAATCGCAATAATTACCCCAGCACAAAAACAGACTGAAACTTTTTACAGTAAGTATGACTTTAATTTTCAAACCGAACGCCGTATTGAAGATATTCCGGGTAAGGTTGAGTTTGTTCGTGGTGAGATTAAATCAGGTAATTTTTTCCGAGCGCGAAATAAATTAGCGGTAGAGATTCATAAAGAAATGGTAAAGAAAAAATTTACCCCTACTAATGCCCAAGGTGATCTTACTAATCTGGCAAAAGGTATGGCTGAGATTATTTTGCGTGGCCATGTTTTTGTTAAAGCTATGTGTGGAGCATGCCAAGGAATAGGAAAACTTGAAACTTTTAATTCAAAGGGTTTTCCTGATGGGGCAAGGTTTTGTGAAAAATGTAATGGTACTGGTAAGCGACCATATACGTTAAATGAAAAAATGAAAATTGCAGGTATTGTTGCCACCAAGACTGCATATATAAAAAGCTATCAGAAGTTTGAGTTATTTGGAGAATCTATTGTTGCAGAATGGGAAAATGAAATTAGATCGCGTATTTCTCGATCATTCCGTTTTGAACTTCCTGATAGTCAAGAAACTTACGCTTGACAGTTGGGTATACACTTGAGTATAAAGATTTCTAAAATGGGCGAAATGTAAAGTAATCGCCAG
>ERZ808232.125-NODE-125-length-20053-cov-15.887889_pt1 | contig 20053 bp, 18 predicted proteins | sample MGYA00521281_ERZ808232 | MGnify/ENA primary metagenome ERZ808232 (study PRJEB31515, sample SAMN02941833) | indoor metagenome | biome: House; feature: Kitchen Counter; material: surface | place: USA: Illinois | collected 2012-02-13 ... | reverse complement strand
GAAAATTATATTGTGGAATAAGCCTTTAGAGATAGGTTTGTGCAACAAAGCCTAGTTCGAGTAAATACTATCTAGAGTTCTAATCATTAGAGGTTATTAGCACGATTACTCAACCAATAAATCTTTTGGATTAATCGTATCGCCATAGACTGGTTTTAAGGTTTTTTCATAAGCCTGATGAATCACGCCTTCTTTTGCCAATTTTTCTAAATCTTGGTTTAACCAGTCCAATAACTCTTTATCACCTTTTTTCACTGCTGGTGCAATTAAGTCCTGCTCACCTAAATTGGTAATGCCAACGGTGTAATTTGGATTTTCTTTAGCCCAAGCTAAAACCAGCAAGTTATCATGTGCAAGCGCAGCACCACGGCCATCTTTTAAAGCATCAAAAGTTTCAGTGTTTTGCTCATACTTTTGTAGTTTAATCTCAGGATGAGTCTTGGTGAAGAATGAATCAGCCGTTGTACCTTTGTTTACCAGCAAGGTTTTATCTTTAAGTTGAGCTACATCGGTAATTGGATGGCTTTTAGGAGAAACGACACCGAGCGCCACTTTTAGATAAGGCTTAGCAAAATCGACCACCTCTTTACGTTCTGGGGTAACGGTAAAGTTTGCAAAAATAATATCTACTTTATTGGCTTTTAAATATTCAACACGGTTAGCCGCTTCAGTTAAAACAAATTCCACTTTGTTTTCATCACCCAGCAGATCTTTAGCAACATGCTTGGCAATCTCTACATCAAAGCCTTGGTTTTTACCTTGAGCATCTAAATATCCAAACGGCGGTTTATCGCTAAATACGCCAATTCGTACCACACCATTCTTTTTGATCTGTTCAATACTTGACGTAGTTTGTGTGGTATCGGCCGTTTTTTCAGTAGATTGAGTTCCTTTGTCACATGCAACCAAACCTAAACTCAGTAAAGAGGCAGCTAAAATATGTTTCACGTTTTGAAATGTTAATGTTGTCATTATTTCACCCTATCGTTCTTGTAAAAATCTTATTTAAAAATAGCAGCGCCTACTTTCAGACACTGCTCTAGCGATATCGAAAATTATTGGCCTACATCTAAAAACACATTCGGATTGACCGAGTCACCGTAAATTGGCTTCAAGGTTTCATCATAAATTTTCTTAATTTCACCGCTTGTTCTTAGTTGCTTAATTTCAGTATTGAGCCAATTCAACAATTGGGTATTGCCCTTTTTAACTGCTGGTGCAATAAACTCTTGATCACCAATAAATTGAATACCTGCCACATAACTTGGGTTCTTCGCGGCCCATGCCAAAGCATACGTACTATCTTGTGAAATCGCGTCACCACGACCGTCGGTTAAAGCTTTGAAAGCATCCGAGTTTCTTTCAAACTTGAGTAAATTTACTTTTGGATAATGCTTGGTAAAGTAGGTATCCGAACTTGTGCCTTTGTTTACAATTAAGGTCTTACCTTCTAATTGGGCAATGTCAGTAATCGGTTTGGCTTTAGGCGAAACAATACCAAAAGCACCTTTTAAATAAGGCTCGGCAAAATCGACAACTTCCTTACGTTCAGGCGTTACTGTAAACGTCGCGAACACCACATCGGCACGATTTGATTTTAAAAACTCCACCCGATTTGAAGCTTCAGTCACAATAAACTCAACTTTCTTTTCATCACCGAGCAAGTCTTTGGTCACTCGTTTTGCTAAAGCCACATCAAAGCCCTGATTATTACCTGCACTATCTACATAACCAAACGGCGGATCATCGGCAAAAACGGCAACTCGTAGAACCCCATTTTTTTTGACTTGTTCTAAAGAATGGTCTGTTTGAGCATTACTTGCCTGTTCAGTTGATGGTGTTTTACTACATGCAGTTAATAAAACCCCAGCAACAGCAAGACTGCTTAATATTTTTATTGAATTACGTTTAAACATTCACTTCCTCATGATTCAAATAATAAAAATTTAGTACGACAAAATATTTAAGAAAGCTTTCGCTCGTTCTGTTTTCGGCTGTTCAAAAAATTCTTCTGGTGAAGCCTGTTCAATAATCTTGCCCTTATCCATAAAAATAATGCGGTCAGCAACCTTACGGGCAAAGGACATCTCATGTGTCACAATCAACATGGTCATACCTTCATTCGCCAATTTCAGTACTACATCGAGCACTTCCCTGACCATTTCTGGGTCAAGCGCAGCGGTAATTTCATCAAGTAAAATCACTTGAGGTTGCATGACCAATGAACGAACAATGGCAATACGCTGTTTTTGTCCACCTGAAAGTTGTCGTGGATAATCGAGTTTTCGCTCATATAGCCCGACTCGCTTTAACAACTCATCTGCTACTTGTTCTGCTTCATCGCGGTGACGTTTTTGTACTTTAAGTGGCCCAAGCAAAATATTGTCAATGACGTTCATATGCCCAAATAACTCATAGTTCTGAAAAACCATACCAATTTTTTGACGAGCATTAGTCCAGTCCACATCTTTACCGAGCACACCTGAACCGGTTAAACGGATTTCACCACCCTGAATCGGTTCTAGGCCATTAATACAACGCAGTAAGGTACTTTTACCGCAGCCCGATGGGCCTAAAATAACAACTACCTCTCCTTGTTCTACATCCAGATCAATGCCCTGTAAAATATGACTTTGTGCAAATGATTTCTGTAATTGTTGTATCGATAACAAAGGCATAATTACTCCCAGACCTTTTCTAAATGTGCCGCCAAACGAGATAAGGGATAGCAAATCAGAAAATACAAAATAAAAATAAAGCCATAAATCCAAAGAGACGCGCTCGGCACGGCCAACAGCGAATTTTCAATAATTTGCTGGCCAACTTTAATGACCTCGACCACACCAATCAGGACTGCCAAAGAGCTGGTTTTCACCATTCGAGTAAATAAATTAATCGCGCCTGGCGTTACTCGTTTTAGACTTTGCGGGAAAATGACATAGATCAAAGCTTGAACATGCGTAAGTCCGAGCGCATAGGCCGAATCGCGTTGATGCTGATCAATTGAAGTAATAGCTGCACGAACCAAATCGCCCATTTCTGCCGTACCCCACAAAACAAATACAACAATACACACCCACATTGCGGAAAATTGCCAGTTAAACCATGTCGCAAAACCGAAATAAAACACAAACAGCAAAACTAAAATTGGAATGATTCGAATGGCTTCTAAATACAGGCGGCACAGCGCTTTAACGACTATATTTTTAGAAGTCATAATGACGCCGAAAACTGTGCCGAAAATTGCAGAGAAAAACACCGAAATAAAAGCAATTTTTGCCGTTGCCCAAAGTCCCCACATTAAACGTTCGAGGTGACTCGCTTGAAATAGATAATCAAGTTCCATGGCTCACCTTCCGACTTCTGTGCTCCAGATAACTGGTTAAAATAGACACAGGCAATAAAATAATCAGATAAGCCATGATGAGTAAAAACAAAGCTTCGGTGGTTTTATAGTCCATGCCAATTAAGTCTTTGGTGACAAAAAGCAGCTCAACGACAGCAATGGCACTCACCACAGAACTTTCTTTAATCAGAAATAGGCAATTTGCCCCTATTGCCGGAATTGAAATGGCAAGCGCTTGAGGGAAAATGACATATCTAAAAATTTGAATCGGTTGTAGACCAATACTTTTTGCAGAGTCAATCTGCCCTTTGGCCACAGATTGCAAACCTGCTCGGAAAGCTTCGGCCATATAGCTTCCACCTAAAAAAGTCAGTCCGATCACACCGCAAGTGAAACCATCGATTTTGATACCGAGTTTTGGCAAACCGTAATACAAAAAGAACAGTTGAATTAATAAAGGGGTATTTCGAGATAACTCAATATAGAACTGGGCAATTCTATTTAGCACCCGCACGCGATATGTGATTAAAATACTGCAAATTAACCCCACAATAATTGCCAAAATAATGCTGATAATTGAAATTTTCAGCGTGGTCAAAGTTGCAGAGAAAAATTGCGGCAACACACTATGGATATACTGCCAGTTCAAGGAAAATTCCAACAAATAATATTAAAACGTTATAAATATTTAGCTTTCATCAGCCATTAAATATTTGTGTAACGAGTTTATTTTTTTCCCAATTGGTCTAAAACTATTTTTATTAGATAAGCTTTTCTATAAGTTTGATAAATTCGATTTGGCAATCGAAAACCTTCAAATCAATTGGATACAACTGCTTAAAACATATTCACTAAAACAAAGATGAATAATAAAATCAATAAAAAATCGGACACCAATGCCCGATTTTTATTAAATGATTTTCAATTTATTGCTTATTTTCTAAGTACATCACCAATACTTGGGTCTTTATCAAAAACCGATTTAGCATATGGGCAAAGCGGAATTACTTTTACGTCTTTTTCACGAACAAAAGCTACCAAAGCATCAAGTAATTGGCGACCTACACCTTGTCCACGATAATTTTCGTTTACATCTGTGGCATCAATAATTAGCATGCTTTCGCCTGCCCATGTATAAGTCATTTCACCTGCAACGGTTTCACCATCAAGTAAGCTAAAGCTGCCGTGTTTTGTATCATCTTTTTGTTGAATATTCACAATGAATTCCTCGTATTACAAATCGTATTTATTTAAAAATGACTTTGTATAATCTTTATCTATAAGAACAAATTTAACTGTAAAAAAATAGCCTATTTTTAGCAGTGAGTCTGTATGCTTTTTAAATACAATTCATGCATAAAATTCATAATTCTATTCGTAATTCAGCGTCTAATCCTCTCAAATCATTGTTGTTAAGCTCTGCGACCAAATTTTATTCATTTCATTTATGAAAATTCAATGGTTTTGAGATTGGAACTTTTATGTCTTCTTTTCATCAAATTGAGCAAAGCACATATGAACATTCAACACCTGCCTGGGGTGCCGTCTTTGTAATGTCGCTCTGCTGTGCAGTATTAATTGCATCTGAGTTCATGCCTGTAAGTTTACTTACCCCCATCTCTTTAGATTTAAATATCAGTGAAGGCCAAGTGGGTCAAGCAATCGCAATTTCTGGTATTTTTGCTGTTATTACCAGCTTATCGATTAGCCGTGTATTTAAGGCATTGGACCGACGTCATATCATTTTATTACTCACCCTACTGATGATTGTCTCTGGCATAGTCATTACATTTGCCCATTCTGCGGTTTTGTTTATGTTGGGACGTGCAATCTTAGGCGTAGTGATTGGTGGTTTTTGGGCCATGTCGACATCAATTGTTATGCGACTCGTTCCTCCGCTTTCAGTACCTAAAGCACTCGGTTTATTAAATGGCGGAAATGCTCTAGCCACCACAATTGCAGCACCATTAGGAAGTTTTTTGGGTTCAATTATTGGCTGGCGTGGTGCTTTTTTCTGTATTGTCCCCATCGCGATTGTTGCACTTATTTGGCAATTTAAAAGTATGCCTTCTCTTCCTGCAATATTGTCGGCCGAGAAATCTAAAAATCCATTTGGTTTACTAAAACGCCCAATTGTACTTTATGGGATGACCGGAATTTTATTACTCTTTATGGGTCAATTTGCGCTATTTACCTATCTACGCCCATTTCTAGAAACCGTTACTCATGTCGATGCGACAATGCTATCCATTTTATTATTAATATTGGGTTTAGCAGGTTTAGTGGGTACATTTGTAATTAGTTTAATCCTCCACCAACATGTTTATCGTTATCTGATTCTTATTCCATTCATCATGGCAGTGATTGCTGGAGCTTTTGTATTTGGTGGTGAGCATTTATGGTTTGTTGCTATATTGATGGGTTTATGGGGCTTTATTGGAACGTCGGCACCTGTTGCATGGAATACATGGCTTGCCCAAACACTACATCAAGATGCCGAAATTGGTGGGGGTTTGATAGTTGCGATTATTCAATTTGCAATTACCCTAGGTGCAACTATAGGTGGATTATTATATGACTCACATGGCTATAGCGCCACGTTCTATATGAGCGCAACTATTTTGCTATTAGGCGCGATGACTGCTTATATTACATGGCGGAATGCTACTCACGTAGCACATCAATAACCAACCGTAATGCAGGTGAAAGTTGTCTGCGATGTGGATAGTACAAATGGTATCCAGGAAACTGGATACTGTACTCTGCTAAAACTTGAATCAGCTTCCCTTCTTTTAGATCTTCTCGAATCAAATCTTCTGGAATATAAGCTAGTCCAAATCCGGCCCGAACAGCTTGTGCAATCTCATAACTTTCATTAAATATCCATTGCCCCTGAATTTTAACTTTTGTTTCTTGACCATCTTTCACAAATTCCCACGCATAAACACTACCTTGGGTGGTTAAACGATAGCCAATACATTGATGATTGATTAAATCTTTAGGAGTATGAGGAATTCCATATTGTTCAAAATATGCTGGTGTTGCTATTACCGCCATTTTGACATCTGGACTAATGCGTACTGCAATCATGCCATCAGCTACGCGGCTTCCGAAACGAACGCCAGCATCAAAGCGTTCTGCCACAATATCGACCATGCCGCTATAGGCAGTCACTTCTACTTGTACATCAGGGTAATCACCGGCAATCTTTTTAAGTTTTGGAATCAGCACTTCCCGTATCGCATGGCTGCTAGCATTAATCCGAACTGTACCAGCGGGTTGGTCTCGAAATGAAGTTAAAAGGGATAATTCATTATCAATCTGATCGAAGCTAGCACTAATTGTTTGTTTCAACCTTTCGCCTGCTGCTGTAGGTGAAACACTACGTGTGGTTCTGGTCAGGAGCAACATTCCCAAACGTTCTTCTAAACCCCGAATCGTATGGCTCAGCGCAGATTGTGAAATTCCCATTTTCCCAGCAGCCTTAGTAAAACTACCCTCTCTTGCCACCATTAAAAAAGCATAAAGATCATTATAGTTTTCTTTATTTATCATCTGCTTTATCTCTTATTGGGGAGTCAACCTCATTATAAAGGATAAAACCATTCATGAATATTACTCATAAGTCCATGTTTGTTTTTTAGACTAATTATTAAAAAGAAGATTCGTTAAAATCCATATCAAGCAGTAAATATGAAGATTTAAATAAACTGAGGCGATTATTATGAGTCATTTTATTATTGTAAAAAATTAATAAATTCCACTCATATCTTTACGTTAAAGAATAAATAGCTTCATTGCATTTAAGTGCTTTTTCTTAAAGAAGCGAGGTGAATTGATATGGCTAGTTATAAGTTTTTTAAAGGCTTAGTCAGCCTATGTGTTTTGTTCTCAGTGACTTCCACTTCTTATGCAATAAAGCCTCAAGGTAAAAATCAACAAAGGGGATCGATGATGAAAATCCGTATTGATATTGATGGAACACAGCAACCACTATTTGCCACATTAGCTATAACACCTACTGTTGAAGATTTTATCAAACAGCTTCCACTGACATTAACACTTAAAGATTATGACGCTACCGAAAAAATAGCCGATCTACCCACCAAGCTAACTACACAAAACGCGCCTGATGGTTATGCGGGCAAAGCTGGTGATCTTACCTATTATGCTCCGTGGGGTAATCTGGCTTTTTTCTATAAAGATTCTCATATTGGTTATGCCAATGGCCTCATTTTTCTTGGGAAACTTGATGCTATTCCCCACACATTCAAGCAAAAACAACACATCAAAATTTCAATTTCCCAAATCGAATAAGCATCTATTTATTCACTCATTCACATTGTTTAAGTTGAGGTATTTATGACGACATCTCCCTTATTTAAAAAGCTTAAAACCCATACAGTGGTTGCAATTTGTGCGGCAACTATTGGTCTATTTTCTTCAACTTCAGCTATGGCGGCCGATATGTCTAATGGTGCAAATAATTTTTATCAAAGTCAGCAAGTGACTATTCAAAAAGTGACTTTTAAAAATCAATACAATATGGATATTGTCGGCAATCTGGTTATTCCCAAAAATTTGAATAAAAAGACTAAAGCCTCTGCAATTGTAATTGGTCACCCTATGGGGGCTGTAAAAGAGCAAAGCTCTATGCTTTATGCACAAAAACTAGCTGAACAAGGTTTTGTGACCTTAGCAATCGATCAATCATTTTGGGGTGAAAGCGCGGGCCAACCAAGAAATGTGGTGGCACCAGACATTTATGCAGAAGCGTTTAGTGCCGCTGTAGATTATTTGGGAACACAATCTTTCATTGATCCTAATAATATTGGTGTATTAGGTATTTGTGGAAGTGGGAGTTTTGTCATTAGTGCAGCAAAAATTGACCCGCCTATGAAAGCGATAGCAACTGTCAGCATGTATGATATGGGCGCAGCAAACCGCAATGGCTTACGTCACTCACAAACCCTAGAGCAGAGAAAGCAAATTGTTGCAGAAGCCGCTGCACAGCGTTACATTGAATTTAAAGGTGGTGAAACCAAATATACCAGCGGAACTACGCATGAGCTAACAGCAGATACACACCCTATTCAACGTGAATTTTACGACTTTTATCGTACTCCACGCGGAGAATATACGCCTAAAGGCTCATCGAGAGAGCTTACAACTCACCCAACGCTCACAAGTAATGTCAAATTTTTAAACTTCTACCCATTTAACGACATTGAAACGATTTCACCACGTCCGATGTTGTTTATTACAGGTGATCAGGCTCATTCAAAAGAGTTTAGTGAAGAAGCTTATAAGCTCGCAGGCCAACCTAAAGAGCTTTATTACGTTAAAGGCGCTGGACATGTTGATTTATATGATCGGGTCGATCTCATTCCATTTAATAAATTAACCAGTTTCTTTAAACAAAACTTGAAGTAATACAGATGATAGAGGCTCAACACGGGCCTCTAGCTTTTTAATTAACTTAATGAAACTCTTGCACCAAACTATTAATATGCGCCACGGCAGCAGTTCGGTTTTCAACACAAAGTTTTTCAAAAACATGCTCTAAATGTTTATTCACTGTCCGTGGACTCAGCTCCAAAATTTCTGCAATGTCTTTATTGGTTTTTCCTAACAACAACCAGTGCATGACTTCTGCCTCACGTTGAGTCAACTGCGGGCAATATTTCAAAATATCAGCCATTTCCAAAGCTGGTGTAGAGGTTTTTATCTGAATAAGATAATTTTTTGCCACACTTGGCTCATTCTCCCACGGCGTAAGCAATAAAAGCTGTAATTGCTGAGATGGTGTTGAATAAGAACAGCTGGTTAATTTTTTGGAGTCTTTTTCATGTTCTAAATCTGAAAACCAAGCTTTTAAACCTGCTTCAAAGCCTTCTAATTCAGGTAAATATTGATTTAGTAGATCACTAGCCTTTTGGGTTTTCCACACAATTTTACCGTGAACATCTAGCGCAAGAATGGCTGTTTCCGTTGCATCAATGACCTGTTTTTGTTGTTGCAATAGTTTGGCATGTGCCAAATGTGTTTTTACTCTTGCTAATACTTCTTCAATATTCAGTGGCTTGGTTACATAGTCCACCCCGCCGACCTGAAAACCACGCACAATATGCTCTGTCTCAGACAAACCTGTCATAAAAATGACGGGAATAAACTGCGTAATTGGGCTCGCTTTAAGCTGTATACAACTTTCAAAACCATCCATATGTGGCATATTGCCATCAAGCAAAATCATATCCGGTAAGCATCGGTGTGCTATTTCAATTGCACTTAACCCATCGGTTGTGACAAGTACACGATAACCTGCCTGATCCAGACTCTCATGTAGCAAGCCTAAATTTTCCGGCACATCATCTACAATCAGAATAACAGCCTGCTCATTTGGCGAAGCTTGCTGAAAAGAAACATGTTGCGTACTCATTGCTTATCCTGAATCAATCGTTGCGCGTGTTTTAAATCAAACTTTTGAATAGCCTGTTCAAGCTGTTCCCATAACTCATCATGCTCTGGAAAATTTTGACGGCATTGCATTAAAGTCTGTTGAATTCCTCGAATGTACCCTTGTCCAATTAAATCATTTAACTGTTGCAAGCTTTGCGGTAAATCAAGCAGATCATTATTTTCTGGTTGTTGAATTGGTGTATGAACAGCAGCTTGCTCTTGCTTAAACACGTTTACATCCAGTGCTTGAACTTCCTTATTTTCAAGGTTTGCATCTGATTTGGAATCAATCCATACCAAGCCTAACTTGTCTCCAATTTTACTCAGCAACAAATTAAGATCGATTGGTTTTAACATAAAGTCTTCACTTAAGACGGCATCTTGTGGATTGACTTCGCGCTCGCCTGCATTGGCTGAAATAATTAAGATTGGCACATTGGTAATATTATTCTGACGCAATAATCGTGCTGTTTCCCACCCGCCCATCAAAGGCATATTTAAATCCATCAAAATCAGATTAGGTTGGAAAATAGGTACACGTCTTAAACAGTCAATGCCCGACTCGGCTTCTTCAATCATAAATCCCAAAGGTTTGAGAAAATTAGCAACTAAACCTCGATCCACAGCTTCATTATCGACAACTAAAATTCGTTTTCGCTCGCCTTGATAACCCGTAATCTGGTTGGAGTAAACATTAGAAATCGGATGAACCACTTCTTTTGAAGGTAAGTAAAACTTAATCTTAAATTGTGAACCCTGATTGAGCTGACTAGTCACAGATAACTGCCCACCAAGTAAATCGACTAATAATTTTACAATTGGTAGTCCGAGTCCTGTTCCAGTAAATCCGCCTTGAACCACATTACTGCCCCGTTCAAACGGGTTAAAGATTCGCTCTAAATCTGCCTCGGCAATACCACAGCCCGTATCTCTAATTTCAAAATAAGCCGTTTGAAAACGGTACTCGACTTTTAAAGTAATTGTGCCACTCGTTGTAAACTTTAATGCATTGCCCAGCAAATTGATGAGCACTTGCTCTAAGCGTTTTTTGTCGGTACGAACATAGTGCGGTAGGTTCTCTCCAATTTCATAAACAAACTGTAAATTCTTCTGTTCAAACTGAGGCTGAAACATTTGAATAATCTGTTCAATAAAATTGGGGAAATGCACATCCACTACATTTAAAGAAATTTTGCCTGTTTCAATGCGTGCTAAATCTAGTAAACCGTCAATGAGTGAAGTCAAATGCTGCCCACTACGGCTAATCACTCCGAGTGCCATTTTGCCTTGTTCAGAGAGTTGTTCTTGTTTTTGAAGTAATTGGCTATAGCCCAAAATACTATTTAAGGGTGTCCGTAGTTCATGGCTAATGCCAATGACATAACGGCTTTTTGCATCATTGGCCCGTTCTGCTGCTATTCTGGCATCTTGTAAGTCTTTTGAAGTGACTTCATGGGCAGCAATTTCATCAATCAATAATGCTGTTTGCTGATGCGTTTCGATTTCAGCATTACGACGGCTTTCATCGTTTAACACTAACCACCATGCAGCAACGCTCATTAATAAAAATAAAATGGTATAAATTTTGACAAACAGCGTAAATAGTTGAGGAACAGCTGCGGCATTAATGGTTTCTAAGTAGGTTTTTTCTTGGATATAAACCAGACTCAAACTCACTGCCAAAACAATAGACAATCCTAGAGTCAGCAATAGATACAAACTGACCCTGCTATTTAAACGGCTGGCCCAACGCTCTGGTAAATAGTGCCAGATGGCTTTTTTGAGCTGAACTGACCAACGTGCATCGGGTTTACATAAATCGTGACAGCGGGCTTCAAGTGAACAGCATAGAGAACAAATCGTACCGTTATAGGCTGGGCAGCCCGCCATATCAGCAAGCTCATAATCCCGTTCACATACCACACAGTTAGCAACCGACGTCGCCTGAATTTTTTCAGGCTGGCGTGCAATGTAATATTTGCCTTTGGTTAGGTAAGCAATAATAGGAACGCATAACACCGCACTCCCCAAAGCAATGAAACTCGCCAAACCTTTCGCCATGAGTCCGAAAAAGCCCAAGTAACTCAGCATCGATAACACTGAAGCGATCAGTAACGCGCCTACACCTACGAGGTTGATGTCATATAAATAAGCACGACGAAATTCAATTCCTTTCGGGCTTAAACCTAAAGGCTTACAGATAATTAAATCGGCAACAACGGCACCAATCCATGCCAAAGCAATATTGCTATATAGCCCCAAAATGCGTTCAACCGCATGGCTAATTCCCATTTCCATTAAAACAATAGCAATAAACACGTTAAAAAGAAGCCAGATAATTCGTCCCGGATGGCTATGAGTTAAACGGGCAAAAAAGTTAGACCATGCCAATGAACCAGCGTAGGCATTGGTCATATTAATTTTAATTTGCGCCAAGCAAACCAGTGCTAAAGTTAATATTAAAGCTAGCTGAGGATTTGGAATAAACTGTTGATAAGCAATCCAATATAAATAAGTCGGATTGTCTAGTTCAGAGACAGGAATAAACAGCTGAAAAGCCAACACCATCAGCAGCATCCCCATCAAAACTTTTAAAAATCCAAAAATAATCCAAGATGGACCACCTAAAAAAACGGCAAAACGCCATGCAGTTCTATTCTTTTCTTTTTGCGGTAAGAAACGTAAATAGTCAGCTTGCTCACCAATTTGGATCACAAATGAAAAAATAAGAGTGCACGCCGCACCAAAGTAATACAGATTAAAATCGGTTGAGTTTGAAACCGCCCCAACAAAATGCAAGCTACTACTTAAAATTTGTGGCTGCTTCCAAAGTACAAAAAACCACGGTAATAACAGCAATAAGAGCCAGATTGGCTGAGTGATTGCCTGAACTTTGTTAATAAAACCAATGCCTTTGACCACTAAAGGTAAAATCACTAATGCAGAAATTAAGTAACCGATAACTTGCGGAATGCCTAAGGCAAGCTCAAGAGCCATTGCCATAATTGCGGCTTCAAAGGCAAGCAAAATAAAGGTAAAGCTGGCATAAATTAGAGATGTAATGGTCGAGCCAATGTAGCCAAAACCTGCACCACGAGTAAGCAAATCGACGTCTACATTATATTTTGCGGCGTAGTAACTAATCGGCCAACTGGTTAAAAATATGATGGTACATACGACAATTGCTGCCCATAACGCATTGCTAAAACCATATTGCCAAAGCATGGTTGCCCCAATGGCTTCCATCGCCAAAAAGCTGACTGTTGAAATTGCGGTATTGGTCACCGTCCAAGGCGACCACTTACGTACCGAGGTGGGTGCGTAGCGGAGCGCATAATCTTCGATACTTTCATCTGCCACCCAAATATTATATTCACGGCGTGTTTTGATCACACGTTGTGGCGCTTGTTGGGGGTGTGAAGAATCTGGCATAACACTCATGTTTGGCATGTGGCTGCATTAAACCCAGCAATCCTTATGCCAAAAGTCATTTATCATGGCGATTTTTTCTAATACGCACATATACGCAAAATAACGTATTTTCAATTTTTCCCAAAAATCACACACTCAAAACCATCAAAAAACAATGATCAATATTTATGTTGATTGACCGAAAATGATTGGGAGATTGATGTTATGAGTGTATCTGAACATCCAAATCTGGACACTGTGCAAGGTACAGATTCACAAAAAGCAGTGAATGAAACCTTAGAAGATTATACTTTACGTTATGCTCCACACAGCTTTCGGCGCTGGAGTCCCAAAGTTGTTGCTATTACTGCACTTGGTGGTATTGCCTATCTTGCTGACTTTTCTATTGGTGCCAGTATTGGTATGTCTTATGGAACAACCAATGCTGTTTTCTCCATTTTATTTGCAGCGATTATTATCTTCTTAACCGGCATTCCTTTAGCCTACTACGCAGCTCGCTATAACATCGACCTTGACTTGATTACCCGCGGTGCAGGTTTTGGTTATATCGGTTCGGTCCTAACCAGTATCATTTTCGCCAGTTTCACCTTTATTTTCTTTGCCCTTGAAGGTTCAATCATGGCGCAAGGGTTATTGCTCGGTTTAGGCATTCCGCTTTGGGCAGGTTACCTCATCTCAACCGTTATGGTCATTCCACTCGTCATTTACGGCATGAAAGCTTTAAGTAAATTACAAGTCTGGACTACCCCACTTTGGCTCGTTCTAATGATTGGTCCTGTGGCCTATCTGATTTACCAAGAACCTACCTTAGTTAGCCAGTTTGCAACTTTTACAGGTCATGAAGGTTTTGCACCTGTAGATATGGCAGCGATCATGCTTGGTGCGGGTATATGCTTATCCCTAATTATGCAAATCGGTGAGCAAATTGACTACCTACGCTTCATGCCTGCAAAAACAAAAGAAAATAGCAAAGCATGGTGGGCTGCAGTTGTTTCAGCAGGTCCGGGCTGGGTGATTTTAGGGGCGATTAAACAAATTATTGGGGCATTTTTAGGTTTCTATTTACTCACTAAAATACCGGGCGTAAACAGCACTGAACCTGTTCAACAGTTTAATGCGGCGTTTCATGACATGCTTCCGGGCTGGGCTGCTTTAACACTTGCAGTTATATTGGTAGTTATTTCTCAAATTAAAATTAATGTGACCAATGCTTACTCTGGTTCCCTTGCATGGACAAGTGCCTACACTCGTATTAGCAAACATTATCCTGGTCGTATTGTCTTTGTGATCGTAAACTTGGCAATTGCACTTGCTTTAATGGAAGGCAACATGTTTGCGGTATTGGGTAAAATCTTAGGGTTCTATTCAAACTTTGCGATTGCTTGGGTTGTGGTTGTTGCAACAGATATTTCAATTAATAAATATGTGTTAAAACTTTCACCGAAAGAACCAGAATACCGTCGTGACATGCTCTACAACGTGAACCCTGTCGGTATGGTTGCATTCCTTGTATCAGCAGGCTTATCAATTGCAGCATTCTTCGGATTACTTGGTAGCTTTTTGGCGCCTTACTCACCGCTTATCGCACTTGTACTTGCCTTTGTATTAACACCAATCATGGGCTTATTAACCAAAGGAAAATACTACATCAAGTCACACGATGACGGTATTAAAGAACCACGTTACGATGCTGAAGGTACTCCTGTAGCAACTGTTTATCACTGCCGCGTATGTGAGCAAGGTTATGAACGTCCAGATATTATGTTCTCTCACAAACATAACGGCACGATCTGTTCTTTGTGTAAAACACTCGATGCTTAAATACTTTCGAAACTAAAAAAGAAGCTTTAAAGCTTCTTTTTTTTACGCCTGATGATTCTTAGCCAATCGGGAATAAACGTTCAGGCACTACATCTTTCATCACAATGGTTGAGATGAGTCGTTGCACACTTGGAATAGCAGATAATTTTTCATCGTACAAACGCTGAAAAGCTGGCAAATCTTTAGCCACCACATGCAGCAGATAGTCTGGCTCACCAAACAAACGCTGCGCTTGCATAATTTGTGGAATATCAATTACGGCATTTTCAAACTTCTCGACTGCCTGTTTATCGCCTTCTTTAAGCGTAATAAAAACAATCGCTGAAAATTCAAATCCAACTAAGTTTGGGTCGAGCTCTGCCCGATAACCTTTGATAGCTCCTGACTCTTCTAAAGCCTTCACTCGTCTATGGCAAGGTGAAATGCTCAAACCGACTTTTTCTGCCAATTCAGTAATAGATAATCGGCCATTTAATTGCAATTCAGCAAGAATCTTTTTATCTGTGCGATCCATTTAGAAAAATTTACCCCAAATAAGTGTGATATGAGCAAACATTTAAAAGCACATTCTAAATACATGAGCATATTATTTTCAACAAGCTCGAATAAATAGGGATTTTTTCTAAACCACGAGTGAAACCTTTGGAAAATAGTTTGCCGAGATAAGCTTATGGCTTTTAACATTTTTATTGCATTTTGGAGTGTCTCCATTCTTTTTATTATTACGCCAGGGGCAGACTGGGCCTATGCCATTTCGGCAGGAATTAAGGGCAAAGTCGTCGTACCGGCTGTCGCAGGTATGCTATTTGGGCACTTTATTACGATTTTATTGGTAGCGGCTGGTGTTGGCCTGCTTGTAGCAAATAATCCAACTGCACTCATGATCCTAACAATTGCAGGTTCTGCTTATTTGCTATGGATGGGAATAAACTTATTACTTACCCCTCCAACTCCGAACGAGTCTGATTCTGAAAAGGCTCAGTCATGGTTAAGTTGGGCAACCAAAGGCGTTTACGTGAGTGGATTAAACCCGAAAGTTTTTTTGCTCTTTTTAGCCCTGCTTCCTCAATTTATTGACACGACTGCTTCATGGTCCGTAACTACACAGATTCTTGCCTTCGGTGTTGTGCACATGATTAGCTGCGCGATTATTTACTTAATGGTGGGTTATGGTTCAGAGGCTATTTTGAAAACCAGACCACAAGCAGCACAGTTAGTGGGCCGTTTTTCGGGCGGTTTGATGGTTGTTATCGCAACATGTTTATTGATTGGACAAATTTAAAAGTCATTTAGGAAAAAGTTACTGACTCACTTTTCGGGTCGGTAACTTAAATAATAAATATAAGAAAAATTTATCTCATTCGTTTGAGGTTATAGGTCACGACTCCCCAAATCACCAGTTCTTGCCCCTCTTCAATATAAATATTTTGATAATCAGGGTTTTCTGCTTTTAGCCACACTTTAGGGGGCTGAAATTGGGTATCAATCATTAAGCGCTTAACAGTGAAATCATTGTCAATAAGTGCAATCACAATATCGCCCGATTTAGCAGGAATGCTACGGTCCACAATAAGCGGATCATCAATATCAATTCCGGCATCTAACATAGACAACGAATTGGCTTTGACAATAAAGGTGGCATTTTCATTTCTAATTAAATATTCATTTAAATCGAGTGCTTGCTCAATATCGTCTTGCGCTGGTGATGGGAAACCCGCAGCAACACGTTCTGTCACCAAAGGAATATGGTAAATTTTATCGTTGTTCGGATGGACCTGCTGTATCTTTAGTTTTGAAGTGAAATCTGTCTGGTTATCGGTTTTGACATTATTCAGTAACCAATTTTTGATAAAGTTGACTTGAGATTCAGGAACACGAATCACTTTGGTGGGTTCATTGAACTGTGCTTTACGGCCGGCGTTTTCCCGTGCACCGCCATGCTCGAATTCTTTCTTCTTTGGCATATCGCCTCCATTTCACCGTTCAAATCCTACACAAACAATGTAACTTGAAAAAGTTACATTTTCAAGTTGACGAAATATTTTTTTTGCATAACAATAAATTTCATGATCAGATTTTAATCCATTTTGCTTTTAACAGGGATGCTAAAACGGAAATGGTAATTTGAAGAGAATCAAAACCTATTGTGAAATAGTTCTTATTACTGACTGTTTTGATTTTTATCAATGAAATTCTGAACACTTAAATATGAGTTAGATTCAGTTTTTGGTATGGAGACATGCGAAATGAAAAATCAACGTGATGCAGTTTTAGGTTATGCAGATGAACAACATGCCTACTATATCCGTCTTATTGAAAATGATGCGGTATTAGGCGAAAGCTATGGAATTTTCTGTGAAAATCCGGAAAGTGAAGCAGCCGAAAGTATTATGACGACACTATTTTTAAAGAAATCATTTTGGTTAAATGGCTCAGAATTCACAGATATTGTAAAAGGCTTACATCCCCTTACCCACTCATAAGTTTAAAATAATAAAAATAAAGGAGGCATAATGCCTCCTTTATTCTCAAAAACTGTTTGCTTAAGACGTAAAGCGTCCATAAGCATCGCGTTTTTGATTACGAGAGTTCTGACCACGACCGTCTGAACGGCCACGGCGGTCATCATCGTCGTCATCGTCATCACGACGGCTGCGACCACGGCCTCGGCCACCTGAACGACCACGATCATCATCTTCATCGTCATCATCATAACGACTGCGGCCACGGCCTCGACCACCTGAGCGACCGCGATCATCATCTTCATCGTCATCATCACGACGGCTGCGGCCACGACCTCGGCCACCTGAACGGCCACGATCATCATCTTCATCGTCGTCATCATAACGACTGCGGCCACGGCCTCGGCCACCTGAACGACCACGATCATCATCTTCGTCATCATCGTCACGACGGCTGCGGCCACGACCACGACCGTCTGAACGGCCACGGCGGTCATCATCGTCGTCATCGTCATCACGACGGCTGCGACCACGGCCTCGGCCACCTGAACGACCACGATCATCATCTTCATCGTCATCATCATAACGACTGCGGCCACGGCCTCGACCACCTGAGCGACCGCGATCATCATCTTCATCGTCATCATCACGACGGCTGCGGCCACGACCTCGGCCACCTGAACGGCCACGATCATCATCTTCATCGTCGTCATCATAACGACTGCGGCCACGGCCTCGGCCACCTGAACGACCACGATCATCATCTTCGTCATCATCGTCACGACGGCTGCGGCCACGACCTCGACCGCCTGAACGGCCACGGTCATCATCTTCATCGTCGTCATCATAACGGCTGCGACCATGACCTCGGCCACCTGAGCGACCGCGATCATCATCTTCATCGTCGTCATCACGACGGCTGCGACCACGGCCTCGGCCACCTGAACGGCCACGATCATCATCTTCATCGTCGTCATCATAACGGCTGCGACCACGACCTCGGCCACCTGAGCGACCGCGATCATCATCTTCATCGTCGTCATCACGACGGCTGCGACCACGACCTCGGCCACCTGAACGACCGCGATCATCATCTTCATCGTCGTCATCACGACTGCGGCCACGGCCTCGGCCACCTGAACGACCGCGATCATCATCTTCGTCGTCATCATCACGACTGCGGCCACGGCCTCGACCGCCTGAGCGACCGCGATCATCATCTTCGTCGTCATCATCATAACGACTGCGGCCACGGCCTCGACCGCTTGAACGGCCGCGGTCATCATCTTCGTCGTCATCATAACGGCTGCGACCACGACCATTACGATCATCGTTTTTATGACTTAAAGCACCAGCTTCACGAGCTTCTTCTGAGGTAAATTCATGTGCGTTACCACTGGCATGTGCAGCACGGCCAGCTTCACGAGCTTCTTCTGAAGTAAATTCATGCGCATTGCCACTGGCATGTGCAGCTCGCCCACCTTTACTGGCTATTTCTCTGACTCTTTCAGGATCCATACTTGCAAATCCACGATTTGAAGTACCTGAACTATTGTTATCATCTTCATATCTAGTATTAGCCATAGTTATATCTTCCTATATTAAAATTATAAGTCGCTACCGCTTTTATTGAACGGATAAATTTAAGATAAGAGATTTAAAATATTTTTATACTCATGCTATGTTTCAATCTTTTTAAATGTATATAATTTAAATTTCAAACAAAAACTCTAACATCATTATTTAAATGAAGATTTTCTTAGTTAAAATATTTATCAATTATTAGCTAATTTTACTTTTTAAATACTCACCATACTTATTATTACTCAAACCTACATAACAATATATTTTTACAAATGCATTTAAAAATTCAGGCTAAATAACACAAACTTTCATAACGTACAAATCAATAAAAAACAAAAACATCTTCACTATTGAAGAAACAAACCTAAAATATAATTAAAATTATTTAAAAACAATAACATAAACTATTACTTTTGCATAAAAACTTTACTTGAGTGATTAAAATCAAGATTTAAAATTAATATATAATATTTGTGAGAAAAGAATGATGCAACCTATTCATACACACTCAACGCTACAATATATTCATATTTCTGTACCTGAAATCTTACTCAGTAATATTCAAATAAAAAATTCTTGGCAAGATTATAACCAAGAATGGAGCTATAGATTAGACCCGCCTCACGCAAGCCATCCTTTTCAGAGAGACTTGTATATTATTAAATCAAAAAATATTGAAACGGAAGATATAAAAAAATTACTAGATAATACAGTTGTTAAAAACAGTAAAAATAAAGATGACTTAAAAAATATAGTCGAAGCGGAAACAGTAATAAAAGAAATTTTAGATTTATCTAATTATATACCTATAGAAAATTGGCTAAATGATACAGGTAATCGATCAATTGTTGAAAGTATGATTGATAAAAACAAGGTTAAGTTATTAGATATTATCGGCTTTGTTGCACAAAGATTTGAAATGCAAAGCGCCCCTAATTGAGCCAAATTT
>ERZ808232.124-NODE-124-length-20293-cov-15.282340_pt1 | contig 20293 bp, 18 predicted proteins | sample MGYA00521281_ERZ808232 | MGnify/ENA primary metagenome ERZ808232 (study PRJEB31515, sample SAMN02941833) | indoor metagenome | biome: House; feature: Kitchen Counter; material: surface | place: USA: Illinois | collected 2012-02-13 ... | reverse complement strand
CGATAACCATATCTAATTGTATATAATCCCACTTTTATTCCAACTTTTAATAATATTTAAATAATAATAATTTCATATAAAGTATAGAAACGCAAAAAAGTATCAAAAAACTAATTTACAATTCATATAACTACCTATTTTTAAAAATTTTATCAGTCATTTTTTTATCTACTCTACTTCTATGACCATTTTCAAAAAATTTATTCACATGGCACAATTTAGTAGTGGTATCACAAAATACACCATTAGAAAAAGTAAAAGCAGATGTATCAAAGTCACCTTGTGAAAAAGCTTGTTTTGCTTTTTTTGCACCTAAATATTGATTAGTTAAGGATTTGGAAACGCCCTTTTTATCTGCACAAATATATTTATCACAGACTACACCTCTTTTAGGTGAAAAAACTGCAGCTGTATTTTGTGCCAATGTATTTGCACTAAACGCAAAACAAACAGAACCGATAAAAACAACAAAGAAATTAGAATTTTTCATTTTTTAATTCACTCGTTATCATTAATTATTGAAATAATATATCAAAAGTAAAATATCTTTAGAACTTTAAAATGATGAGATAACCACAAATCAATCTGTTTTTGAGGCTTTAATGTTTATAATCTTAGGCTAATTTCTTCCATGTATATTTAAAGCTGGAGCGTTCGCAACATGAATAAGGTAGTGCTGTTTGACATGGATGGAACTTTACTAGATTTGGCTTTTGATGACTTTATCTGGAACGAATGCTTACCTAAAAGACATTCTGAAACACATCATCTATCTTTAACTGAGAGTCAAGAAATATTAAACCAGTTTTATCGCAGCCATAAACATACGCTTGCTTGGTACTCATCAAACTTCTGGACACAAACAACTGGCGTGGATGTTTTAAAGCTCCAGCAAGAATTTCAGCATAAAATTAAAGCGAGACTAGGATGCATGGAGCTGCTCAGCGCTTTAAAAGCACAAGATTATCAATGTTGGCTAGTCACCAATGCTGACTGTGCAAGCCTAAAATTAAAACTTGATAACGTTCCTATCCAAGATTTTTTTGAAGTCATCGTATCTAGCGAACAAATTGGTTACGCAAAAGAAGACATCCAATTCTGGAAAGAGTTGCAACGCTTGCATTATTTTGCCCCAGAAAGCACTATTTTTTTAGATGACACTCTTCCTGTTTTAAAAACTGCAGAAAAATTTGGTATAAGACACTTGTTTACTATCTTACAGCCCTCAAGTCTTAAGAATATAAGACAGCCACAAGATTTAGAGTATAAAGCTCTAGATCAGCTTACAGAGCTACTGTCTATTTTGAATCAAATTGATAGAAAGGATAATGATGTCAAAATTGCGTGAAGACGATGCTGTAGAAACCATGCGTGTCGACAAATGGTTGTGGGCAGCACGTTTTTTTAAAACCCGTTCTATTGCTAAAGCTGCAATTGAAGGGGGTAAAGTACATCACAATAATGAACGTGTAAAAGTTTCTAAAGAAATTCGTGTCGGTATGGAGCTCGTTGTTCAACAAGGTTTCGATAAAAAAACGGTTGTTGTTAAAGCGCTCTCCAATACCCGAGGACCGGCTCCTGTTGCACAACAACTTTATGAAGAAACAGAAGTAAGTATTGCAAGACGGGAGTTGATTGCTTCCCAACGAAAATTGCATAATCTAGCACGACCTGACCATAGACCAAGCAAGAAAGATCGGCGACAAATCAATCGGTTTAAACAGGATAATGATCAACATTATGAAGATCACTGGTCTTATAATGATGAATAAAAACGTCGAGTTGTGTCGCACTCACATATACAATATATAGAAGCTAGAGAAAAAATCTGTCACTATTAGCCCTGTGAAACAAGTTGAGATTCAATGCATCCACTTGGGTTAAACGTGATGAACATAGAGTATTGAGGTTTTTGAGATGGATGAGAATAAAAGCAAAGCATTACAAGCCGCTTTGAGCCAAATTGAGAAGCAATTTGGTAAAAATACGGTTATGCGTCTTGGTGATAACACTGTTCAAGCAGTTGAAGCCGTATCTACAGGTTCTTTAACTTTAGACATCGCATTGGGGATTGGTGGTTTACCAAAAGGCCGTATTATCGAAATTTATGGTCCTGAATCTTCTGGTAAAACCACAATGACATTGCAAGCAATTGCTCAATGTCAAAAATCTGGTGGTACATGTGCCTTCATTGATGCTGAGCACGCCCTAGACCCTCAATATGCACGCAAACTTGGTGTAGATATTGATAACCTACTTGTTTCACAACCCGACAATGGTGAGCAAGCACTTGAAATTGCTGACATGCTTGTCCGTTCAGGCGCAATTGATTTAATCGTTGTGGACTCGGTAGCTGCACTTACACCCAAAGCAGAAATCGAAGGTGAGATGGGTGACTCTCATATGGGTCTACAGGCGCGTCTTATGAGCCAGGCACTTCGTAAAATTACGGGTAATGCTAAACGTTCAAACTGTATGGTTATCTTCATTAACCAGATTCGTATGAAAATTGGTGTTATGTTTGGTAGCCCAGAAACTACCACTGGTGGTAACGCTCTTAAATTCTACGCTTCAGTTCGTTTAGATATTCGTCGTATCGGTCAAGTAAAAGAAGGCGATGAAATTGTTGGTTCAGAAACTAAAGTTAAAGTCGTTAAGAACAAAATGGCTCCTCCGTTTAAAGAAGCTATTTTCCAAATTCTATACGGTAAAGGTACTAACCAACTAGGTGAACTTGTAGATTTAGCTGTACAACAGGATATCGTACAAAAAGCTGGTGCATGGTATTCATATCAAGGCAATAAAATTGGCCAAGGTAAAAACAATGTAATTCGCTATTTTGAAGAAAATACTCAAATAGCTGAAGAAATTGAACGTAATATCCGTGAACAATTGCTGACTACAGGCACAAATGGTGCAGTTCAAATTGAAGATGAAGAAGAGCCAGATCTTTTATTAGAATCGTAATTATATTTGAGTCATAAAACGCCCTTCGGGGCGTTTTTTACAAGGAATTTTATATGTTCAAAAGAAACGATGAGCAATCTCAGCAGCGCCCTCCTCTTACTGGCCAACGTTTACGCTCATATGCTTTTGCTTTACTCACTCGCCGAGATTACTCTAAAGCAGAGCTTATCGAGAAATTAGCTCGTTATGCACAAAATATAGAAGAAGTAAAACAACTGGTTGAGGAGTTATCTGAACAAAATTACCAGAGTGATCAACGTGTTGCTGAGCAAATGCTAGCAAGCCAAATTCGTAAAGGTAAAGGACCGAAACGGATTCAACAAGCTTTAAAAACTAAACAAATTGAAAATGATTTAATTGCAGATGAAATTCAAGAAATTGATTGGGTAGAACAAGCTTATCAACTTAAAGTTAAAAAATTTGGAGAAGCTGTAGAGAAAGATCCAAAACTTAAAGCAAAACAGATCAGATTCTTACAATATAGAGGATTTGATTTAGATGTAATTTTAAAAGCAATCCAAAGAAAATTGGATTAAAAGAATGGTGGCAACCCCACTAGCAAAACTTCGGCACATCATAGATCTGCTACCGTTGCTACCTTCCGGTCCTGGCGGGGTTCACAGAGTACAATTGCGAAGCCACCAGCGGGGCTACCATTGCAAAACAAAGTATAGAGATTTTTAAAAGAGTTGCAACCCTTCTCTGTCTTTTTCAGCAAGTTTTTGTTTCGATTGATTAATTCATCAGCAAAAATAGCTTAAAACACTAAAAATGTAATTTTCTGAACTTATGCTCTTTTCGTATTTTGCATAAAATATGCTTGAAGATTGTAAACTATCCTTGCATTTAAACTGTTAACTGCTTTAATTGCATTGATCAATGAAAAACCTTAGATATTTAGGAATTGTTTTTTATATTCCTGTGTCAAGGTGGCTTTTATATAAAATTATGGATTTATACACATGCAAATGAAGAAGCATTCTTTATTATTTATTGCCTTAATGAGTACCACTTCTCTATACGCAAACATTCCTATCGAGTCTCGTGGTTTAAGTCAAAATGATGGTAGTGCATCTAATACTTCTTCAAGCAATATTTCAGTTCCTACAAATTTAAACTGGGAATTGATGCAAAAAAACCAACAATTAGAAAATGATATTCGTACATTAAGAGGTCAGTTAGAAGAACAAGCGAATGATATTGAGCAATTAAAGAAAGACCTTGCGAACCGCTATACTGATTTAGATCAACGTTTAGAATTATTACACCAAAAAGTTGACCCTGACAGTGCTACACAAGATGATAGTTCGAATGCAACGTCCGATAACACTACTCCTGCTAGTGCACCAGCCCCTCAAACCACAGAGAGTAATAAAGTAGCTACAGTACCAGCCACACAAACTTCTGAGCAGCAGCCTAGCGCACCAACAACCACTACTCAACCAGCACCAGCTGCTGCGCAAAACCAGTCAAATTCCCTCGAATTAGAAAAAGCTGCTTATACTGTAGCTTTAGATGCGTATAAACAAGGCGGTGCTAAAAAAGCAATTGCTCCAATGCAAAACTTTATAAAAAACCATCCTAATAGTATCTATACAGGTAATGCTTATTTTTGGTTAGCCGAGTTTCATTTAGCGACAGATCCAGTAAATTATAATGAAGCAAAGAAAAACTATAATGTCGTAGCTAACCAATACCCAAATTCAAGTAAGGCACCTCGAGCATTGTACCAACTTTATAGTATTGCTAAAGATGTTGATAAGAATACTGTGTCAGCAAATCAATACAAGAACAAGTTACTTAGCCAATATCCAAAGTCTGAAGAAGCAAAATTCTTTAACAAATAATTTAGACATAAAAAAGACACTGTTTTAACAGTGTCTTTTTTTATGTCTTCTTGATTAGCGCACAATTCCACGCTCTGATTGTTCAAGAGAATCAATCAAGAGTTGAGCTTCCGGAACTGAAGGTAAGATTTCACTTTTAATTTGGTCAATAGCTTGAACAGAAGTTAATCCAGATTTAAATATCAATTTATAAGCTTCTCTTAAGCCTTGAATTGTATTTTTAGACCAACCTTTTCTTCGCATACCTTCAATATTTATACCAAACGCATGTGCAGGGTTACCAGACGCCATCACATAGGCCGGAACATCTTTAAGAATCAGAGATGCCCCACCAATCATGCTATAAGAATCGATCTTACAGAATTGATGAATTCCAGAATTACCACCCACAATAACGTGATCACCAATATGTACATGTCCAGCGACACCTACATTATTAGCAAAGATATTATGGTCACCTACGATACAATCATGTGCAATATGTGTATTTACCATTAATAGGTTATGACTACCTATCTTGGTTAATGCATTATCTTGCACCGTACCTCTATGTAAGCTGCAATGTTCGCGAATTAGATTATTGTTACCAATTTCAAGCCACGTTTCTTCACCTTTATATTTGAGGTCTTGGCAAACTTCGCCAACACTTGCAAATTGAAAGATTTCGTTATTTTGGCCAATTCTGGTAAAACCACCTACAACCACATGAGAATGTAATTTAGTACCAGCACCAATAGTCACTTGAGGACCAATAATACAATAAGGTCCTATTTGAACATCTGAAGCAATCACTGCAGATGGATCAATAATGGCGGTAGAATGGATTAAATCGTGATTGCTCATGCCTGCTCTGTTTTTTGGTGTGAAATCATAATCTCAGCGGTTGCTGCTACAATGCCGTCAACGCTAGCTGTACAATTGTATTTGTAGATACCGCGCTTCTGCATTACCAACTCAGATTTTAATACAAGTTGATCACCTGCAACTACTTGTTTTTTAAATCTAACTCTTTCTGCACCAGCAAACAGGAATAATGAACCTGGTTTTGGCGTTTCATTGTTCATAATAAAACCAAGAACGCCTGAAACTTGAGCTAATGCTTCAACAATGAGAACACCAGGCATAATTGGATATTCTGGGAAATGCCCTTGTAGGAACTCTTCATTGATAGAAACATTTTTATAACCAACAATACTATTGTCAGTAACTTCAGTCACACGATCAACCAATAAGAATGGGTAACGATGCGGCAAATATTGACGAATCGTTTGAATCTGCATTGGTAATTCAGGGATGGCAAATTTAGGTGTAGTAGACTCGGTCATAATATTCTATTTACGCAAATTAAAAGTTGATTCAAGAGACTCTATTTGAGCTTGTATATGATCAAGTCGTTTAGTGATTTGGGTCAATGGCACATCTGCTAATTGTCGCAAGCGTACAATCGTCTTTTTCCAATGATTATTTTCAAATAATCCGGTTCCCGAAGAGTAAGTTCCAGCTTCAGAAATATTTTTTGTGACCATTGACATTCCAGTCAAAGTCACATTATCAGCAATTGAAAGGTGTCCTGCCACTCCACACGCCCCAGCTAGAATACAGTTTTTGCCAATTTTTGTACTTCCAGCAATACCGCACTTCGCTGCAATAGCAGTATTTGAACCAATATGGACGTTATGTGCAATTTGCACAAGGTTATCAATAATAACCCCATCTTCCAAAATTGTATTATCAAGTGCGCCTCTATCAATACTACAATTTGATCCAATTCGGACATCATTTCCAATTAAAACTGAACCTAATTGAGCAATACGATGCCACTTTCCTTGATATGGAGCAAAACCAAAACCTTCTCCACCAATGACAGTACTTGAATGAATACGGACGCGATCTCGTAATTTAGAACTACCTGTAATAGTGACATGAGAATCAATAAAACAGTCTTTTCCAACTTCTACATTATCATCAAGTTTGGTATGTGACTGAATGACGGTATTATCGCCAACTACACAATTCTCACCAATAACCACATAGTGACCAATATAAGCAGTTTCGGAGATAACAGCAGATGGATGAATTTGGGCAGTGCTTTCTATGCCTGTTGAGCTAATCTTTTTATCAAATACATGGGTAAGGATTGCAAACGCAAGATAGGGATTATCAACAATAATAAAATTATCTTTTTCAGGAAGATGCTCTTTTAAAGCTGCAGTAATAATGTAAGCACCCGCACGGCTTACTTTAGCTTGATCGAGATGTTTCTCACCATTCACAAAAGTAAGATGGTTAACCTCTGCATTTTCCAAACTCGCCAAGTTTGAAAATTGAAGACTACCTTCACCAATTAGCTCACCTTTAACAAGGTGAGCTAATTCATCTAAACGATATTGTTGCACTTTCATTAATTTATTTCATTGAATTAACCTTTTGTATCATTTTATCAGTTAAATCATACTTAGCGTCATAGGCAACAGTCGAATTTTTATTCAAAATAAAGTCAAGATTATTTTCTTTTCGTAATTGCTCAGCAGCTTGCTTAACTCTAGTCTCAAAAGTTGTATTCATACTTTGTAAGCTCGTTTGAACTCTTGACTGTAAGCCTTGCTGTGTTGAATTAAACTCATTTAATTTCGATTGATACTGAGATTGTAATTTTTTAATCTCATCTTCTTTCATTTTTTGGCCTTGAGTCTGCGCTTGACGTTGAAGCCCTTCTAACTCTTTACCTAATTGCTCAAGCTTAGTTGTAGTTGGTTTCACTGACTGGTTTAAGCTTGCATTTTGCTGTTTCAAATAAGTACTACTTTCAACAACTTTAGCTAGATCAATTACCCCATAACCAGCTGCATTAGCTGCTACAGAAGCCACTGTCAGGCCTAACCCTAACATTAATTTATTTAATTTATTCATGTAAATCTCTTTCCTTATTTCGTTATACAAAAAGATCGTACTTAGAAAGTACGACCAATTTCAAACTGAATTTCTTTCGTTTCATCACCCGGTTTATCATTTAACGGGAATGCATAGCTAAGTGACAATGGACCAATCATGGTAATCCAGGTTACACCAACACCCACACTATAACGTAAGTTACCTAAATCAAATCCATAATTATCTTCACAATATTTTCTAACATCCGTAATGGTCTGGCCATTAATCTTCATACCTTTGTTGCCATAAACAGAGTTATCAATATTACATTTAGTATCAAAAACCTGACCGCCTTCAGCAAAAAGAACAGGACGTACTTGTCGAGTCCAGTCACCTTTAAATGGCATTGGTAAAACTAACTCTGTACCAAATTGGACCAGAGCATTGCCACCTACTTCTTCAGGAGAACTATCATTTTGCTTAGTTTCTTGTAGATTTACACTTGGATATTTAGGTCCTAGGGTACTGTTGTCATAGCCACGAACAGAACCGTAACCGCCTGCATAGAAGTTTTTATAGAATGGCAAATCATTACCATAACCTAACTTACCATAACCACGAAGTACAAAGCCGGTACTACCAATAGGGAAAAATGCTTGAGTATCATAAGTTACTTTTTGATAATCAACATCACTACCTGGTAAACCAATTTCAAGACCTACACGATGAGACATACCTGACGTTGGGAAAATTGGTCTGTTTAAAGTGTTATAAGACCAACCCAAGTTCAAGTTATAAGTAAAGAATTCCCCTTCAAATGCATTATCATAAGTTTCTTCAGGGACTTTACATTCCCCCTTCTCGGTATCATATTGAGAATTACCATTTGCATCTGTTGGGCAATATGTACCTTTACTAGTTGCCTTACCGCCATTTGCCAATAAATAATCACGTACATATGTAGAAACATAAGGACCTGTGGTTACTTTAGTGTTATCAACGCCCACCGAAGCACTTAAACTTTGATTTTCGTCAATTGGATAACCAAAACTTAAACTACCACCGAAACTATCCGTTACATAGTTGTTAACGTTATAGTCATCATTCAGCTTCGTTTTACGATAATAGACATTATAACCGCGGCTTACCCCATCAATGGTAAAGTAAGGGTCAGTAACACTTAAGTTGTAATAGTCTTGAGTTTCAGAACGCGATAAGTCAATTGCAACTCGGTTACCAGTACCCATAAAGTTAGTTTGACTAAGTCCTGCTTGGAACGTAATACCACCACTTTGCGAATAACCAACCGCTAATGTAGTAGTACCTGAATGTTGTTCTTCAACATTTACGTTTAAGTCAACTTGGTCTGGAGAGTTTGGAATACGAGCAGGTTTAATATCAACGGTTTTAAAGAAACCTGTACGCTCTAAACGAACTTTAGATAAGTCAATTTTTTCATTGCTCGCTAATGCACCTTCCATCTGACGCATTTCACGACGTAATACTTCATCAGAAGTTTTGCTATTACCAGTAAAATTAATACGACGTACGGTAACTTGTTGACCTGGATTCACATAATAATTTAAGTCAACAACGCCAGTTTCATTATTAATCTGCGGCACAATATTTACATCTGCAAAATAATAACCTGCATTACCATACTTACGTAAAAGTAATTGCTTAACTGCATTTACTTTTTCTTGTGAATAGGTATCACCATCTTTATAAATTTTTAATGCTTGTAATTCTTCAGGCTTATAAAGTGCATCACCTAAGAATTTAGTTTGACCAAATTTAAATTGACTACCTTCATCAACAGCAACCTCAATAAAGATATGCTTTTTATCTTCACTAATATTGAGTTGGGAATTATTAATATTAAAATTAATATAGCCTTTGTTAAGGTACATGGCACGTAAAGCTTCAAGGCTTGCAGCCATTTTTTCACGTGCATAGCGGTCATTACGTGTGACTACAGAAGCCCAACCACTTTCTTTAACTGCAAATGCTTGTTTAATTTCACTGTCTTTAAAAACAGTATTACCAATTACATTAATATCAAAGACTTTTGCCGGCGTTCCTTCATTAAAATTAATTTTTAATTCAACGCGGTTATTTGGACGAGCAACTGTATCAACTGTAACATCAGCATCGTAACGGCCTTGTTGAGTATATTGTTGCTCTAATTCTGTCTCAATGGTTTGCAAAGCAGATTTCTTAAAAACCTCACCCTCAGCAATACCCATTTTTTTGAGGCCTTGTTCTAGAGCCTCTTTTGGAATAAGTTTATTACCCTTAAATTCAAGCTTTGAAATAATTGGGCGCTCAATAACATTAAAAACCAAAGTATCATTTTCTTTTGATGCTTTAATATCATCAAAAAGTCCAGTGGCATACAATGTTCGAATTGCTTCGGCGATCATCGGTTCATTAACGCGATCGCCACTGTTGATTGGCAACATGGTATAAACATTTGCAGGAGTAAGACGGACCAACCCGTTTACACGAATATCTCTAACAACGAAATCATCAGCTGCATATGCTTGTTGTACCGCTGCCATAGCGCTAACAAGTGCCAAAGGCATTAAAAAATGTGTGTGCCGCATGCCAGTTTTTTCCAGTAAGTTATAAATCCATATACGTTTACAAACGCATAAAGTCATTAAATAAAGCTAAAAGCATCATACTACCGAGCAGTACCATACCAATTTTTAGACCAAACATTTGTATTTGTTCAGAAACAGGCTTCCCACGAATAGCTTCAATAATGTAATACACTAGATGGCCACCATCTAGCATTGGAATTGGTAATAAGTTTAAAATTCCAAGGCTTACACTCATTAAAGCCATAAAAGAGATAAAGGTTTCCCAACCCATTTCTGCACTTTGGCCAGCTACTTTTGCAATGGTAATTGGTCCAGAAAGATTTTCTAATCCAATTAGTCCCTTAACCATTTTTACTATTGAATTCAAAATCATGCTAGAGATTTGGCCAGTTTTATCAAGTGCCATTTCAAAAGCTTGTATTGGAGTATATTGAATTGTTTGCTTATATTCGTCAGGAATTGTAATTTTTCCAGCATCACTTTTTACACCAAGTACTCCATTTACCTGCCCCATGCTATCACGCTTACCTTGTGGCATAACTTGTAAATGTACTAGTTGTTCATGACGTAAGACATCAATCTTAAGTAACTTTTCTGGGGAACGCTGGACAACTTCTACCACGTCGAACCAATCTTTCATAGGCTGGCCATCAATCGCAACAATACGATCGCCCACTTTCATCCCTTGACGAATCGCCGCACCATCTTCCGTTAACTCTGTTACAACAGCAGGAATCACAGGTCGATAAGGCAAGAAACCTAATACGTCCAGTGCAGATTCATTTTGATTTTTTAGAAAATCTTTAATTGGTAATACAAAATTTTGTTCGGAACCAGCACGGTCCACATCAATATTTATAGTACCTGTTTCCCCAACTCGATCAATCAAAGCAAAGTTTAGCTTTTCCCATGTCGTTGTCTCTTTCCCATCAACAGCAATAATTTTGTCACCTACATGCAACTGAGCTGCTGCAGCTGGAGAGTTTGGAATAATTTTGCCAATTTTAGTATTTAATTGTTCTTGTGCTGGTAAAAACAAAATCCAAAAGAGGAGTACGGCAAAAATCAAGTTAATTAATGGTCCAGCAGCAACAATCGCTATACGTTTCCACGGTTTTTGACGGTTAAAAGCATATGGTAGATCTTGTTCTGCCACATTACCTTCTCGCTCGTCCAACATTTTGACATAGCCACCTAAAGGTAAGGCAGAAAGCTGATATTTAATACCAGACTTCTTAGACGTCCATTTCAGTAAAGTTGGTCCAAACCCAATTGAGTAAACTAAAACTTTAACGCCAAGTTTTCGCGCAACCCAGTAATGGCCAAACTCATGGATTGCAATTAGAGGCCCAAGTAAAAGAGCTGCCGCTGCAATCATAAACAGTGCATTCATTTCAGCCTCCAATACTTGATATATATTGCTGAGCTACAGATCGGGCCACTTTATCTTTATCTAAAATGCACTCGATGCTTTCAGCCGCTGCATTCTCTAATTTTTCCAAAGTATGCTCTACCACTTGCGGAATACTTGTGAATCCAATCCTTTCCATTAAGAATGCTTCAACTGCAATTTCATTAGCTGCATTCAAAATGGTGGGCGCCAAACCTCCCGCACGCATTGCTTGTCTTGCCAAATTTAATGCAGGAAATTTTTGGGTATCCGGTGCCTGAAAATTAAGTTGAGAATACTCAAATAAATCTAAAGCAGGAACATTAGTTTGTAAACGCTCAGGCCATGCCAATGCATGTGCAATCGGAGTACACATATCCGGGTTACCCATTTGTGCTAATGTTGAACCATCAACATACTGCACCATAGAGTGAATGATACTTTGTGGATGAACAACAACTGTAACAAAATGTTCAGATATTGAAAATAAATGACAAGCCTCAATTAACTCTAACCCTTTATTCATAAGAGTAGCCGAGTCAACCGAAATTTTTTGTCCCATTGACCAGTTTGGATGTTTACATGCTTGTTGCGGTGTTACATGAACCAATTGTTCTAGGGAATGATTTAAAAAAGGACCACCAGATGCTGTAAGCAATATTTTAGATACACCTAGCTGTGGTTGCCCTGTTCTATCTGCTTGTAAATAATTATGAGGCAATGATTGGAAAATAGCATTATGTTCCGAATCAACTGGCAATAACAATGCCTGATGATCACGAGCAGCTTGCATCATGATTTCACCAGACATAACTAATGCTTCTTTGTTGGCAAGTAGTACTCTTTTACCTGCCTTAACAGCCGCTAAAGTTGGCAACAGCCCAGCTGCCCCTACAATTGCAGCCATAACAATATCCACATCTGTATGAGATGCGATATCGACTAAACCCTCTTGCCCAGCTAAAACATCAATAGCCGATATATTTTGCTGAGCAAATAGTGTTTTTAGTTCAGCTATTTTCTGTTCAGGAACAACAACAACTTTAGGTCGAAACTGTTTGCAGATTTCAACAAGTTCAGAAATTCGACTATGCGCCGAAACTGCAAAGACTGAATACTTATCTGGATGTTGACCTAAAATTTTTAAGGTACTTTGTCCAATAGAACCGGTTACACCCAATATGCAAACAGATTGTGTCATCTATAAATCTACACCAATAAGCTTTAATATATACATTCCCGTTGCAAAAATCGGGGCTGCTGCGAGTAAAGAATCAATACGGTCCAATACACCACCATGACCTGGCAAAACACGGCCAGAGTCTTTAATACCAGCACGGCGTTTGATCATTGATTCAAATAAATCACCTAATACTGAACCGAACACTGTAATTAAAGACAAAATCAAGAATAGAAGTTGTTGAACCCAAGTTAGGTTTAAATATTGATATTGCACCACAAGCATTACAATAATTGTAGTGAGAATACCGCCATATAAACCTTCTACTGATTTATTAGGACTTACTGTAGGCGCCAATTTTCTTTTACCGAATTTACGGCCTACAAAGTAAGCTCCACTATCTGCACCCCACACAAGCAAGAACAAATACATCAACCACCATGGTGAGCTTTGCCATACTACAAAGATTGCAGTCACTGCTGCACAGATAAGAATCAAACCAATGACATATAGGGTCGCGTTATACCACCCATCGAATTCAGGAAAAGACTTGACCCAATAAACACTAACGAGCCAAGTTAAAATTGAAGCAGACCATAACAGTAAAGCAATGTCATGAAAGAATAAGGCAACACCAGAAACAAAGGCAACAAGTAGACCATAACCCCAAGCTTTAGGTTTTACTACTGCACCAACTTCCCGAGGCATTAACTTATACCATTCATACCCCGCAACTCCTGCTGCTACAATCATAAGTACCAACATTGGATAATGTGATTGCGTAGCAAACATACAGCCCAAAACAACTGCAACAAGTACCAATGCGGTAACAATCCGCTCTAACATTATAATTTCTCGATTTTCTCTTGCTGAATTTGTTCAGATGTTTTACCGAAACGACGTTCACGCCCTGAAAAGACATTCAATGCATGGTCGAATTCTTCCACTGTAAATTCCGGCCACAAAGTATCCGTAAAATACAGCTCCGCATAAGCTGCTTGCCATAACAAGAAGTTAGATATACGGAAATCTCCACCTGTACGGATCAACAAGTCCACAGCTGGCAGATCGTTTAGACTGACATATTTTTCGAACAAATCAACATTTATTTGATCAGCGTCAATTTCGCCACGGGAAACTGCTTGAGCAACCTGCTTAGCTGCATTTGCAATATCCCACATACCACCATAGCTTACTGCAATAGTTAATGTCATGGCGTCATGATGTGCTGTTTGTTGCTCTGCATCTTCCATTAAGGCAACTAAATGTGAAGGTAATCGGGAACGATCCCCTATAAAGCGCAAAGCAATATTGAATTTCTTCATGCGAGGTATTTGCTCATGAATCGTTTCTTCAAGAAGTTTCATAAGCAGATCGACTTCATATTGTGGTCGATTCCAATTTTCACTCGAAAATGCAAAAACAGTTAAAGCACGAACGCCAGTTTTAACACAATGTTCAACAATAGGGTCAAGAACATTTTTACCCTCTCTGTGCCCATCGCCTTTTTGCATTTGATTTTTCTTTGCAAAGCGATTGTTGCCATCCATGATGATGGCAACATGCTGAGGAAGATGATACTCTTCTGAATCGGTCATAAAAATTAGACCTTCATCAATTCTGCTTCTTTCGCTGCTAGACGCTTGTCTACTTCTGCAACATATTTATCAGTGATTTTTTGGATATCATCGCCTGCACGACGCTCATCATCTTCAGAAATTTCTTTCTCTTTTAACAATGCCTTGATATCACCTAATACATCACGACGAATATTACGGATAGCAACTTTCGCATTTTCAGCTTCACTACGAGCGATTTTCTGCATATCACGACGTGTTTCTTCAGTTAAAGCTGGTAAAGGTACACGGATTGAATCAGCAGTAATAGGATTTAAACCTAAATCACTTTCACGAATTGCTTTATCAATTGCAGCAACCATCGTACGTTCAAATGGTTGAACGATAAGCGTACGAGAATCTTCAACACCAACGTTCGCTACTTGGTTTAAAGGCACATCAGAACCATAGTAAGGAACCATTACCCCATTTAAAATTGATGGGTGTGCACGGCCGGTACGAACTTTAGCAAACCCTTGTTCCAAAGACTCAAGAGTTTTTAACATACGCTGTTCGCTGTCTTTTTTCAGATCGTTAATCATATGATCTTCCTTACTTATTTATTCAAGGATGTATATAACAAATTTAATTTAGCGCTAGTATAAAGAGCTTTACGGCACACGTACATTATTTAGTAACGCGTGTACCCTCTTTTTCACCCATTACCACTGACAATAGCGCACCAGATTTATTCATATCAAATACTTGCAATGGAACATTATGGTCACGGCATAAGCAAATTGCCGTTAAATCCATAACACCCAGTTTTTCATCTAACACTTGGTCAAATGTTAAATGGTCATATTTCACTGCATCTTCGTATTTGCTTGGATCTTTATTATAAACACCGTCTACTTTGGTCGCTTTCAAAATTAAATTTGCTTCAATTTCAATACCACGTAAACATGCTGCTGTATCAGTTGTAAAGAATGGATTTCCTGTTCCTGCTACGAAAACGCACACTTCGCCTTGGCTTAAATGACGAATCGCATCACGACTTGAGTAAGACTCTACAACAGTACCGATTGGTAGTGCTGACATAAGACGAGTTCTGATGTTACGGCGCACCAATGCATCACGCATTGCTAAACCATTCATAACAGTTGCAAGCATCCCCATCTGATCACCTGTTACACGGCCAACCAAACCGTCTTTTTGTAACTGGCTACCACGATATAAGTTACCGCCACCCACAACGATACCTACTTGCACCCCCAAGCCAACCAAATGTGCAATAGAAAGTGACATCTGATCTAAAACTTGAGCATCAATACCCATATCTTTATTACCTGATAAAGCTTCACCAGATAATTTTAATAAAATTCGTGAATAACGGGGGCTGATTGTTTCCGCCATGATTTTGCTCCAAGACCTCTTAAACTGAATGCTTTTTGAATCGCGATTCGATTAGACCGATTTAATTTTAATTAACTTTGCAAATAAGTCGTATTCATCCGCATCGGTAATTTCGACTTCCAACATATCGCCTGGTTGAATAGTGCTCTTATCGATATCTTCTACAAAGACATTACCGTCAATTTCCGGAGCATCGGCATAAGAACGTGCAACAGCAACAGGATATTCATCTTCCAAACTATCGACCAATACAGTCATCGTTTGACCAATACGTTTTTGTAATTTGGCAGCAGAGATTTGTTGCTGCACTTGCATAAAGCGCTCGTAACGCTCTTGCTTAATTTCTTCTGGCACATGATCTGGTAAATCATTTGCCGTAGCGCCTTCTACTGGTGAATAGGTAAAGCAGCCTACACGATCAAGTTGAGCTTCAACCAACCAATCGAGCAAAATCTGGAAGTCTTCTTCAGTTTCGCCTGGAAAGCCAACCACGAAAGTAGAACGGATCACAAGATCCGGGCATTTTTCGCGCCATAATTTAATTTTTTCTAATGTATTCTCACTATGCGCCGGACGTTTCATTAATTTAAGAACGCGTGGGCTTGCATGCTGGAATGGAATATCGAGGTATGGCAAGATTTTACCTTGAGCCATCAAATCGATTACTGCATCAACATGTGGATATGGATATACATAATGTAAGCGAACCCAAATTCCAAGCTGACCAAGTGCTTCACACATGTCAAAGAATTTGGTTTTTACGGGCTGTCCATTCCAGAAATCGAGCTTATATTTGGTGTCTACGCCATAAGCTGAGGTATCTTGGGAAATGACCAAGATTTCTTTTACACCTGCACGTTTTAACGCAGCAGCTTCTTCTAATACGCTTCCAACGGGACGTGATACTAAATCACCGCGCATGCTCGGGATAATACAGAAGGTACAACGGTGGTTACAGCCTTCAGATATTTTTAAATAAGCATAATGTTTCGGTGTTAAACGGATACCTTGTTCAGGAACAAGGTCAATAAACGGATTATGTTTAGGCGGTGCTGGGACATATTCATGTACAGCTTCCATAACGTCTTGATAAGCTGCTGCACCAGTAACTTTTAGAACATTAGGGTGCATTTGACGAATTTTATCTTCGTCTTTACCTAAACAGCCTGTCACAATAACTCGGCCATTTTCACTCATGGCTTCGCCAATTGCATCTAAAGATTCTTGTACTGCAGATTCAATAAAACCACAGGTATTAACAACAACTAAATCAGCACCATCATAATCTGATGCAACTTGATAACCTTCAGTCTTTAACTGAGTTAAAATTCGTTCAGAATCTACCAATGCCTTAGGACAACCTAAAGAAACAAAACCGACTTTGGGGGTCTTCATGAATCTGCGCTCCACTTGAATGCGCGTATTGTATGTCTTTTCTCGTCTCAAGCATAGGTGGAAACCCCACTCTTTGTGTAATGCACCAAAATACAACCAATATTTGCACCAAAACTCAATATTGCACCAAGTTGGATCATGATATTATTGGTGTATACATCCGTATTTTTGACCAAAAGATATTAAGAACGATTTTAGAGCGCTTTAACTACGCTTAAAACCTTAAAATAAACCATAAACAAAGTTGGCGTACATTTTGCATCAATCATGTTCTATAACGGTGAAAACCGATAACCAATGAAGATGCCATTGCGCCATTTTAAGACAGGAACGATTCGCTAATGGATCAACACACACCTATCGACTATCGCCTATTGGTAGACAATTTAACTACTGCGATTTTATTAATCGATAGTAACTTTAATATTTTTTATTTAAATTCCGCTTGTGAAGCACTTTTTGACATTAGTTTGCTTCGCGCTTCTGGACAACCGGTTTTAAATTTACTTCATGCACCTGATGATACCTTTAATACACATGAAGCCTTATTAAACACATTAAAAACGGGACAACCTTATACACGTCGTGAAGCCATTATTAATGTCAATTTTAAAGATTTACATGTGGATTATACGGTCTCGCAATTAAATGCAGGTAAAAGCTACCACCCGCTCTTACTTATTGAGTTAAATCCTATTGATCGTATGTTGAAAATTTCTAAGGAAGAAAACCTCATTCAACAACATCAAGTGGCTAGACAACTGGTTCGAGGCGTTGCTCACGAAATTAAAAACCCTCTGGCCGGTATTCGGGGGGCAACTCAGTTACTTGCTCGTAGTTTAAATGACGAGAGCTATGCTGAATTTACAGATATCATTATTAACGAGGTAGATCGTCTCACCAATTTGGCCGACACCATGTTGGGCTCAAGACAACTGCCAAGTTATGAAAATGTAAATGTGCATGAACCTCTAGAACGGGTACGCTCTTTAATCGCAAATCAGACCAAGAAAAAAATCAAAATTACGCGTGATTATGATTTGTCTTTACCCGATGTAAAAGCCGATCGAGATCAGCTCATTCAAGTCATGCTTAATATTAGCGTTAATGCGATTCAAGCTATTACAGAAAATAAATCATTTTTTACAGATCAAGAGCCTGAATTAATTTTACGTACCCGTATTCAACGTCTAGTCACTATTAATGGAGTACTCAACCGCTCTGCTGTACGAGTCGATATTGAAGACAATGGACCGGGTATTCCCGAAAGCATTTTAGAGTCTGTGTTTTACCCTTTGGTTACAGGACGAGCAAAAGGCACAGGGCTTGGCCTGAGTATTGCACAGAACATCATGCATCAACATAACGGAATGATTGAATGCCAATCAGTTCCTGGAAAAACAATGTTTAGCTTATATTTACCTTGGGAGTCAGACCGTGTCGCGAAATAAAATATGGGTTATTGATGACGATCGCGCCATGCGATGGGTACTTGAAAAGACCTTTAAAGAAGAAGGATTTGACGTCACCAATTTTGAAGAAGCTCAAACAGCACTGGAACGTTTACATCATGATGCGCCCGATGTCATCTTAACTGACATTCGTATGCCAGGTATTGATGGGTTAACTTTCTTATCTAAAGTGAAAAACTCTCACCCCGACTTGCCTGTTATCATTATGACAGCGCATTCGGACTTAGAGTCTGCTGTATCAAGCTATCAGACTGGTGCATTCGAGTATTTACCAAAGCCATTCGATATTGATGAAGCTTTAGCTCTAGTCAATCGAGCGATTTTGCATATCAATAAATTGCAGCAGCAAGAAGCGACAAAAACAGCTTCACCACTACAATCAACAGAAATTATTGGCGAATCTCCTGCTATGCAAGAGGTTTTCCGAGCGATTGGTCGTTTATCTCAGTCGCATATTACCGTTTTAATTAATGGTGAATCAGGCACAGGCAAAGAACTGGTTGCGCATGCTTTACATAAACATTCTCCACGACGCGCTAAGCCTTTTATTGCTTTAAACATGGCAGCAATTCCTAAAGATTTAATCGAAACGGAATTATTTGGTCATGAAAAAGGTGCTTTCACGGGTGCAAACACCCAACATCAAGGCCGCTTTGAACAAGCAAATGGCGGAACACTATTCCTGGATGAAATTGGTGACATGCCCTTTGAAACGCAAACTCGACTACTGCGCGTACTCGCTGATGGTGAGTTCTATCGTGTAGGTGGACACATTCCAGTTAAAGTTGATGTCAGAATTGTCGCGGCAACCCATCAAGACTTAGAAAAACTGGTGAATGAAGGTCGTTTTCGTGAAGACTTATATCATCGCTTAAATGTAATTCGCATTCATATTCCTAAGCTTGCACATCGCAGTGAAGACATCCCGATGCTGGCTCAACATTTCTTGGCTCGCGCGGGTAAAGAGCTAGGCGTAAGTCCAAAAATTTTACGCACTGAAACAACGGACTATATGCAACAATTACCATGGCCTGGTAATGTTCGTCAGCTTGAAAATACCTGCCGTTGGTTAACCGTCATGATTACTGGTCGTGAGGTTTATCCAGAAGATTTACCTTCTGAGCTTAAACAGGTTCCACTCCAAAAAAGTAGTGAGACTAGTCAACCAGCACCATCTTTTGAACGTATTTCTTTGCACCATTGGGATGAGCTACTAAGCCAATGGGCAATTCAAAAACTTAAAAATGGTGAAATGAAGATTTTAGACATTGCTACTCCAATGTTTGAGCGCACCTTAATTAATGCAGCACTACAGCAAACTCGTGGGCGCAAACGTCATGCAGCCGAGCTGTTAGGTTGGGGTCGTAACACCCTAACCAGAAAGTTAAAAGAGCTAGGCATGGATTCTGCTGATGACGATGATGAGGACGAACATAAAGCAACTTTGTCAGAAGCTTAAAACCGAAGCAAAAATCAAAAAGCGGCTAATTTAATTTAGCCGCTTTTCTTTATGACTATTTAAATCGGAATTAACTGCCAAACGGCTTTGTTGCACAAAGATTTAAAAGTTAAGACTTCTCATATCTACTCAAA
>ERZ808232.121-NODE-121-length-20562-cov-21.090506_pt1 | contig 20562 bp, 17 predicted proteins | sample MGYA00521281_ERZ808232 | MGnify/ENA primary metagenome ERZ808232 (study PRJEB31515, sample SAMN02941833) | indoor metagenome | biome: House; feature: Kitchen Counter; material: surface | place: USA: Illinois | collected 2012-02-13 ... | reverse complement strand
GTTGATTATCATATGGCTTTTGAAACTGTCGCACCTCATGTTTGAATTCGCCATCTTTATTCTTGCTAATTCTTGGTTTATATTTTATAGGCTTCCATAAAACAAGCGCAAGTTATCAAATTATTTATGAAGCCTCAAACCATAGTAAAAAAAGTTATGATTACACTATATTTACTGGAAGTTTATTTATAACATACGCCATTTTAAAATCTCATTATTTATCTCAAATACTTAGCCAAAAAGTCTTAATAAATTTAGGAAAGCTATCATTTTCAATATATTTAAATCATCTTGTTATTTTATACATTATCGGTATACCAGTATTTAATTTTTTTATAAAAAATCTCGGAGAATCTTTCTTCTTTTCAGCAATAATCTCCAGTTTAATCACAATTTTTACATCTATTGTTTTCTCTATCTTATTTTACAAGCTAGTTGACAAATACTCCATTAATATCTCAAATAAATTAGCAAATTACATTAAAAAATAATCAATATAAAAATGAATGAAAATTTCATATTTTCATTCATTTAAAATTTTATAAAACCTTTATGAATTTTACTTCATATAAAATTCATAAACCTCATTCACAAATGCATTATGCTTTTTCGCAATCTGCTCAAAACAGTATTTTTCTAATGCCTCTTTTTTGCCTTGCTGAGCGAACTTTAAAGCTTCATCTGGATGTTGAATCAAGTATTCAATACCATTAGCAAGACTTTGTGCATCATCAGCTTTGGCACACCAAGCATTAATTCCATGCTTTGCTGTTTGACGAATCCCGATGTCATCCGTAGTGATCAGGGTTTTACCCCATGCAAAGGCATCTAAAATACCAATCCCCTGAATCTCAGTAATTGATGGCAGCGCCACGATATCAGCATTCTGCAATAATGCAATTTTATCTTCGCCTCCAATCCACCCTGGGAATTCAACCTTATCAGCCAAACCCAATCTTTGTGCTTGTGCCTTACACTGTTCTAACATTTCACCTTGTCCTGCCAAAACTGCATGAAATGGCAAGCCTTTATTATTAAGAATTGCTAAAGCATCAATCAGCACATGAACACCTTTATTGGGTACCATACGCGTTAACATCACAATGTTTGGTGGCTGTTTAATTAAACATGGCTCAGCAGTAACCTTTGGTAGATATGTTAAATTTGAAATCACTTGCTGTGGTTTTGTAGCGCGCTCTTCAGGCGTTTGGCGCTTTTGCACCAACTCTTGTACATACGGCGTAATATGAATAAATGCATCTGCACGTAAGGTACGTTTGACGTTATGGCTGTGGTTGACTGCAATCACTGGAATTTTTTTCGACATTCCCAGCATAGCATTTTTAAATAACCACACAGCCTTACCACTATGGGCAATAATCACATCTGGTTTTTGCTGCTCGATGAACTTACGAATTTTTAATGCCGCAGTGACACTATAAAAACCTTTATTCGGAATCACTGTGATTGGCCATTCACCACTTTTGAGATGCTGATTTTCAGTACCACGCAGCAAAACCACTTCATGTCCAAAACTTTTTAAGGTATTTGCAATATCAAGCATTGCCTGCCAACGACCACCCGTTGCATCACCATAAACGGCATTTATGATTTTTAGTTTTTTCAAGGGAATAACCTTTCTTTTAGCAGTTTTGCCAATTGTTCACTCGGTTCATATTTTAATGATTTCATCTTATCTTCGCTATCTTTAATCTGACTTAACTGAGCTATAGGCGAAATATGGATAAGATGATCCGCTTCCAAGCGTTTCAATACATTTCCGAATTGTTCATCGGGTTGCCAATGCTCAGGCAAATAAGCAACTACAGGACGCATGGCAGAAACACTTTCCATGAGCATAGACATAGAATCTGCACTACAAAATACGCGTGTCGAAACTGCCAAAAACTGATGCAAAACTGCACGTGGCTGTTCTGCCCACCACACTACATCTACAATACATTCAAAATTTAAGTACTGCTGCAGAATTTTTTCAGCCTGTTTCCCTGTACGGCGTGAAGTGCTGAGCAACCATTTAATCCGATGCTGACGTGCCAGCAGGTTCATCTGTTTTGCCAGTTGAATCCAATCCTGCTCCTGATACTGTGCTCCCGCGCCATCTCCACCGATCAGCATGGTCCATACTTGCTGCTCGACATGTGGATGCTCGGAGTGCCATTGCTTGCCATGCTGTTGCAAGGTTGCCTGACTTAAAGGCATCGGCGACACAGGCAAGCTAATAAATGGTTTTGGCAAATCTGGTTCGAGCACCAATATTGCATCAAACAATTCAGCTTTCAGTTGACGCAATGAACCACAGAAAATATTTTTTGCACCAAGTGCTTTAGATAACCACACAATCGCATAGGCACTATTTCCACCTGCACCAACCACAATATCTGGGCGTGCATTTGGCAAAACATCTCCCTGATAAAACTGATGAATTTTTTCTGCTTTAGGGATTTTACAATTTAATAGCCAAGTCAAAGGACGACGATAAAACTTATGTTTGAGTGTCAGTTCAATCCAGTGCACGTCTAGCTCAAAATCACGCTCAAGTGCAAACAACACCCCTTTAGACTGATTAAAATGCCCTGGCACACCATCGCTGACCACCCATACTATTTTTTTACTTTTCGGTTGGTTATGCATGACTCAGTTCCTGATAAACCTGTAGGGTATTGTGTAGCACAGCTTCTAGCGTTAGCTGTTGCTGGGCAGATTGATAAATCGGTTCTGAACGCTCAGTGAGCTGCTCAAAATGCTGCACATGCTGTTGAATTAAATCATGTAAAGCAGTGACATCATTTGCAGGGCAAATCAGCTCAGCAGGTAAGACTTCTGCCACCATGCCCACATCAGTTGAAATGACAGGACAATGTACCAACAAGGCTTCTGCCAAGGTATAAGGCCCACCTTCATTACGTGATGAAATCACCAGAAAGTCTGCTTGTTGCATCAACATCGTAATATCATTGCGATGCCCAAGCAATTCAATACGATCTGTTAAAGCATACTGCTGAATTTTTTCTTGTAGTAAATCGCGATCTGGCCCATCTCCCACAATCCAGAGCTTGGCATCAATGCCTTGCCATGCTTGAACCAGTAAATCAAAACCTTTGGCAGGCACGAGACGTGCAACCGCAATCGCTTGTAAAGGTTGATGTGGCTGTTTTTGTGCTGCCTGATGTACAGGTGGCTGAATCCCATTTAAGACTACACGCACACGGTCTTGCTGACTAAACTGATTGGCGACCCGTCGACTCACTGCAATAATTCGATCATATTTTTCAAATGCCTGAACATTACGTTTTAGGTTATGGAGTGTCGCCACACTGGGAATTTTCAACCATTTCAGCATGGGGGCAATCATGGATACGGCTTTGTTGGCTTGCACATGCAGGACATCAGCATGCGTGGCTTTAATGGTCTGATACAACTGCCACAGCAAAATCGGGTTTTTACGGCTCTTGCTTAAATCCAAAGCTTTAAATTCAACACCACTGACTCGCTCAGCATACTTTTCATGCGCGATGAGTGTCACCTTTTGCCCCGCCTGTGCCAAACCATTTGCCAGTTCAACCACATGTTTTTCCAAACCGCCTTCTTCGTCACCCGCCATGACCATACAAATATGCATTGTTATTCTCTCTTATAACCCGCGCTGACCCAGTTTCAAGCGACATTTCACTGCAAATAGCGAATCTTTACCACTGATCTTGATGCGCTGTAACTGCATAAAGTCAGGCTGTGCAATATCAATACCCTCTTTGGTGGTCACGGCATTACGATAACCTGCCTGTTTGGCCAGTTCAACGTCACGCTGACTATAAATTCCAAAAGGATAGGCAAAACTGGTCACAAGTTGGTCAATCATCTGCTCAAGCTGTTGTTTCGATTGCCCCAACTCCTGCAAACACTCTTCATCTGTCAACTTGTCCAAATTGGCATGAGTCATGGTATGTGAGCCTATTTCAACTAAACCACTCTTTGCCAAAAATCGGACTTGTCCATCACTCAGTTTTGGCTCACGTGCCAATTCGCCACTATTATGATGGGCTTTTTTATAAGTCGACCAATCACGATCATGACGATCAACCACAACATATATGGTTGCCTTGGCCTGATATTTTTCTAAAATAGGATAAGCATTTTGTAAGTTGTCTAAATAACCATCATCAAAGGTAATGGCAACTGTTTTGGCTGGGTGCTTTCCCCAGTTCTCTTGCAATTCGTGCATCGTTACAAAATGGAAGCCTTGCGCTTTCATCCAGGCAACTTGCTTTTCAAACTCAGCGGGCTTGACCCGAAGCTTATTAAATTTGGCACCATTAATATGATCTCGTACCATGTGATACATCAATACACGTGGTCGATTCCAATCCACTGCTGGCTTCCACCACGCATACTTATAGCTAAATAACACAATAAGCAAGATCAGTAAAATCAGGATATAAAACACAATGCCAAACTCATTATTTCGCTAAAAGATATGTTGCCACACGGTCTGCTTCTTTAAAAGCATAAGGTTGTGGCAACTGTACGACACAAGTATTCTGTGAAATTAGTTGTGATTCTATCATTTGATCAATCGAGTGCGTAATTCTATCGTCTTTCAACCGATCGATTGCTATGACCCCTACGCGACAACCCGCAGTAAGTGCTTCAAAAACCATAGAAACGCTATCTTCTGTTACCCATACAGCTTCTGCTTTTTGCATCTCTTCAAAAATCCAGCCTTGAGGTGTTTGCTCAACCGGAAATATTTGTAAATGCTGGGCAAAACTTTGTTGTCTTAAAATATCAATAAACTCTGCTGGTGTTCGACGTGAAGTCGTTAGAATGATTTCGGCATCCGGATTATTCTCAACAATCTTTTGCACGCTTAATAATACTTTTTCTTGGTTCCATTGATGCCGTTTTGACGAACCACCTAATGCAATTAAAATTCTAGAAGCTTGATGGCGTTTTTCATTACGAATGGGATTTAATGCCCCACGCGTAACAATCACTCGATTATTCGCAGGAATACCGTCGTGCTCTGGAATCACAGCATAATTAAACCAAACCGTCGGTAAATTTGGCTTCATTAAAATAATGGTCTTAGCCTTTTTGAAAATTTTACCGAGCAACCAGACACGAAAATGTGTATGACTTCCAACACCAAATATAAAATCGGGTGCCTGTTGAAATAGAGATTTTTTTGAAGAAAAAAGCGTTTTGATTAGAGAAAGAATAGGCAAGTCATTAATAGAGACTTCTTCAAAAGTTGCATTTGCCTGCTGTCTTTGCATCGCCTGAAACAAGCCTAAAGCTTGTGAGCGATGCCCTGCTTTACCATCAGAGACATAGACAATATGCATAAAAGCTCCCTAACCAAAAATAAAAAGGCGAAACCAACGTTCGCCTTTTCATGTTAACGGATTAACTTATTTTACGTAAGTTAACCAGTGTTCATATTTTGGATTTTTACCTTGAACTGCATCAAAGAAAGTCTTTTGGATTTCAGTGGTAATTGGGCCACGGCAACCCGCACCGATTTGACGGTCATCGTATTCACGAATTGGTGTTACTTCAGCAGCAGTACCTGTGAAGAATGCTTCATCGGCAATATAGAATTCGTCACGCGTAATACGACGCTCAACAACTTCATAACCAAGATCTTTAGCAATCGTCATCACGGTTTGGCGTGTAATACCGTCAAGTGCACCACCCGCAATATCTGGAGTGTGTAAAACGCCATCTTTAATCAAGAATACGTTTTCACCAGAACCTTGGCACACATAACCTTGTGGGTCCATAAGCATTGCTTCATCGTAACCAGAATGTGCAACTTCTTGGTGAGCAAGAATTGACAACGTGTAGTTACCAGATGCTTTTGCTTTACACATGGTCACGTTTGGATGGTGGTGAGTAAATGATGAAGTTTTAACGCGAATACCTTTCGCCATTGCTTCATCACCAAGATATGCACCCCATGCCCATGCTGCAACAGCGGCATGAATGGTGTTATTTGTTGCTGCAATACCAAGTTTCTCTGAACCGATCCAGATCAGTGGACGTAAATAGCAAGAAGCTAATTTATTTTCACGAACAACATCGATTTGTGCTTGTTCAAGCGCTGCTTGATCATACGGCACTTTCATTTGATAAATTTTTGCTGAATTTAACAAACGTTTTGTGTGGTCTTGAAGACGGAAAATTGCAGTACCTTTAGGAGTTTCATAAGCACGAACACCCTCAAATACACCCATACTGTAGTGTAAAGTATGGGTTAAAACGTGAATCTTTGCATCACGCCAATCAATTAATTGTCCATCTTGCCAAATAAAACCATCACGATCAGCCAAATTCATGGAACACTCCAAATTGTTATAAAATCATTCACTATCCAACTCAACCGAGGCGGTTGGGTCTATTAATCTTTGCCATAAATTGCAAACGACCGCACGGGTACTACGCCAGTCCGCTGCGCTTACTTGCATGGATTGATTCGCAAGGGCTAAGCGGTGGCTTTCGGCACGTTCACTAAGATAGGCTCGAATTAATGCTGTGGCATCTTCACTGGATAAGCAGTCTGCTTTAGCAGCATCTTCTAATATTCTTACATTATCAGAATAATGGGCGAGATCGGGTTTCGTCCCGCTCCATGCAAGTACAGCATACTGTGCCATAAATTCGATATCTACGATACCACCTGCGTCCTGTTTTAAATGAAAAATACCATGTTTTTTTTGTTCAGAAGATGAACCTAAGTGGTCTTTCATTTTCTGACGCATTTTCAGCACTTCCTCACGAACATAAGCCTCATCTCTAGATTGAGTCAATATCTCGCGGCGAAATATTTCAAATTTTTGGCAAAGCGCTTCATCACCTGCAATAGAACGTGCACGAACTAATGCCTGATGCTCCCAAAGCCATGCACTTTTCAACTGATAATGCTCATAGGCTTTCAGACTTGTCACCAATAAACCAGCCTCACCTGAAGGTCTTAAACGTGTATCAATTTCATAAACACGGCCATCAAGCGTTTGAGTGGTCATTAAAGACATAAACTTTTGAGCGACACGCATGGCAAACTCAAAGCCTGTAATTGACTTAGTACCATCCGTGTCGGCCTGTTCATCTAGATAGTGAATAAAGACAAGATCTAAGTCCGAACCATAGCCCAGTTCAATACCCCCCACCTTGCCATAACCAATAACGGCAAAGGCTTTATAATCGAGTGAACAACGTTTTCCTTCGACATCTTTTGGGTAACCATGACGTTTTGCTACGGTCTGATAAGCTAAATTAAGAGTTGCATTAACACTGACTTCTGCAATATCTGTCAAAGCATCAGAGACCTTCATAAGAGGGCTTTCAGCTAACACATCACTTGCAGCGACCGTTAACACATTACTCTTTTTAAACAGGCGAAGTACCCGCATTTGATCTTCGACCTGATCAATTTCGATACGAAGTAATTGCTGACGTAATGAGTCTTCCAAGTCCTTACGCTTTGGTAACTCAAAGTCCATCGACAAGAACTCATCCAGCAATACCGGATATTGGGTTAACTCTTCACAAATCCACGGGCTCACTGTCGCCATTTTTACTAAGCGTTGTAATGCCCCTTTACTTTCAATCAGCATTACCAAATAGACGGTTCGACGCATGACTGATTCAATCAGTGGCATTAAACGTAATAATGCAGTTTGTGGTTGTTCAGACTGTAAAATGGCTTCAATTAAATGGGGCCAAAATGTTTTTAAACGCTGCACGGCATTGGAAGGAAGTTTTTTAAGTGCATGACCATGCCAGAACTCATGAATCAGATTTTTTGCATTATCATCTAACACTTCATCTAGCTGCTGCTCTAACTGTCCAAAGTTCTCGGTAGCTGCATTGGAACTTGTGTCTTCAATGAGCTGCTTAAACTGAACTTTTACTTTTTGGCGTTTCTCGTTAAGAACATCAATAAATTCATTCCAACTCGTAAAACCCAAAGTATCTATAATGCGTTGTCGTAAATCTGCTTCTTCTGGTAATAGTTGCGTTTGCTGATCATTCAAGGCTTGAATTGCATGTTCAACACGGCGTAAGAATAGGTAAGCATCTTCAAGCTCTAGTACGGCCTGTTTTTCTAACAAGCCTGCCTCACCAATATGCTCAAGACTGACCAAACATTGACGATCTTGTAGCTCACGTTTAGAACCGCCGTAAATAAGCTGGAACACCTGAACAATAAACTCAATTTCGCGTATACCGCCTGCCCCGAGCTTAATGTCATCTTCAATATGCCGACGTAATACTTCGCGCTCAATCATCGCTTTCATATCGCGCATGGCAGCAAAAGCGGTGTAATCGACATAACGACGGAATACAAAAGGACGTGTCATTTCTAATAAGTCTTGCCCTTCTTTACCCCCAGTGACTACACGTGCCTTAATCCATGCGTAACGTTCCCATTCACGGCCATGCTGACTTAAATATTTTTCTAAAGCTGCATGACTAATCGCCAATGCAGAGCCATCTCCCCAAGGCCGTAAGCGCATGTCTACTCGAAACACAAAACCATCTGCGGTGATATGTTCAAGTAAATAAATAAGTTTTTGTCCCCACAAAATACAGAACTGCTGTACATCAATACATTTACGACCGTTGGTTTCGCCTTGCTCATCAAAGGCAAAAATCAGGTCGATATCACTTGATAGATTTAATTCCTGTGCCCCAAGCTTACCCATGGCAACCACAATCAAATCTTGAACTTTGCCTGAATAACTTAATGGTTCGCCGTGTTTAGCAACCAATGCAACACGAGCAAAAGCCTTTGCGGCACAAATACTTGCATCGGCAAAGTCTGAAAGTTCACGAGTAAGTGTAACGACATCCGTCAGTTGATTGGCATCTTGCCAGATCCAGCGAAACATTAAACGACTGCGCAGTATACGAAGCGCACGCATCCAAGTTATTTCATCGCCAATTCCATCAAGCGTGATGTCTACAAGTTGGTAAATTTGTTCTGTTGAGAGCGGTGCAGCAAATTGATCTATTTGATAATCTTGTTCTAAAACAGCCTGATGTAATCCTAAAACTTGTTCAGCATATTGGCTGGCACGCAATGTTTTTTGTAACTGCTCCGCATTCATATAAAAAAGCTCTTTTCCTCAGACTCTCTTTTTAGTTATAGCAGTTCAAGTAGTAGTAGGAAAAGGGATTAAACCAATTTTGCTTCAGATGTATTTTGTTGTTCTACATGATGTTCAGGAACTTCTTGAGCAGAAGGTAATAAAACTTTAAATGTCGTTCCCACTCCTTTTTGGGAAGTTACACTAATTTTCCCCTGATTAATCTCGACAAAACGCTTACATAAGCTCAAACCTAAACCCGCACCTTTTTCCCCAGCGGTGCCTTTAAAGCTTGCTGTAATACGCGGATGGAATAAATTTGCCATTTGCTGTTCAGTCATGCCAAGCCCTGTATCACGCACAGTGATTTCGACATTTGTACCCACCTGCTTTGCTTCAATGAACACTTTTCCAGAGCCGTCAACATCGGTAAATTTCAATGCATTTGACACCAAGTTTTGGATCACGGAAGTCATCATATTGATATCGGCATAGTTTTTTAAATCTTCGGAAACCGCATTTACCAATTCAATATTTTTCTTTAAAGCCAAAGTATGCAGCACATCACAAACAATATTGCTCACTTGTCTAAGCTTAAAATTAATTGGGTGATAAACAAAGCGACCACCTTCGGCCATTGCCCATGTCAGCAAACTTTCAAGTAAGTTATAGGTCGATTGAGAAGTGTCGTATAAATAGTCAGCAATGTTTTGAATACTCGACTCATCCAGTGTTTCACGTTCTTTAGCTAACACTTCAGAGAAACCTAATAAGCCATGAAACGGCGCCCGCAAGTCATGCGAAATAATAGAAAAGAACTTTGTTTTACTCGAGTTCAGTGCGACTTGCTGCTCATAGAGTTCATTTAATTCTTCATAATTAAACTTCAACTCGACTTGTTGCATAAAGCTAGAACAGTAATCGAGAAGCAACTGAATTTGATCATCTTCAAAACAAGTTTCATCGTCATCGAAGAAAACTGCAAATCCCATAGAGGTCTGGTCAGGCTGCACCAAATGGACAGCTAAGGCACGCCCACATTCAATATTTAGCTCTTTTAAATAGTTGGTTAAATTTTGATAAGAAGGATGATTGTGATGAATCACCTGTTGTTTAGCAAAACATTGTTTTAGGTGTCTTGAAGGTTTAAAAGAAATTGCAGTCATGCCATCCGGGCAATGATGCCAAAAATAAGGTTCCTGATTAAAAGTAAGCAAAGCTTTTTGACACTTCAACAGGCGAAGACTAAACCGGAAAAATTGCTCAATATAATTCTGCTCGGCATTTAATCCAAGTAATAGTGATATTTTACAAGCTGTTAACTGCTCTACCTGATGTAGTTCTAATCGCTGTGTCATGCCCGCCTCACAGATTTTGTCATTGTTGGTCGGAACCGCTCTTTTGAAGAATGTACTTATAATCATTATGATCTACTACAAACTTTAACACAGTACATTAAAAGAGCAACTTTCTTTTCGAAATAGAAATGTGAAGTTTCAATTAAAGGTTTTCAGATACATAAAGTGGGTATGTTTTAGAAAAATACAACAATTTTTTTGGAAGAAAGAGTTGTAAGTAATAAGAAATAGGAAGTCAAAATTAGCTAAAAAAGAGATAAAAATTAACTTAAATCATCTTACAAATATGAAACCTTAACTTCGACTCAAATTTTGCTTTTATCAAATGCATTTCATATTTAAATAAAGTCTGCTTGAATTGAAAAATTAAAAAACCTTTAATAGCTCTAAATTTATAAGCGATTTGATCCCGACCCTCGGAACCAAAGCAAGTAGCTCATAATTTCTTAAAGTCTAGGAACTTTTTTATATTCAACAAAAAACCCCTAAACCGTCAGTTTAGGGGTTTTCGTAGAATCATAAGATTCTGAAATCTTGGTCCCGAGGGTCGGGGTCTAAAAAGAATTGAATTACAGAGGTTTAAACAAAAATATGTGGGTAAATGTGGAAGAAGGTACGATTTATGGTGATTTTTATAAAGCATCAAAAGAAGTGCAAAATAATGAAAACTCAAAATTTCTAATGACAAAAAAAACAGGTAACAAAAGTAACAGATTTGGAAAATAGTATTTAAATATATGAATAATATAATCTTTTTATAAATTTTATAAAGTGACATTTAAGTAACATCTAGGTGACAAGTTACCCACTTTTCAGGTAACAGAGCGTTACTAAACATATTTATATTTATCAATTACTTAAAGACTGTGTTACCTAACTTGTTCCTTAATGTTACCTTTCTTTGTGACAATTTTTCTGTAAATATTTCATGTACTTAAGTGCAGTTTTAGGTGTGTGTTACCTAATTTCAGATTTTTTATTTTGATTTTAAAAAGCCTGTTTTGGGAACAGTCTTTTCAATGATTTTCTTTCTGTAGAAATTTGAGGAAACCGTGTAGAAAATTGCAGAATCAATTTTGTGGGGTTTTGCCCTAACGTATGCCATATCTATAGCCGTTTTACCCACAAATGTGGGTGGCTGAATTTTTGTAGAGTATTCGACATATTTACTGCCCAGGTGTGGTGGGGGGACAACCGCCCGCGCTGAAGGAGAATGAGCAACTTTGGCCCATTCTCTCCAGTTTTTAGTTAGGCTTTGACTTGCTGGCAGATCTCATGGACCTGCAGGTGTAACCCACACATGATGGCATTGAACTCATCACTTGGTAGGTCATCATCAAAGTGCATGCGTGACAGAGCAGATAGATGGTGTTCTAGTTTAGAAAGAGAGTCGCCAATTGATTCAAGCTTATCTTCAGCGCTTGTAGGCTTGTTTCCAGCTTTAAGTATTGGAGTCATGTTAGTTCTCCCCTAGTAAAACTGGGCTTTTGAATACAACACATTTAACTGTTTTACCTGTTAATACGCTGCGTATAGGTAAGTTAGTGTCCATGTATTGGGGATAGGGTTTCGAGCTAACTTTTAGTTGTTGGATTAAGATTTTACGCTCTGGTAGCCCGTGGATAACTTCATAGACCTGAGTTAGATTCAATGCTATTAACTCAGCCTTATACCCATGGTTTAGCTTGTCTAAACCATACTGATAGATCGCTTCCCAAAACTGTTTGAGCATTTGATTTTGCTGTTGTTCTACTGGAACAAGTGCATGGATAGAAAGCGTTTCTTTATGAAGTCGATTGCCAAACCAAATAACTTCTACCCTGTCGTTGTGGCCTTCAGCATTTGGAATGAATCGATTCACAGTAAGTTCAGGACTGCCCGATTTGAGCTGAACCTTTGAGCCAACAGAAATACCCTGCTGCTCTATTAACTGCTGGTTTTGTAAAAGCACAGCCATTGCATTAAAGGCATTAATAAAAGCAATTTTGATTTGAGCTGCTTTCTCTCCAGTAAAACCCATGACCAAAAACATCCAACCGTCTTTGGTCATTTCATACATAGGACGAGATTCACCTTTAGCATCCATATATTCAACCAGCTCAAAGTTGAGCTCGTTAAAAGATTTTGTGGAATCTAGATTTTCAATTGCTCTTAAAATATTCGTATGACGTTTTCCAAAAGCTTCAGCAACTTTGAGACTATCAGTTTTGATTTGTTGATCTTGAATGAAGACAGCATGTGAAATGCTAATTTGTGCAGAATGTATACTTTTATATTGAGTATTCATTTTTCACCTGAGTGTTCGTGGTTTATCACTGCCTCCCCACGCCAATAGGGTGACAGACCGAACAAGGTTGGCGTACCGCTGAACACACAGTGAAAACGGTGGACACAAGGTCCCCTCGTCCGATCTGCCATAACAAGGCACATCGAACCTTCAGACGAAAAAATACCGCTTTAGCAGCGGTTTGTCTGCTGTATGTTCATTACGAGACGCCAATCTCGACCACTAAAGTAGTAGTGGTAAATTTAGAGTAGCTTAGATACTATTAAAAAACAAGCCTTCACTTTTTAATCAAGGCTAGTAATTAAAACTTTTTTAATTTTTTAAATAAGCAACGGGGTTAATTTTATAATGGCACGTAAAAGAAGCGTAACATATACAGCATTAAATATTAGGGTACATCCACATCCAAGCCCAGACATTTATGTAGATCTTTTTAACTATCTAAATGAGAATCGCCGCCCTATTCCTTTAAGTAATAATATTTATCTAGCAATTAATGATCTTAAACCGCTTAATGAAAATAAACCATTAGATGGCTTTATTGGTGAAATTATTAAATACAATGGAATTACTGACCAGTGGTATAATCAAAAAACAGGTCAAAAGGCTGAACCAGAAGATTTAAAAGAAGTAAACATACCAGAGCATTTAAAACCAAACGCTAAGTTCTTTAATTTTATATTCTATCCTATTGATCATAAACTGGTTTGTGAGATCAAAGATACTGATGGCTCAATAAGTGCAAAAATGCTTTTAGAATTTTTCGAGAACCTATTTAAGTCTCCGAAATTATTAGAAGTATTTAATACTGTTGAAGTAAATATTTTACCTGATTTAGATGCAGTAGATAAAATTCTGAGATTAAAATATTTAAAAAAATTGCACCTAATAATATTAAGACCAAATGCTGATGAACTTGCTGAAATGGAAGCAGAAATTTTTGAAGAGATGGATAGCCAAAACATAGGAGTTTATCAAAAAATTCTTGAAGCCCAAGAAAATGAATCCTTGGATTTAAATGAACGTACAAAAGAACAAACTAAAGTTGCTGCAACTAATGGTAGGGTAGATTATAAAGCAAAAGATGAAAGAACAGGTTTAACTGTCACTAAAAGCACGGCCTCAACACCTTTAATTGAACGCGATAAATATGACCCTGATACAACAACCCCAATTGAATTTTTAAAGCAAAATGCTGTTAAAATTATAGCTAAATTCAGGAAATAACATATATATGGCATCAGAGACCAAGACCGAAAGTTCAATATCTATATATTGGAAGGCATATGGGGGCTGGAAAGCCTTGTGGTCTTCTATTTATCTAAAAATTGCTATTGTTATTACTTTAATTTGTAGCCACACCTGGTTAAATGAAAAATGGATAGAGGATGCAATTACTGCTCTTCCATCTTTACTTGGATTCTCTTTAGGTGGGTATGCCGTATGGCTTTCAATTGGTGATGAGAGACTAAAGAAAATTCTTTATGCAAATAAAGATATTACTAAACCATCTGCCTATATGCGGGTAAATGCGGCATTTGTACATTTCATTTTCTTACAGGTAATCTGTTTATTGTATATGTATTTTCTTAAATACAACTCTTCATCTGCAATTCTTCATTTTTTTGAAAAAGATTGGATTTTTACAAATGAATTTTATCTTGTAAGAGATCTTCTTGTTAATTTTTTCAATGCATTTGGTTTTTTCCTATTTATCTATTCTATTCTCTCAATGCTTGCCGCAGTATTTGCTATTTTTCGGATTGCACGATGGACAGATCGTTTAAATAGAAATAATCATAATCAACCTACAGATAGGGCAAAATGTCCAGATTGTATGGAGGATGTTCATCATCAAGCAAAAAAATGTAAGCATTGTGGGGCAATTTTTAAACCTATTAATGATATAAATAATCCATCCTGACTAGGAAAAGTATTTAATCTAAAAACTTATCCTAAAATTCATTTCTGCAATTATAAAAATACCTTTTGAGTTTTAATGAAAAATTTAGAAAGTCTTGCTCCCTTTATCGTAATCTGTTTATTGTATATGTATTTTCTTAAATACAACTCTTCATCTGCAATTCTTCATTTTTTTGAAAAAGATTGGATTTTTACAAATGAATTTTATCTTGTAAGAGATCTTCTTGTTAATTTTTTCAATGCATTTGGTTTTTTCCTATTTATCTATTCTATTCTCTCAATGCTTGCCGCAGTATTTGCTATTTTTCGGATTGCACGATGGACAGATCGTTTAAATAGAAATAATCATAATCAACCTACAGATAGGGCAAAATGTCCAGATTGTATGGAGGATGTTCATCATCAAGCAAAAAAATGTAAGCATTGTGGGGCAATTTTTAAACCTATTAATGATATAAATAATCCATCCTGACTAGGAAAAGTATTTAATCTAAAAACTTATCCTAAAATTCATTTCTGCAATTATAAAAATACCTTTTGAGTTTTAATGAAAAATTTAGAAAGTCTTGCTCCCTTTATCAAAACATATGCTGGTGAAACTGTAGGTAGTTTTATTATTCTTGTTTTGATTATATTCACTGTTTATAAAACAATATTTGATTCAGGATTATTCCAACATTTGTTTATTTTAATTCGCTTTCGAAGATGGAAGATCGATAAAGAGATTAAGGAAGTGACTGAATTAATTAACCATGGAAGTCTAAATGAATATGTAAAAAACAAATATATTGATAAAAGAAGAGCTTTGTATCTTCAAAAACAGCTACTTACTAAAGAAGATCGAATTGAAATTCTTGATATTCTTAGCTCTTATGAAGATGAAAAAAAGGCTGTAAGGTTATTTGATAGTTGTAAAAAAGTCCTAGAGTATTGTCCTAATAAAAAAACTCTTGATTTTAAAACTGGATATCACACAGCCCCAGCACAAGCAGAGAAACATAAATCAATAGCCTTCTATACCTATTGGATTTTGGCCTTACCTGCAGCTGCATGGGTGTTATATGAATATTATCATCTATTATTCAAACAGCTACCTAATACAGATTCAAATCTATACGTTTTATTTATATTTAGTCTCTATACTGGCTGGGTATTTTTAGTTGCTTTCTGTCTTCGTTATTTTTTGAAGCGAGCTAATGCTTGTGAACTATTAGGAATGAAGAAAATAAAAATGACTAAATTAATCTATTAGTAACTTTTTTTTATGCGGACAGATTAATTTGACTTTGTCTGTATTGTTCGGCTTCATGAATAAAAATCTGGACGTCTTGTTCGTATTGAGCATGGCCACCAGATTTATAAAATTCGATTACGAAATAATGATGGATATCATTATGTTTAAAATATGAGTAGACCAAATAGCTGTCACTGGTGCATTCCCACTGTGCCTTTGCTGAACCATTGGGAAAATCCCAATTAGAATTGGGCTGCTTTACATGTAAATGCTGGATATTTTGGTTACTTGCTTCAGGATATTTTTTGTCAAAGCGATCACGCCCAAATAAAGGCGAAAGACATTCGTAGGTTTCTTGTGTATAGCGTGTAGGCGAAGGATGCTCATGAGAATCGCTATTTTCTTTGTAATAGCAAAATTCTTCGAAAATATCTATGAAAGCTGGTGTGGCATTAAATTTCGGATGAAATGCAAAATGAAACTGAGACAATCTTAGCCTCTAGCTGTAACAGACTGTCTCACTTTTTCCATGCGCTCGGTACCATGATCAGCTAATTGGTCAGCTGTACTTACCAAAGCAGCTAAACGTTCTGGAGAGATTTCACGACGATTGCCACGTTTTGAAACAGGGCGACGCAGTGTTACCATTGTATTCATAAGTGACCTCTTTTATTGAAAGAATTATGGCAGGATCAACTACTATGATCCCAAGTTCTAAAGAACTTGGGATCATAGTAGTTGAGTATCTGAGTTTATTCAACCCTATTTTTGCCTACAAATTAGACGGACTACAAATTTAATACCTTTTCTCAACACTATTTACATTTCATCGCACTACACTTGGCGGAAGTTTCTTAAGAAACTTCCGCCAAGTGTAGTGCGAGCCGAAAATCAAATTTTTACTTTTATTATCAACAACTTATAAAGCTACAAAATTGGATTTACATCCTCGAATTTTTTAAAATTCAGTATATTATCCCCTGCCCACTCATTGACAGTATCAGCAATTCGTGTCTGCTCCGGAATAATTTCGTTATACCAATAAGCCTCGCGTGCATCTTTTATAGATCCAAACCCTCCAGCATTTGAAGGAATGATTCCTAGAAGCTGCGGTGGTGTTCTGAAAGCAGCAAGAATGTCATCGCGCGTGATTGATTTGATATTTAAGAATTCATCTTTTGCGGCTAGTTCACTAATTGGGATAAGTTGAAGCCCATCTTTTTTTCCACCAGGTGCATGAAGAAATAAATTTTTGAAGTTGCCTGGTCCACGTGAGTCTTTCATAGCTTGTTTGAGTGACTCCACATCTTCATCGTCTATTCCTGAATCGGTCATGTACAAGATGAAGCCAGCATGAGATCCATTGTTGTAATACTTACGACGAAAAAGAGTTGCTGACTCATTTAACCATGCAGACTGTAATGCTGATAAGTATTCAGGAGAGCCATATATTTCTTGGTCAACATCTGAAGTTTTAATATGGCAAATTGAACCCTCTGCAAACTCGTGTTCATTAAACCCATCTATTAGCATCAAAAAGCGATTAGGTTCTTTCATTCGACGGACATATTTACCCATCAAGCCTTTGAATTGAAGTGGATCTTTTAAGCGGTTATCAATGCGTTGCAAATAGCCGTTGCCATAAACAAAATTGTCTAAAACCATTCGTTCAAAGTTAGCAGAGCTAAGCAATTTGTGTGGTTTGAAAGAAGAAACGAGCTGATTCTTTTTATAGATGATGGCCGTTGAAAGATATGGCGTAGAACGGAAAGATTTAGCCAGACCATTCAAGCTAATGTGCGGTTCAAAATAACGTCCATTTAACCAAGTCTCAAAGTAACCTGAAAAGTCATGGTTATTAAGAACCGGCTCAGGATCTCCAAAGGAAAAGGCTTGAACTTTACTGTCTGACATTTAGTAAATCTCCATTGAGGATTTTTTAGAATTTCCGTCATTTTCTAAAGACAACGGTTCGTTAAAGAAGGCGTGAAAAATGGCAAATGCCAAATCCGCGTGCCCAATGTTTTCAGCACGTGAAGCTTCAAAAGTCATTTGCTTCTGAGAAGCTGTGAGGGTCTTTTTTATGGCCATTAAGGATTGAGCTACTTCAGTAGAACCAGCATCAAACTCAAAACGTCCTTTATTGATGACGTCCATACCCTTCATGACTAATTGAGTTTTGACATCAACTGAATAAGTAAAGGTTGTAAGATTAGGAAAAAAATCTAGAACTAACTGAGCAATACCAGTCCCCATGCCTGACTTGTCCATTCCGAGATAAGTCACCCGATATTTTTGGCAAATTTTCTTGATAAAAAGTGCCTGACTCGCAAAATCCATTCCTTTGAATTGATGATGTTCTAATAAGCGGAACTTGTTGTAAGTTGGTTCGGGTGGAGCAACTACAACCAAGCCAGCACTGTCACCAGATTCTGCCGGATCATAGCCCACCCAGACTTGTTTACTTCCAAACGGTCTTATTGCTAACGGCTTAAAGTCTTTGGCCCAAAGTTCCCATGAGTCCACCATACAAGGTTGAATAAGGCTTAATGGAAAAACACTCTGCCCGTCATCGACGAACTCACACATGTACAAGTTTGCAAACTCTTCAGCACTGTTTTCTGCAATGAGTTCATCAATATCAAACAAATCACAGCCTTGGCGTTCAGCATCATAAATGTTAACGATGTGTCGCCACATCTGGTCATTACAAAGAGCGCCATTTCTTAGTGCTTCGTGACTTGTATCGACTTCAACTTGTTTATCTTTAGTTCGACCCTTGTTATAAGCTTCTCCTGTCCAGAACTTATAGGCTTCATGTGATTTACTTGAAGGTGTAGAAAAGTAGGTCTTTTTATATTGTTTTTGGGCCGCCATTGCTGATGCCACTTTTTTAAGTGTGGCAAAGCCATGTACCCAGAAGAACTCATCAAAGTACAAATCGCCATGGTAACTTTGGGCCGTCTTAGCATTTGTACTTAAGAAAATGAGCTGAACTGTTTCGTTGGTCGGTAGAGTGATTGTGATTGGATCACCCTGTAGATCCACGCCAATTGACTGAAGAACAAAGTCTTTAATATAGGTTTTAAAGCCATGTGCTTGAGCTTTTGATGCAGACAGGAAAATCTGATTTCGGCCAGTTGTCACGGCTTTGATTAAAGCTTCTCGGGCAAAGTAGAATGTGGCACCAATCTGACGTGATTTTAAAAGAGCACGGTTACGTTGTTCACGAGCACGGTACCAAACTTTTTGATATTCAAATAAGCCATCGTCAAAGTCTTCAAGAAGCTTCTCAATTTGCTCCTCTGTCAGCACATTTCTAGCAGTGGGTTTACGTGGGCCAGCATTTCTATTTTTTAAATTTGGGTTGAGGTCAGTTTCATTTCCACCATTGTTATATTTATTGATTTTAGCCATACGCTCCAGCTGGCGCATAAGTAAATCAATTTCTTTAAAATCACCTGGTGTTTTCTTTTCAAGAATAATTAACTTTACTAGTTGGGCTTCTAAAGCCTGTGCAACACGTCCTTCAGGAGCTTGCTCGTCCCATTCATCTCTTGCCTTCCACGCATGAACATTTTTGTCTTTTTCTTTTAAGTATTCTGCAATCGAGCTGATCCGCCACCCCATCCAGTATAAGAACTTTGCTAAGAGGCGGTTATCAAAAGTCAGAGATGTATTTTCAGGCGTCGTATTCATTGGCTTATTAAGCCAACTTCAATTTATTGATTCACTGTACAGACCTTGTGAAAACAGTTTTCACAAGGGAGCTTCGTTGATTCTTTTAGGTTTAATTCCGATTCTGCTTACTACGTAAATTATGAATTATTTAAATATTAAGCAGGATTCAAACCTCATGAGTAAGAAATCCAAGTTTTATCGAGTTGCAGTTGCTGGAGCCACAACCGATGGCCGCCAGATTGAAGCAGCTTGGATTCAACAAATGGCCAAAAACTATAGCCAGAATACTTATACAGCCATGGCAAATATTGAACACTTCCGTGGTATTTCGCCAGATTCTACTTTTGGAAATTATGCCAAAGTAATCGCACTGAAAGCCCAAGAAGATGAAATTGCAGGCCAAAAGAAATGGGCTTTATATGCTCAGCTTGAAGCCTTCGATAATCTCATTGAGATGCATGGCCGAAAACAAAAACTGTTTAACTCAATTGAAGTTAATCCCAACTTTGCAGATACCAATGAAGCTTATTTAGTTGGTATTGCGTTCACTGATACTCCTGCTTCTTTAGGTACGCAAATCATGGAGTTTGCGGCAAATAATCCTGAAGCAAGTCCTTTTACTTCTAAAAAGCAGCACAAAGACAACCTTTTCACTGCTGCTGAAGAAGTCGATTTACAGTTTGAAGAAGAGCTGGCAGTTACAGGTTTGTTCAATACCGTTATGAATTGGCTAAAGCCACAACAAGAAGAACAGGATCAGAAAAACAAAGGCCAATTTACTGAAGTTGCAAAGTCAATTGAGCAGATTGCTAAAACCTTTGGTGAAACTCAGCAAGAACTCCAAGAGTTCAAAACAAAGTACTCCACCCTCGAAAAAGACTTTAAAGCTTTGAAAGTAAAGCTAAGTCAAGAACCTCACCCTGATACTCCGCCTGCTCCTGAAAATACAGGCAATTATTCAGAACAAAT
>ERZ808232.118-NODE-118-length-20990-cov-9.745928_pt1 | contig 20990 bp, 19 predicted proteins | sample MGYA00521281_ERZ808232 | MGnify/ENA primary metagenome ERZ808232 (study PRJEB31515, sample SAMN02941833) | indoor metagenome | biome: House; feature: Kitchen Counter; material: surface | place: USA: Illinois | collected 2012-02-13 ... | reverse complement strand
TGGCGAATCCTAATACTGCAGTGACCAGTAATAAGAATAATTTTGTTCGAAATGATAAATTTGCCAACATAATGCCCTTTTATACGTCATAAGGTAGAGAGATAAGGTTGCAGTGGTGATCTATGCAAACATTGTGCACAAAAGACGTGAGAGCAGGTTGAGTAAGGTTTAACAGAAAAGTTTCTATAACAATATGTTATGTCGGTGCATGACAGTGGCTTCCCCTCGTTGTCATGCACACTAAAGTGGCAGAATATTAACTCACTGCCGTTACTTCGAAGAGTCGATAAACCAATTGACCAGCATTTTTTTCTTTAAACAATGTCCAAGAGGCTGGCAGGGTAGGTAACGGTGTTTCTTTTTCCATTTCTATATAAACCAATGCGTTAGGCGCTAACCAACCTTTTTCTAATAATGGCACAATTTGCGCCAACCAGTTTTTACGAAATGGTGGATCAAGAAAGATAATATCAAGAGCTTGAGGTGGCGCTGTCGCTAAAAACTCTGCCGCATTCTGCTGAACAACTTGGTAATTCTCTGCTTTTAAAGTGATAAGATTGTCTTTCATTTGTTGTTCGACAATACGTGAATTATCGACAAATAAAGCACTTTTCGCTCCTCGAGATAGGGCCTCTAATCCAAGTGCGCCAGAACCACAAAATAGATCGGCACAGGCGGCACCGGGAATTTCATTATTGATCCAGTTAAACAGCGTTTCTCGGACTCTATCTGGTGTCGGTCTTAGTCCCTCTATCTTAGGGATAGGCAGTTGTCTTGAACGCCATTCGCCAGAAATAATACGCAGTTTAGTCGCTCTTTCTTTGGATTTTGTGGATGAGTGAGCAGTTATTTTCTTTTTCATTAGTTGGCCTGGATTTCTTGGTAGGACGAGGTAATGAACAGCGTTTTTAGTGCTGCTTTATAGTCATCTTGGTTAAAGGTGTTAATAGCACCCTGATAGTGCTTAGCAAATTGCTCGAGCGTAAGGCGGCTGCCTTCTTGTGTACTTGTTGCGGCAAGTTTACTCCACCAACTTGGATCTAGTGCGTTTTGTTTAAGTTGCTTTTTTACATTGGCTAATAATAGCGTAAATCGCTTCTTGTCATTTACTGATGGGATTTTGCTTGGATCGGTGAAATTTTTTATCGTTATGTCAGCCATTGAGTGTGTATTTTTATTAACGCTCTGTTGTTGATCTGCATATTGTATCTTCCATTGTGCCCACGGGTGTTTTGCAGAGAGCGTTAAGTTTAGTTTTGTGTCATCAATAGAGGTTTGATTATTAAGGGTATTAACCAAGTCGGTGGCCCAAATTTGTAAGCTAATCCATTCTTTAACGGAAGACAGTGGCGTTAAAGCAATTATCTGAGGTTTTATCAAGGACGTATTAAGGCTAGGTCGCGTTGTATTATTGATTTGTCTATCAGGTGCTGTTTCTGAATGATTTGTTGTTAATAAGAAGTGCTTACTAAGAGTATCTAATGTTGTTTTGATGGCTGTTTTAGTCGGTTCAGTCATATTACCTATAATAAAAATGGCGGCAGTATTCTGTTGTAAACTCGCATAATACTGGTTGACCGCATCTAAGGTAATCGTTGCAGGCGGTGTGTTTTTTTTACTCTGAGTATAGGGGAATAATGTTTTAGCAGGCCCCAATTGAGTAGTAGATATTTTTTCCTGTCTACTCCAGCGATCAAAGGTGCGAGGTTTAAATATTGGTGAAGGTAACCATTGTTTTAGGATGTCGAGAGTGGGTGATAAATAGTTAGGTTCACTGTTTAATGTGAGGCCAATTGTTTGGCTTTCAAGGTCATAATAGCTGCTTACCTTGGCGGACAGTGGCGCTAACCTCTGGTTAATTGTAGATGTGCTTAATGGTAAAGAGTCGCTCATTAGTAGCGCGAGTGTCGCTTTGGTTAGAGCCGTATCTTGAGAGTTGTTGTTGAATGAAAAGCGAAGCTCTAATTTATTGGTGTTTTGCCAGCTCTCTTGAGATAACCAGATGACTGGAATACCCGATGTGGTGTTCCAAGTAGTGACGTTCATCGTAGGAAAAGGATTAGTAGGGGCAGTTAAATTTAATACCCAGATAACGAGGGTAGACAGCACCATGAGAGCAGCTAAAGCGGGTCGACTAAAAAGAGGTTTTTTATTGTTAAACATATCGAACCACGATAAAGGCAGGCACGATGTGGTTTTTCCACAAAACTAGACCTGTTTGCCAATAGGAATGATGATAAAATCACCGCTTTCAGTGCCAACTATAATAACTGCTGTAGTGAATAATAGCATTTCACTGGTGTAAACAGCACCAGTCTAGACATAAGAGACCGACTTGATGGAATTTGTTAACCAGCTCATTACTTTATTAACGCCGTATCTTGGTGAGTATGCTCGATATGCCCCGATTGCGATTGGCACCCTGTTGGCTATTTTAGCCATTTTTATTAAGCGCCGTGTTGTAAAAGGGTTAGGTGCAGATATCAAGTCTGCCAAAAACAAGGATACAATCTCAGAAGAAGGGCAGGCAGCAGAAACTTTGTTGGCTTCTGAACCAACAGATGATCAATCTCATGATAGTTCGCAAGAGCTTGTTTCTTCAGTTGATTCTAGTGATGTTGAGGCAACACCTTTACAGGATACTGCTGTTGAAGTAGAGCAAAAAACACCAACGCTTTCGTGGTCTCAGCGTATTAAATCTGGATTATCTCGTACGCGCAATGGATTGGGTCATGGATTATCTTCTATCATCGCTGGTGGTAAAAAAGTTGATGAAGATTTATTAGAAGAGCTAGAAACACAGTTATTAATGGCGGATGTTGGGGTTGTTGCGACCCAAGCGTTGATCAATGAGCTGCGTGAAAAAATTAAGCATGAAAAATTAAAGGATGCTAGTGCGCTCTTGGAAAGCTTAAAAACACAGATGAGCGACATTCTTATTGGTTCGCAAAAAGCCCTTGAACCTGTTAGCAAAGAGGGACCTTTTGTCATTTTGATGGTTGGTGTAAACGGCGTTGGTAAGACCACAACTATTGGTAAATTGGCGAAAAAATACCAAGAAGAAGGCAAAAGTGTCATGTTGGCAGCTGGCGACACTTTCCGTGCTGCTGCCGTAGAGCAACTACAAGTTTGGGGCGAACGTAATAATGTTCCTGTTGTTGCTCAACATACAGGGGCAGATTCAGCTTCCGTTATTTATGATGCGATTGAGTCTGCTAAAGCGAAAGGAATAGATGTGGTGATCGCTGATACCGCAGGACGTTTGCAGAATAAAGCTAACTTAATGAATGAGCTATCGAAAGTCGTTCGTGTAATGAAAAAGTTAGATGTAAACGCACCTCATGAAGTGATGTTAGTACTTGATGCTGGTACCGGACAAAACGCATTAAGTCAGGCCAAACTATTTACTGAGACAGTTGGTGTTAGCGGTATATCCTTGACGAAATTAGACGGTACGGCGAAAGGCGGGATTATTTTTGCTATTGCTAAGCAATTTTCTTTGCCAATTCGTTACATCGGCGTGGGGGAGCAGATCGATGATCTACGACCTTTTGTTGCGAAAGAATTTATTGACGCCTTGTTTGATAGTGAGTAAGAGTAGAGTCAAAGTAATCACTGATAATTTGCTAATAAATTTAAGGATGTTGTAACAGCGTGGAAATTGAATTTCAGCGAGTTGGAAAGAAATACGACAGCGGACAAGAAGCTCTATCACAAGTGAGTTTTCATTTGCAGCAGGGTGAAATGGCGTTTCTAACCGGTCATTCAGGTGCAGGTAAAAGTACCCTAATGAAGCTTATGATGATGATTGAGCGACAAACATCAGGACAGATACTGGTGGACGGTGTCGATTTACGCACGTTAAGTCGTCGCGCGATTCCACAGCATCGTCGTCGGGTTGGTGTTGTATTTCAAAATCATCAGCTGTTATTCGATCGTAGTGTTTTTCACAATGTTGCTTTACCTTTGCAAGTGAGTGGCGCAGATCATGAGCAGGTCGCTAAACGAGTACGAGCAGCACTCGATAAAGTCGGCTTATTAGGCAAAGAGAAATATAATCCAATGGCGTTATCTGGTGGTGAGCAGCAGCGAATTGGTATTGCGAGAGCGGTGGTTAATAAGCCTCAGCTTTTGTTAGCTGATGAGCCGACTGGGAATTTAGATCCAAGACTATCTGCCGAAATCATGAATTTATTTCAAGAATTCAATAACGTAGGAGTGACGGTGTTAATTGCCAGCCATGATTTAGCGTTGGTGGCACGTATGAGGCACCGAGTATTGACCCTTAATCAAGGGCGAATGGTGAATGATGGAGGGTTTGGTTAATGACTCAAAAACCTTCTCGTCGTGGCGCGACTCGTCAGTCTATTAAAGCAACCAAACACAATTGGCCTATTCGACCATCTTTTGATGTTAAACAGTATTTACGACAACACCAAGGAACATTAGCTGAGAGTTTTATGAGGCTGGTCAATTACCCTTTGGCAAGTGTCATGACTGTTATGGTAATTGCTATTGCTTTGTCGTTGCCAGGCGGTTTGTATATTGTCTTGAAGAATGTGCAGTCTGTTACAGACAATTGGGAGCAACAGACAGTTATTACTTTGTATTTATTCCCTCAGGTGGATGATACCAAAGCGCTGTCATTATCCCATAGTCTCTCAGCTCGAGCGGATGTTGCTTCTGTTGAATATGTTTCGAAAGAAGAAGGGCTTCGTTATTTCGAGCGTTCCAGTGGCTACGAACAAATTCTTTCCTCCTTGCCTGAGAACCCGTTACCTATTGTGTTAAGAGTAGTACCAAAAGAAGCGGTTAACCTACAGTCTCTTGCTAACCTGCAAGCGTTACGAGATCAGCTTTCTGCCCAAAGCAGCGTTGAATATGCAGAGCTAGATGCTCAATGGTTACAGCGGCTTGCTAATATCCTAAGTTTTGCTCAGCGTTTTGTATATGCCTTATCTATATTATTGATTTTAGCAGTCTTGCTAATTGTCGGTAACACTATTCGTATGGCAGTGGAAAGTCGGCGTGATGAAGTATTAGTGATGAAGCTAGTGGGAGCGACCGATAGCTATATTCGTCGTCCATTTCTTTACATGGGTTTTTGGTTTGGAGTGTTGGGCGGTGTTTTTGCCACCCTCTGTATTCTTCTATTGAGTTGGTGGGTTAGTGCGCCTGCAGAACGACTTATAGACCTATATCATGGCGGCTTTCGGTTACAGACTTTTAATGCAGATGAGATTGTTTTGTGTTTAACTATAAGCTCATTGATTGGCATATTAGGGGCTTGTGTTGCCGTTAATCGCCATATTAGCAACATAGAGTTACAGTGACACAAATCATGGCTGTTTGATTTTTATACAAGCCATACGTTTTATTCACATTTGTGCCACATACAACAGAAATTAACTTGTTACTATCGATTCATAGAAAAAATATGAACTTAAAAGGTGGAAATTGAGATGGGTAAAGCTCTCCAGCCTACGGATTTGATGATTCCAGGTCAGAACCTAGAGTCCTATATACAGGCCGTCAGCAGAATTCCAATTTTGACAGCCGATGAAGAAAAAACATTAGCAGAAAGTCTTTACTATAAAGAAGACCTTGAGTCTGCACGAACATTAGTTATGTCTCACCTAAGATTTGTGGTGCATATAGCGAAAAGTTATTCAGGTTATGGTTTAGCACAAGGTGACTTGATTCAAGAAGGTAATGTGGGCTTGATGAAGGCTGTGAAGCGCTTCAACCCAGAAGTAGGCGTTCGTCTTGTTTCTTTTGCTGTGCATTGGATTAAAGCAGAGATACACGAGTTTATACTTAAGAACTGGCGCATAGTGAAAGTAGCGACCACAAAAGCTCAACGCAAAATGTTCTTCAACCTTCGCAGTGCTAAAAAAACATTGTCTTGGTTTAGTAATTCCGAAGTAGAGTCGGTTGCTAGTGATTTGGGTGTTACACCAGCAGTTGTACGCCAAATGGAAGGCCGTTTAAGTTCTTCAGATATGGCATTTGATGCATCAGCTGATGATGACGATGAAAGTGCATTTCAGGCACCTTCTCAGTATTTGGAAGATCACGCCCATAACCCTGCTACTTTATTAGAAAATGGTAACTGGGAAGCGGACTCAAATAGCCGATTAGAATCAGCTATGTCCGATTTAGATGAGCGTAGCCGTAATATTTTGGTACAGCGTTGGTTATCCGATAGTAAATCGACATTACACGAGTTAGCTGATGAATACGGCGTTTCTGCAGAACGTATCCGTCAATTAGAAAAGAATGCAATGAAGAAAATTCGCATTGCGATGGGAGATGGTCAGTTTAGCTGATTACTGTTGTCTCTAGTCTCGATGACGTTAAAAGCCCTCTTATACGAGGGCTTTTTTGTGCCTATAAAAAAGGTTACTGACTTTGTAGTTCATTCCCTGGCAAGAATTTCCAGGTACGAATGATTTCTAATTTATCGACGTCTTTTTTGAGTGCTTCAGGAAAGATCGCAAAAGGCTCAGCTAGTCGTACGATGCGCATCGCCGCATCATCTAATACTCGTGTCCCTGAGGAATGTAATACTTCTATATTATCTACAGAGCCATTCGGCAATAACATAACCGCCAACCGCAGCTCTCCATAAAGATGATGACGCTTTGCTTCTGCAGGGTAATGTGAGTTTCCTACTTGCTCAATGCGCTTCCGCCAGTTATCAAGATATTGAGCATCAATAGCTGCCTTTGCCGAGACGGAAGTTAAGCGGCGGACTCTTGGGCGTTTTGCATAGGCTTGACGTTGCCTGTCTAGTAACGCTTCTAATGTAGATATATCAGAAGACAGGTGATCAGGAATATAGGTTTCTCCTTTGAAGCGTTCTTCTAATGTTTTTTGCTGATGTTTAAGTACTTTATTTACTTTAAAGACAGTATTTTGGCTATTAGTAACTAGCAGTTGTTTCTCTTTTTCTGAAAGATTTGAGGCAACTTGAGGTTGAACTGGCGGTGTAATATCTTGAATATTATCTGATAAAAAGCGTGCGGTTTCTGTTGTTGTTAATTTGTGTTTACGAAGCTCTGTACCGCTGGCTTGTTGGTTCGCTTGAGCGATAAAGTCTGCTTCTTGAGGGGCTTTTGAAGTATGTTGTACTAAGGTTATTTCAAGTGTTTTTGCTTTAGGGCTAGGCGGGGAAAAGTTGAACCCAACACACATTACCATTAACACATGAGCGCTAATGGCAATGAAAAGAGAAATAGTAAATCTATCTGTTGCCCGCATACTGTATTAGGAAGCTAAACGGGCTTCTATTGCATCCATTAATACCATAGCAATGTTTAAGCCAAACTGCGTGTCTAGCTCGCGGACACATGTAGGGCTAGTGACATTTATTTCAGTTAAATAATCTCCAATAACGTCGAGACCAACAAACATAAGCCCTTTTTCTTTTAATGATGGGATTATCTGTTCACAAATCCAACGGTCTCGGTCAGTCAGTACTTGACCTTCACCCCGTCCACCAGCAGCAAGATTTCCTCGCGTTTCACCTGCGGCAGGAATACGAGCTAGTGCGTAAGGGATAGGTTTACCATCAACAACTAATATGCGCTTGTCGCCCTGTTTGATTTCAGGAATAAACTTTTGTGCCATTATTTGTTCTGCACCCATATTCGTAAGAGTTTCAATAATCACACTTACGTTCGAGTCATCCGCTTTAAGGCGAAAAATAGAGCTGCCACCCATACCATCAAGTGGTTTGAAAATCACATCGCCATGCTCTTTATGGAACGCTTTAAGTAGATCTGGTCGACGTGTTACTAGAACAGGAGGACAGCATTCTGGAAATTGCGTCGCAAACAGCTTTTCATTACAATCACGAAGACTTTTTGGATCATTAACGACCATAGCGCCATCACGTTGAGCTTGTTCGAGGATCATTGTGCTATAAACAAACTCGCCGTTAAATGGCGGATCTTTACGCATCAATATAACGTCTAAATCACCTAACGCCATCCTACTTTCTTCACCTAAGTCAAAAAAATGCTCAGGATTTTTATGAACCTGTAGGGAACGAGCCATGGCGTAGGCTTTTCCATTGTCTAGAAAAAGATCCTTTTGCTCCATATAAATAAGTTGCCAGCCTTTATCAGCAGCAGCCCAAAGCATAGCGAGAGACGTATCTTTTTTGTAATTACTGGTTCCAATTGGATCCATTACAATACCAAGTTTTATTGTCATTAGTAGTTTCCTGAAACGAGAAAAGACGTCGTAATAGACTTATTGATTTACAGTCGATGCTATAGAAATATTGGGGCTCTGAGAAGGAAAAACAATAACCTTTAAATACAAAAGTATTATTTGGCGTTTTTATCTACACTGTATATCGTCCATTTTTCCACGTGCTGTTGTTTTGTGGAAAAAACTTCAGCAACGACTCTACGATTTTTTTCTCGTCCTGTAGCCGTATTATTATCGGCGATTGGTATAGTGTCGCCATAACCAAATGCTTCCACTCGCGGTGCCTCTATTTTAAATTTACTCGTCAGAATAGAAGATATTGCCTTCGCACGTTGTTTTGATAAAGCGAGATTACTTTCTTTATTACCGGTGTTATCGGTATACCCTTCAATGCTAACCATAGTATCAGGGTGGGTTTTGAGAAAGTCGGCCAGTTGCTTTATTTGGCCATAAAACTGAGGTCGGACATTATATTTGTTCGATTGGAACAGTACTTTTAGCTCCATCGAGAGAATGGATTGTTTAATCTTAGTACAGCCTTGGATCGTTACTAAAGACGCTGCTGGAGTATTAGGGCAAAGGTCTCGAGTATTGATAACGCCATCATGGTCATCATCTTGTAAGGCTTGAGTTTGGATTGTTTTATCACCGTAAAGTGATGTGTGTTCTGCAGCATGCAGCGGAATGCTGCAGCTGCATAGAATGAATAAGGCAACTCGATGTAAGTTTATTGCCAGCCTCCTTCTTGTTTTTTCGATTCTAGAAAGAGTTCTTTTTCAAGTGTTTGATCATCATCTGTTGTCGCATTTTGTACTTCAATGTCGACTGTTCCACGCTGTTCTTTAACGCTTGTTGTTGACGTATCTTCAGTGCTGGTACTTGCTGGTGATTTCGACACTTTAACCGCAGCAGCATCTTCTACAGTAGGTTGTGCTGTCGACTCAGCTTGTTGTAACTCTTCACTTGGTGAAGGACCAGTAGGAGCAGTTTGACCTATTTCAAATTCGTCTGGGAAGCCAAGTAGGGGAGGGCGATGAATCCTAAAGGCCCTCATTAATTCACCTTTACCATTGAATAATCGAAACTCTGAAAATAGCTCATCGTAATCTGCATTCACATAATCTTGTCGCGCTTGAAATAATTCATTTTCACTATCAAGTAGGTCAAGCAGAGTTCGACGACCTAAGCGGAATTGTTTCTCATAGGCAACTTGCGATTATTTGGTTGCGATAACGTATTCTTTTATGTTTTCTTTTTGCCCTGTTGTAGCAACATAAGCACCCCAGGCAAGACGAACAGAAAGCTCTGTGTCTCGAATCGTTTGTCGACGAATTTCAGAAGCTTGCACTTTTTGTTGTGTTGCTACCTCTTTTCTACGTTTGTAATTACCACCATTGTATAAATTGTAATTTAACCTAAACATAGCTTGTAGATCAGCATCTTGGCCTTCTGAACCATCTATATTATCGTTCCAAGTACGCTCCACAACAAAATAAATAGAGGGTGCATTTTCACTTCTTAAGGATTTTTTGTAGTTCTCTGTTGCTTTCACATCCCACTTTGAACCTTCAATACTAGGGTTCTTAGCAAGCGATTCTGAAATAGCTTCCTCTAGTGTATGAGGGAGTAGTGCTTTATCAGGAACAGGGTAGATCATCTCTTCAGGAGGGAGTTCACCAACGGTGTTTTTATAGTTACTTTCTGCATCACGCAGATTATTCACCGCAGCAAAGCGGTTAGCATATGCTTTAGATACACGGGCATTAATTTGGCTTAAGTCAGATTGTCTACCGATGCCGGTGTCACTCTTTAATTTGATCTGACTGTGAATACGTGTGTGTGCGTCTAGGTTACTATCCGCTAGAGTCACTAGCTCTCGGTAGCGAAGTACATTGGCGTATACTTGAGCCACATCAAGTGCTGTGTTTTCAACCGAAACAAGCGCTTCCCATCGGTCTGCTTCTGCTTCGTTACTTAAACGAGCGACATCATAAGTGGTTGAAAAACCATCATAGAGAGGTTGAGTGAGGGACAGCGAAAGTTCTTGTCTTGTGAGTGTGGTATCTTCACTTATACCTTGATCTGCATATGTCTTTTCTTTACCTATGCCAGCGGCAAGATCAATACTTGGTTTCCAGCCGGCACTGTAAGATATATCTTTGTTCTGTAAGTTTTCACGCCATTTAGCAATAGCTTGTCGAACTGTAGGGCTATTATCGATAGCGGTATAAGTAGCTTCTTCTAACGTAATTGCATACAAGTTTGCAGAAGAAAGGATTGCTCCTAAACAGGCCGATCGTAGTAAAAGAATTCGTAATGACATCTGTAGTTGATCCCTTAATCTATTATATGCTGATGCTAGATCCATTTTAGCGAATAGTCTGTGTCTATTTTGTTACATTACCAGTTATTGCTTTTGAGATAAAAGACTTTAAAGCGCTTATATATCTCCCCATAATAAATTTAGGGCTGTAAGTGCGACAATCGGAGCGGTTTCTGTTCTAAGAACGCGAGGGCCTAAGGCGATAGCGTTAAAACCGTGTTCTTTCGCATAGGCGACTTCTTGTTCAGTTAATCCGCCTTCTGGCCCAATTAATAGGGCTATTTGGCTGTTATTGGGCTGTTCATACTGAGCAATAGGTTTGGCGCTATGATGGTGAAGGGTGAGTTTTAACATTTCGTTACAATTAATCACCCAATCAACAATGTTTATTGGTTTTTTTATGGTTGGCACAATTCCACGCCCACATTGCTCAGCGGCGCTGATAGCAACTTGTTGCCAATGTAGTAGCCGCTTTTCTAATCGTTCGTCTTGTAGCTTTACTTCACAGCGTTCGCTGAAAAGAGGTTGGATCTGATAAACGCCAGATTCTACCGCTTTTTGGATCGCGTAATCCATACGTTCGCCACGCGATAAGGTTTGTCCAATAGTGACTTTAAGAGGGGATTCATTGTGGAGTGCTTCAAATGACATTAGCTGCACACTAGCTGAGCGTTTTTCTACATCACATAGCTCACCATGATACTGACCACCCTCACCGTTAAATAGGCGCATGGGGTTGCCATTTTTCAAGCGTAGTACTTTGCAAACATGCTGAAACGCAGAGTCAGGTAATGCTACCTTGGTGTTTTCTGCTAATGTTATATCAACAAAAATTCGTGGAATTCGCATATTTTTTCCTATACTCCGTGTTTAAAACGGCCAATAAAAATCGACATAAAAAAAGCCCTCTATTATATAGAGGGCTTTATAGCGGAAAAGCTAAGAATTATAAACTAGCAGCGTGACGTAATATGTCTGCTTTGTCTGTTTTTTCCCAAGTGAAGTTGTCACCAGTACGACCAAAGTGACCATAAGCCGCTGTTGGAAGATAAATTGGTCGTTTTAGATCAAGCATTTTTATTAGGCCAGCAGGGCGTAAGTCAAAGTGCTCACGTACCAATAGAGAAATAACGTCATCGCTTACTTTACCAGTACCGAATGTATTGATACTGATTGATGTTGGCTCGGCAACGCCAATAGCGTATGAAATTTGTATTTCACATTTATTAGCAAGTCCTGCTGCAACAATATTTTTCGCTACATAACGACCAGCGTACGCAGCAGAGCGGTCTACTTTGGATGGGTCTTTACCAGAGAATGCACCACCACCATGACGAGCCATGCCACCGTAAGTATCAACAATGATTTTACGACCTGTTAATCCACAATCACCGACTGGACCACCAATGATGAATTGCCCCGTTGGATTGATAAAATACTTAGTATCTTTAGACAGCCATTCTGCAGGAAGAACGGGTTTGATAATTTCTTCCATTACTGCTTCGCGAAGATCAGCTTGTTTAATTGCTGCGCTGTGTTGGGTCGATAAGACAACAGCATCTATTGCACAAGGCTTACCTGCTGCATCATAGCGAAAAGTCACTTGGCTTTTTGCATCAGGGCGCAAGAAGTCTAAGGTTCCATTTTTACGGACTTCTGCTTGACGCTGAACAAGGCGGTGAGCATAGGTAACAGGTGCAGGCATTAGTACGTCTGTTTCGTTGGTTGCAAAACCAAACATGAGACCTTGGTCTCCGGCACCTAATTCTTTTTCGTTGGCTTCATCAACACCGACGGCGATATCAGCAGATTGTTTGCCAATAGCGTTCATCACCGCACAAGATTCCCAATCGAACCCCATATCAGAGCTGTTGTAACCTATATCTCGAATGACACCACGAGCGATGTCTTCAATATCAACCCATGCATTTGTTCGCACTTCTCCGGCGACAAGTACCATGCCCGTTTTGACTAGTGTTTCACAAGCAACGCGTGCTTCGGGATCTTTTTCAAGGATGGCATCAAGGATGGCGTCAGACACTTGGTCTGCAATTTTATCTGGGTGACCTTCAGAAACAGATTCTGAGGTAAATAAAGAATATTCTGACATGTTTAGGGCCTCTATCAAAAATGATGGATAAGCGTTAAACAGGTATAAAAAAACCCGCTTAGCATTGAGCACAACTAAACAGGTGATACTGAATCTGTTTAGCTGCTTTTATATAGCGTCCGCAAGCCGAAACAAATCGACGCTGTAAGTGCGATAAATGATCTACTACCTAAGCAAAAAATTCAAGTTAACCTCGCTATATTAATGAGTAAATAGTGTTCTTTTTTGCTAGGATGGGTCGGATAACATGCTATTTCATTTTGCTTGCGCATTTTCAGTGCGTTATCGACGTAGGGAGATTGCAAGACTGAGTCATAGCATGGAAAATATTATTTTATTATTCGTTGAGCTATCAGGAGTGGAATAACAATGCCGTCTCGTAAAGAACTTGCTAACGCTATACGTGCGCTTAGTATGGATGCAGTACAAAAAGCTAAATCTGGCCACCCTGGTGCGCCAATGGGCATGGCTGATATTGCAGAAGTGTTATGGAACGATTTTCTGAAGCATAATCCAAATAATTCTAAATGGGCGGATCGTGACCGCTTTATATTGTCTAATGGTCACGGGTCTATGTTGATCTATTCTTTATTGCACCTTTCTGGTTACAACTTACCAATGGCAGAGCTTAAGCAGTTTCGTCAGTTGCACTCTAAGACACCTGGGCACCCTGAATACGGTTATACAGAAGGCGTTGAAACGACGACTGGACCTTTAGGTGCAGGCATTAGTAATGCGGTCGGTATGGCTATTGCTGAAAAAACACTCGCAGCACAATTTAACCGAGAAGGGCATTCGATTGTTGATCACAATACATATTGTTTCCTAGGTGACGGTTGTTTAATGGAAGGTATCTCCCATGAAGCATGTTCTCTAGCAGGAACTTTGGGCCTTGGTAAATTGGTTGCGTTTTGGGATGACAATGGTATTTCGATTGATGGCCACGTAGAAGGTTGGTTCACAGACGATACTCCAAAACGTTTTGAAGCATATGGATGGCATGTTATTGCTGATGTGGATGGGCATGATCCAGTTGCGATTAAAGCGGCTATTGAAGCGGCGAAAGCAGAAACAACGAAGCCAACATTAATTTGTTGTAAAACGATCATCGGCTTTGGTTCTCCTAATAAATCGGGCAGTCATGATTGTCATGGTGCGCCGCTTGGTGATGAAGAGATTGCCGCAGCTCGTGAGTTCCTTGGTTGGAAGCATGCGCCGTTTGAAATCCCTACTGATGTTTATGCAGGCTGGGACGCTAAAGAAAAAGGCGTGCTTGCTCAAACGAAATGGGAAGCGTCTTTTGATGCGTACCAAGCAGCATATCCTGAGTTAGCTGCTGAGTTTGATCGTCGTGTATTAAAGGGTGATCTACCTGCTGATTTTGAAGAAAAAGCCCAAGCCTTTATTCAAGAATGTCAGGACAAAGGCGAAAATATCGCGAGTCGTAAAGCATCACAAAATTCGATAGGAGCATTTGGTGCGATTTTGCCTGAATTACTGGGCGGCTCTGCTGACCTAGCAGGATCGAACCTAACGCTGTGGTCTGGCTCTAAAGGGATTCAAGACGATGCTGCTGGTAATTATATTTACTACGGCGTCCGTGAGTTTGGTATGAGCGGCATCATGAATGGTGCGTCGCTTCACGGTGGTTTTATCAACTACGGTGCGACCTTTATGATGTTTATGGAATACGCCCGTAATGCGGTGCGTATGTCTGCTTTGATGGGTATTCAGAACGTATTTGTTTACACTCATGATTCTATTGGTCAAGGTGAAGATGGACCAACGCATCAACCTGTTGAGCAGTTGGCTAATTTACGAATGACGCCAAATATGTCTGTGTGGCGTCCATGTGATGCAGCAGAAACAGCAGTGTCTTGGAAAGCGGCGATTGAGCGTCGTGATGGTCCAACATCATTGATCTTCTCTCGCCAAGGTTTGCCTGCACAAGCTCGTACGGCTGAGCAGTTGGCGAATGTTGCGAAGGGTGGTTACGTTCTACAAGATTGCGCTGGCACGCCAGATTTGATCTTGATCGCGACAGGTTCAGAAGTGGGTCTAGCCATGTCTTCTGCAGAAGCATTAACAGCGAAAGGCACAAAAGTACGTGTTGTTTCTATGCCTTCAACGACTGTTTTTGATGCGCAAGATGCGGATTATAAGGCGTCTGTGCTGCCAAGTAATGTTACGAAGCGTATAGCAATTGAAGCCGCGCATGTTGACTTTTGGTGCAAATATGTTGGTTTTGACGGTGCAACAGTTGGTATGACAACGTTTGGTGAATCAGCCCCTGGTGCTGATCTACTGAAATACTTCGGCTTTACCGTCGATAACGTTGTTGCGACGGCAGAGCAGGTGTTATCTGCTTAAGCGGTAAACCTAATAAAATAGGCGCGCAGCTCGCGCGTCTATTTCTTCTTTTTGTGAGGAATCTATTGAAAGATTCTTTATTGTGATGAAGTAAGACTATGTTACGAGTTGCGATCAATGGTTATGGTCGGATAGGGCGCTCGGTGCTTCGTGCTCTATATGAAAACGGCTATCGCGACCATCTTCAGGTGGTGGCAATTAATGAATTGTCTGACATCGAGACAATCAGTTATCTCACACGCTATGACACAACACATGGACGATTTCCTAAGCCTGTTGATATTAGCAATAACGCACTCATAATTGGTGATGATGAAATTCGTTGTTTTCATTGTGAAACACCGGATCTACTCGATTGGGCATCGTTGAATATCGATATAGTGTTGGAGTGCTCTGGTAGTTTTTCTGGGCGTAATGGCGCTCAAAATTATTTAGATGCCGGTATTCCGCGCCTACTTTTATCTCAGCCCGCCGCTTCTGATGTGGATGCCACGATTGTTTTTGGTTTTAATCAACATCAAGTTAATAGAGATCAACAAATCGTCTCGGCAGCATCCTGTACTACGAATTGCGTCATTCCTGTCTTAGATACGATTAAAGAATTTGCGGGTATTGAGCATGGTACTGCGCAAACTATCCATTCTGCTATGAATGACCAACCAGTTATCGACGGTTATAACCCCAAAGATTTACGACTGACGCGTTCTGCGCTTAGCTCTATTATTCCTGTTAATACTGGGTTAGCCAAAGGTATTGCGCGATTAATGCCTGATCTAGAAGGTAAATTAGGGTGTAATGCTGTGCGAGTACCAACCTTAAATGTATCGGTTATTGATTTGGTTTTACGTACAGAAAAAGTAGCGACAAAGGAAGAGGTGAATCAAAGGCTGCAGCAAGCAGCGACCTTAAAGTATGCTGGGTTACTTGGGTTTACGAATGAACCTCATGCTTCGGTTGATTTTAATCATGACCCTCGTTCCGTCATCGTAGATGGTACGCAAACACAAGTGATTGATGGTCGTATGGTTAAACTATTGTGTTGGTTTGATAATGAATGGGGCTATGCCAACCGTATGTTGGATGTGGCCAAATATTGGGCTGATGACATCATCAGGTAATGCTTCTAGGGTTCGCTGTGTAGAATTCTATAAAAACAATGAGGAAAGCGTGCATGACTGTAATTAAAATGAAAGAAGTAGATTTAGCGAATAAGCGAGTATTGATTCGTGAAGATCTTAATGTGCCAGTAAAAGATGGAAAAGTAACCAGTGATGCGCGTATTCGAGCTGCGCTACCGACATTAAAGTTAGCTTTAGCCGCTGGCGCAAAAGTCATGGTGATGTCTCATTTAGGGCGTCCTACAGAAGGAGAGTACGCAGCTGAATACTCTTTATTACCTGTTGCAAATCATTTGTCTTCTTTATTGGGGCAAGATGTTCCTTTAGTAAAAGATTGGTTAGATGGTGTTGATGTCGAAGCTGGCCAATTAGTCTTAGTTGAAAACGTACGTTTCAATAAAGGTGAGAAAAAAGATGACGAAGCTTTATCTAAAAAAATGGCGGCTTTGTGTGATGTTTTTGTAATGGATGCTTTTGGTACTGCTCATCGTGCACAAGCATCGACTCATGGCGTTGCTAAATTTGCACCTGTAGCGTGTGCTGGACCTTTACTTTCGGCTGAGTTAGAAGCATTAGAAAAAGCTCTTGCTAAGCCTGCTCATCCAATGGCGGCTATTGTAGGTGGCTCTAAGGTCTCGACTAAATTGACCGTGCTTGAATCCTTGTCTGATAAAGTGGATCAGCTGATTGTCGGTGGTGGTATTGCGAATACTTTTCTTGCTGCAGCGGGCTTTCCGGTTGGCAAATCTTTATATGAAGAAGACCTTATTCCGCAAGCTAAAGCGTTGATGGAAAAAACCAGCATTCCTCTTCCTGAAGATGTGGTAGTGGCAACAGCCTTTGCGCCAGATGCAGAAGCGATCATCAAAAACTCTAAAGATGTTGGTCCAGATGATATGATTTTAGACATTGGGCCAAAAGCATCTATTGCGTTTGCTGCTTTGTTGGAAAGTGCACAAACGATTATTTGGAATGGTCCAGTGGGTGTTTTTGAATTCGACCAATTTGGTAATGGTACGAAAGCGTTAGCGATGGCGATTGCTAAGAGTAAAGGCTTCTCTATTGCTGGCGGTGGCGATACGTTAGCTGCCGTTGATAAGTATGATATTACTGATCATGTGTCTTATATTTCCACAGGCGGCGGTGCATTTCTTGAATTTGTTGAAGGAAAAGTGCTTCCAGCGGTTGCGATGTTGGAGAGTCGCGCGCAAAATTAGTACCACACGACGTCAAAATAGCGTTGTTATAATAAAGGCGTAAAGCCAATCACGCTGACCTATCCTTGTGATAATGAGTTAGCGGATAATAAAAACTAGAGTGACCAGCTCGATACGTGTATCGAGGATGACAATAACGATAAGGTGTAAGCCATACGTCGCTACGTAGTAATAGCGAATATGAAAAATAAATAACCAGAGAGTTTGCCATAACTCCGTCCTCTATGATGTTCATAGGGGGCTATTGTCAGAGGAAAACCTTAATGCCTTTAATTAGTATGCGTCAATTGTTAGATCATGCCGCTGAAAACAGCTACGGCCTTCCTGCTTTTAATGTGAATAACATGGAGCAGGTTAAGGCGATTATGGAAGCCGCGAATGAAGTGAATTCTCCTGTTATTATGCAAGCCTCTGCTGGGGCTGGTAAATACGCAGGTTCTCACTTCCTTCGTCATCTTATCGCGGCGGCTATTGAAGATTTTCCGCATATTCCTGTTGTTATGCATCAGGATCACGGGACATCTCCAGCGATTTGTCAACGATCCATCCAATTAGGTTTTTCATCCGTTATGATGGATGGGTCTTTAATGGCAGATGGTAAGACGCCTGCAAGTTATGATTACAATGTTGATGTTACTCGTCGTACCGTTGAATTTGCCCATGCTTGTGGTGTGTCTGTTGAGGGTGAGTTAGGTGTGCTTGGCTCACTAGAAACAGGGGAAGCTGGTGAAGAAGATGGTGTAGGTGCTGCAGGTGTATTGACGATGGATCAAATGCTAACAGACCCACAGGAAGCCGTTGATTTTGTTAATGCAACAGGCATTGATGCGTTAGCCGTTGCCATTGGTACAAGTCATGGTGCGTATAAGTTTACTCGACCGCCTACAGGTGACATTCTAGATATCGAGCGTATTGCGAAGATTGTGGAGTTATTGCCTAACACTCATATTGTTTTGCACGGTTCTTCTTCGGTGCCTCAGGACTGGTTAGAAATCATCAATCAGTTTGGTGGTGAGATTCCAGAAACCTACGGTGTGCCAGTTGAAGAAATTGTAAAAGCCATTCGCTACGGTGTGCGTAAAGTAAACATAGATACAGATTTACGCCTCGCTGCTACGGGAGCAATCCGTCGTAGTCTTGCCGAACATAAGGGTAACTTTGATCCTCGTAAATACTTAACAGAGAGCATCAAAGCGATGAAAGCAGTTTGTATTGATCGATATGAAGCTTTTGGTTCTGCTGGACAAGCATCGCGCATTCAAACTATTAATCTAGAAGAAATGGCAGTGCGTTACGAGCGCGGTGAATACAACGGTGTTCGTAACTTTTAAACAGTAATATTAAGGCGAGCAGAATAGGTTTTTTTGAGTTTTTTTGATTTTCATATAAAAAAATCAAAAAAAGTATTGACCACAAAAATGGATTCCCTATAATGCTCGCCATTCCTTGCGGGAGTGGTGGAATTGGTAGACACGCTGGATTTAGGTTCCAGTGCTTCACGGCGTGAGAGTTCGAGTCTCTCCTTCCGCACCAAATTTAAAAAAAGCTGACTTTATGTCGGCTTTTTTTATGTCTAAAATTTGTCGATTCGACGATCTGTTCGTATTTTATTTGGCTAGAGCTTGTGTTGCTTTGTCATACAGCTTATCTTTTTTATTGCTTACTTTTAATACGGCTTCTAAACAGAGGCTCTCGCGGATCAAATAATGTCACGATTTCTTGTCATTAAGCTGTTTGTGATCGCTATTATTAGCTGGATCATGCCAATTTATGCGACTAATGTGCAGTCGTTTATCATGGAAACAAACCATTTTTACGACTTACACCCAGAGCAACGGCCTCTGAGTGAGCGATTTTCTGCTACAGTGCATTCACCTCCAGCGCCTATTGTTGCGCCTCAATCTCGTCCTGTACGGGTCAGTATGTTACTTTTTAGTCCGTCTACATCGCCGCGTAATTATTCATTATTAAATGCTTTTAAGCGTCGCATGGCGGAGCTTAAAATTGATTATCGATTAGATGTTTTTTATAGCAAACATGCTTATTTTGATGCCAAAACTTATGAACAACTACAGAGCTCTAAAGCAGATTATTTAATTCTGACAGGTTTAGATCTCGTTCAGAGCCGCTATATCGAAAAAATATTACGAGGTGGCTCCCCTAAAATTATTTTTTATGGCTTAGCGACACCATTATTGCATTGGCAGAACCATTCTCCTTTTATGTATATAGGCTTCGATCAGATAAAAATCATCGATACATTAGCGAGCTATTTGCACCGTCAATTGCCAATGAAGGCGAATATTGCCGCTTTTATTTTAGATTCGGGAGATTTAGGTGATAGTCGCTGTAATGCATTTCTAGATGCGATGGCTAATGAGAATCGGACAATTCAGTTTGTAAAAACGATGCCAAATAATAAAGAAAGTGCTTTTAAGGCGACACAGGCTTTACTTAAGAGCAAGTCCATCGACTTTGTCTTTAGTTGTACGCAAAATATTTCTGATGGTGTTGTTGCTGCACTGAAGAGTAGTAGGCCTTCTGTAGAGACTAAGACCAATAGTTGGGGGCAATCTGATAATGAAGTGGCTAATGTAATTGACCATCGTGTGCTAGTTAGTGCGTTATTTATATGGGATGACTTGGCAATTGCTGTTGCCGAAGGGATCAAAGGCGACATAGAAGGGGAGATTATGCCCAAATTGTATATAGCTAGGGCGTCATTGATGTCTACGGAGCTTGATGCTGAAAGCTTAAACCTCATGATGGAGCAAGCCTTCCATTATTCAGCGGTGACTTTGTGAAAGAGTCCGTTAGTCTACAGAGTCGAGCTTTTTATAAGATAATATGGTTGTTTGTACTCATATTTATTGTGATTGCACTCGCTTCTATTTTGGCAATTAGAGATGAAACTCGTCATGATGCGAAGAGAAATTTGCAGGTACGTACCCAAGTAGTAGAGCAAGTATTTAACGATTACTTGACGCGAGCTGAATATGAAATGGGCTACATTAGTCAAGACTTAGTATTAGGAGATTATCAACCAGGGAATGAGTTAGAGATGCTTTTTTCCCATCATGAAGTGCTTTTTTTTGGTGGTTTAGATTTTTTTTACATTGATTGGTCTCATAGGTCGAGTGCAACAGACCCAAGGGCGCGGATTTATACACAAGAATCGTTGCCTGAGCTATTGTCTATTGGGCAAATTAATCGCTGGGTTAAAGTGGTTACGAAGGATGATGCCATTCTTTTGATGTATAAAAAAAAGTTGGTCTCTAAGGGACGTATCCTTCAAGGTTATCTCTACGGCTTCGTATCATTAAATAACAATTTAGCCTTGTCTAGTGAATTGTTAGATGGTGCTAATGCAGATTTAGTGAGCTTGTATGATAAGCATCTAGGACGTGTATTGCTCAAGGAGAGTCGGGTAGATTTTGACGCATCTGATAGTGTCGTATCGATTTCCAGTGATCTTGTGACGCACGTGTATGGTAGTCAATTACTGCTTAATATTACCAAACGGATGCCAATATCTGATTCTATGGTGTCGGCTTGGATACGTGTATTGCTGTTTAGCCCTAAATTCAGATAATAAGTGCGACACTGCAAACGAGGTATAGAAGAAGCCAACT
>ERZ808232.117-NODE-117-length-21355-cov-15.453192_pt1 | contig 21355 bp, 21 predicted proteins | sample MGYA00521281_ERZ808232 | MGnify/ENA primary metagenome ERZ808232 (study PRJEB31515, sample SAMN02941833) | indoor metagenome | biome: House; feature: Kitchen Counter; material: surface | place: USA: Illinois | collected 2012-02-13 ... | reverse complement strand
ATCGGGATAGTCTCTCAGAATATTGACTCTCCGACAAACCCGGTACGGTTCAGTTGATGCTAGCCGCCAGTTACTCACCTCGTATTGGGGAACCAATCTTAAATCACAACTTTCAGATCAACTTTATGCCGAAATTGGCCGAGTGGAAAAAGTCTCGCCACGAAATGAAGAAGATTTTAAAAAGTTTTCGTTCACAGCAAATGGAATTACCAAAGAATCTGATGGCTTAAATTATATTGACCTGCGCTATCAATTTACACCGTCTTTGAAGGGCGAATATTACTTTGGTAATTTAGAAGATCTGTATAACAAACACTATGTTGGACTGGAACATACGTGGAAGCAACCAAGTTTTGCCCTGACCTCCAAATTTAAATACTTTAATGCGAAAGATGACGGCAATACCTTTGATATTGATGCCCAGAACATTGGTTTACTTGAAACCGTCAAAGTAAAAAACCATACTTTTGGTTTGGGTTACCAACAAATTATTGGAGAGTCGGCTTACCCATTACCAGATGGCTTCTTACCAGAAACTTATTTCATTAACTGGAATGCCACAGGCTTTTTCAAAGAAGATGAAAAGTCTTACCATGTCATGTATGGCTATGACTTTAAAGATTACATTCCCGGCTTAAACGCAATGGTGAAATATGTTTACGGTCATGACTTTAAAGCAGCTAATGGTGAGAAAAACCACGAAACTGAGTCCAATGTCATTCTGAACTATGCCTTTCAGCAGCCACTCTTAAAAGGCTTTGCCCTGCAATATATTCGTATTGACTACAACGTTAAACATGATAATGACTTTGGCGAAGACCGTTTATTCGTCAATTACACCAAAAAATTCTAAATAAAAATTACCCCCTAAATCTTAGGGGGTAATTTTTTTATCCTAATTTATTAACCAATCTCAAAGGTAAAACCTTCATGGCAATACTCATTGGTAACCATGGCCACTGTGGTACATACGCTTTCACAGGTTGTTTTTCGATCGCTTTGACTAAAGCTTTACACCCTGTTTTGGCGTCGACTTCAAAAGGTAGATGTTTAGCACCTTCATTCATTTCAGTTCGGATGTAACCCGGGAAAATGGTTGAGACTTTAATTGGAGTATCTAGTAATTCAGCGCGAATACCCTCGGCCAAGTGAGCAACTGCAGCTTTACTCGCCGCATAGGTCGATAAATGTTTTGGTAATCCGCGCATCGCACTCATAGACGACATGACCACCAAATGACCTGCATTTTGCGCTCTAAAAATTTCAATCGCTGCCTCACACTGTGCTAAAGCAGAAATAAAGTTTGTTTCGGCCGTGGCTCTGTTAATTTCAAAATTACCTTTACCAATACGGCGACCATTTCCGACTCCCGCATTTACAATAATTCGATCTAAATAGCCAAATTCTTGTTTAAAGGCACGAAATACTTCAAAAACCTGATCGTAATTGGTAACGTCCAGACTTTTCGCAATTACCTTAATACCGTACTCATTTTCTATTTCGGTTTTTAAAGTCTTTAATCGGTCTAAACGGCGTGCACAAATCGCCAAGTTATAACCTTTTGCTGCAAATTCATGCGCCATACCTGCGCCTAAACCAGAACTTGCGCCTGTAATTAAAATCGTCTTTGCCATGCCTTTATCCTTATTTTAAATCCATGTCAGTAAATCTGGACGCTCAGCTTTTATAAAATGATGTTCATTTAAACTTAAAACCTGAGCTTCGTTTCCAACTAAACGTAAAGTCGTGAGGCTTGTATTAGTAATTGCCCAATTCAAAGCAAAAGTTCGATTAGGGCTCAGTTCAAGCAGCTTGCCAATTGCTACGGAAATCACGCCACCCGAGGTAAAAACGACTGCATAACGAGGCTTGGTTTTTGCTAACTCATCACAAAGTTGCTGTAGCGCCGTTTCGACTCTATTTTTAAAATGCGGCCAAGACTCATCATATTCATGATGAAAATCGCCGTCGGTCCATCGTTCAATCGCACCCTCAAAGATTTTGGCAAGATACGCGCGAGGGTTATGCTCTTTTGCGACATCGGCTTTTAACAGTTCAGGCTGTTCAAAACGTGGCTCATAACGGGCAAAAACCTGTTGATGGTTAAACTCATTCCATAAATTATTATGATGAATTACCGCATCTGGAAAACATTCTTTTAGTGCAAGCTGTGCAGTTTGTTCATGGCGCTGCATAGTTCCTGCAACTACATAAGGTTGTTCTTTCAATATTTTCTTAAAATATTGGCCTAATAAAGTCGCTTGAGCTTCACCATTTTCAGACAACTCATCATAGTTACTTTTACCAAATGATGCCTGTCCATGCCTTACCAGATAAATTGTGGTCATCTTCTTAAAATACCCTGTATTTTCTGTAGAGATTGCTGAGCAAATTCCGATTCTTGCAATTTTTGCTGGGCGATAAGTTTTAAAGCTCTGATATGTAGTGCATGGATCACTATCCAGAAATCTTTAAAAGCAGGGTTTCGGGTTTGTTTATGGTAATAACGATAATAGATTTGCTGAGCAATCACGGCTAAACGGAATACACCGAAGACTTCATAAAAAGTCCAGTTTTGAGGTTCCAGACCAGTTTTTTGCAAATAATAGTCAACGACTTCTTTACGAGAGAACATTCCCTTTAAATGGGTAGGCTGACGGCGTGTCGATCTAAAAATCATATTATCCGTAGGCTCAACCCAATAGGCCAAAGCGCTACCTAAATCCATTAGAGGATCACCCAAAGTCGCCATTTCCCAATCCAGCACCCCAATCACTTCAGTTGGATGTTTTGGATCTAAAATCACATTATCAAAACGCCAATCATTGTGAATAATACAAGTCGTAGAGTCTTGAGGGATATTATCGTTTAGCCATTTTCGAACATATTTAAAAGAAGGAACGTTGATTGTGCGGACTTTTTCATAACGCTTATCCCAACCTTCAACTTGTCTACGGCAATATCCGGCACCTTTGCCTAGTTCAGCTAAAGGCGTATTTTCATAAGGAACTTGATGTAGCTCGATCAGCTTATCAATAACGTTTACACAAAGCTCATGAACATCTTCTTCAGTAAAGCCAAGCTCAGGCGGTAATTTTGCACGAGGAATAATGCCTTCAATGCGTTCCATGACATAAAAATTACAGCCAATGACCGATTCATCCTGACAAAGTGCAACCATTTTAGGAAGCACTGGATAATAAGGCGCAAGATTTTTCTGCACCATATATTCACGGGCCATATCGTGGGCCGACTTGGCTTTTGTTCCTTTTGGTGGACGTCGTAAAATTAAATCCGTATTTTCATACTTTAAACGATAAGTCCAATTCGACGCCCCGCCCGTATATTGAGTAACGACTGCTGGACCAACTAGCTCAACACCTTGGTTTTTTAACCAGTTTTCAACTGCCCCAATATCAAGTTCTTCACCGTCACGTACTTCACCGCCTACATCAATTACCGACATATTTACTTCCTTTAAACTTATACTTTTTTATGACGACCATAACCACGTTTGGCCAACTCTAATTTGGCAATCATGCCTTTATGTACTTCATCTGGACCATCAGCTAAACGTAAACTGCGTGCTTGAGCAAAGAAACCTGTTAATGGTGTATCTCGTGAAACGCCTGCACCGCCATGTAGCTGAATTGCCATGTCGACTACTTTTTCTAATACGCTTGGAGCTACTACTTTAATTGCAGATATTTCTGTTAAAGCAGCCATGTTTCCTAAAGTATCCATTTTATAAGCAGCATACAATGTTAAAAGTCTGGCTTGATCTATAGCTACTCGCGCATCGGCTACACGTTCGAGGTTCCCACCAAGTTTTAAAATTTCTTTGCCAAACGCCGTTCTAGACATGCCTCTATCAATTATAAGCTCTAGTGCTTTTTCAGCAGCACCGATACAGCGCATGCAATGGTGAATACGCCCCGGCCCTAAACGACCTTGTGCAATTTCGAAGCCTTGCCCCGCTCCACCAATAAAGTTTTCAAGAGGCACTCGAACATTATTAAAGTGAACCTCACCGTGTCCATGTGGCGCATCGTAGTCACCAAACACAGGTAACATACGTTGAATTTCGACACCCGCAGTATCAATCGGTACTAAAACCATAGAGTGTTGATGGTGGCGGTCTTTAGTTTCATCTGGAGTATGGGCCATAAAAATAATGACTTTAGCATTTGGGTCACCTAAACCAGACGACCACCATTTTTTACCATTTAAAACAATTTCATTACCGTCAATGAGTGCAGTCGCTTGCATATTAGTTGCATCGCTTGACGCGACATCTGGTTCAGTCATGCAAAAAACCGAGCGAATTTTTCCGTCCAATAAAGGCTCTAACCATTGCTGTTTTTGCTGTTCACTGCCATAGCGCCATAACACTTCCATATTTCCCGTATCTGGTGCATTACAGTTAAAAACGGTTGGCGCCAATAAACTACGACCAGTTAATTCAGCAATATGCGCATATTCTTGAACTGATAAGCCTGCACCGAGTTTTTCATCCGGTAAAAACATATTCCAAAGACCTGCCTGTTTGGCTTTAGATTTCAAAGTTTCTAAAAGTTCGGGCCACTGCCATTTTTTCCAGTTTCCATCTGGATTTAACTCATGAACCTCTTCCCAAAATTTTGCTTCGACAGGTTCTATTTCTTCTTGAATAAATTTTTTAGTTCGCTCGGCAAAATCCTGAGCTTTTTTAGAGAGTTCAAACATTCTTTTTCCCTTACATCATTATCTAGTCTTTACATCAACATAACTTGAAACTTAATATGAATGAAATGATTTTATTAAATAATGCATCATGAATAATATTCATAACCTACATGGTCTAGACCTAAGTTTTTTTCACCGAATTGATATTAATTTATATCCGCTTTTTATCGCGATTTATGAGCAAAAAAGTATTTCAAATGCGGCAAGTAGTCTCAATATTACGCAATCGGCAGCAAGTCATGCTTTGCAACGATTACGTCAACAACTTGAAGATGATGTATTTATACGAGTAGGTAATAAAATGTCTGCAACGCCTTTTGCAGAACAGATTTATCCAACTGTTAAGCAAGCACTTTTAACCATTCAAAATATTAGCCAACAGAGACATGTGTTCGACCCAACCAGTTTAAAAAGCTTAAAAATCGCCGTGCATGATGAAATTGAGCCAATTATTCTTCCAAGATTGGCTCAACATTTTCAAAATCTTAATTTAGATTTGCAGTTTGTCAGTATGAAGCTCGATCGAAAACATATTATGGCGGACTTGGCGACACAGCAGCTCGATTTCGTGATTGACCTAGAACAATACTTGTCTCCAAAAATTACCTTTGATCATTTGGTCACAGATGAGTTCGTTATTTGCAGCCAACTTAAAGAAGTCGATTTAGCTAGTTATATTAGTGGTCGGCACATTGGGGTTTCGTCACGCCGTACGGGCGCTTTGCTTGAAGATATTTATTTAAACCAACACCAAAAAATTTCAAGAAATGTATTTATGCGCTGTCAAAACTATTCAACGGCGTTACAAGTTTTGGGAGCCCAAGTCGATGCAATACTTACCATGCCCCGTATGATTTTGCAGCATTTATCTTATAGCCCTGAGATTCGGTTACATTCTCTACCTTTTGAGATGACCAATATTAAAATGGGTATGTTTTGGCACGAAGATTTGAGGGATAATTTAAGGCACCAATTTTTGCGACATGAAATTATTAAACTTTTTCAGTAAAGCAAATTGATCTACTAAGCTTCTATCGTACAAGGACCAGTAATGAGTAAAGATGAACGGATAATCCAGAATCAGGACAACAAAAAAACGATTCGTCATGAAGATTACATTGCTGGCATTGGTAAAGGCATGGCGATTTTAGATAGCTTTAGTAGTAATCAACATCGTTTAAACATTTCTATGGCGGCTGAAAAAACCGGGCTCACCCGAGCTGCAGCAAGACGTCATTTATTAACTCTAGAATATTTAGGTTATCTTGAGTCAGATGGTCACTATTACTATTTAACCCCAAAAGTTCTTAAATTTTCAGGAGCTTATTTAGGTGCAGCTCAGCTTCCGAAAGTGTCTCAACCTTTATTAAATCTTCTAACTAACCAAACCTCTCTCATTTATTCTGTGATGGTACTTGATGGTTATGAAGCCATTACGATTGCCCGTAGTGCTGCCCACCAACAAACTGACCGTGTAAATCCATATGGTTTGCATTTAGGTAATCGCTTACCTGCTCATGCAACTTCGGCGGGTAAAATTTTATTGGCACATTTAAACCAAGAAGAACAATTGGACTGGCTCCAAAAATATCCGCTTCAGCGTTTAACTAAATATACGCATGTCGAAAATGATAAATTTTTAGAGTTACTAAAAGAAATTCGAGAACAAGATTGGTGTTATTCACGTGAAGAGCACGAATTAGGTGTCCATGCGCTCGCCGTACCGATTTATGGACAAGATTTTAAAGTGGTTGCTGCCTTAAACATTGTTTCTCCAACCATGAGAACAACTGAAGAATATTTAATTCAACATATTTTGCCGCTATTGCAAGAGACTGCGCGGGATTTAAGACAAGTTCTTTAAATCTTGCTTAGGCTATTTCCATAAGATTAATTTTATTTTTGCTTAGGCTATTTGGTTAAATAAAATGATCAGAATGTATGCTTAGGCTATTTCTAAAAGTAATTAAATGGGATTTTTAAATAGCGGATGCCATTCGCTTCAGGTTCCGGAAAATTTCCACCGTTCATATTAATTTGAATTGAAGGCAGAATTAATTTTGGCATTGCCAAAGTAGCATCTCTTTCTTGACGCATTTTTATGAATGATTCTTTGGAAACTCGTCGATTTAAATGGATATTGTTTTGTTTTTGAGTTTTTATATCTGTTTGACAGACATATTCATCACGACCTTGGGGCTTATAGTCATGGCATAAGAACATACGCATATCGTCAGGAAGTGTATAAAGCTTTTGTACCGAATCATAAAGTGCAGCAGCACTTCCTTTAGGAAAGTCGCATCTGGCCGAACCATAATCGGGCATAAATAAAGTATCCCCGACAAAAACAGCATCACCAATCACATAGCTTAAGCAAGCAGGTGTATGCCCTGGTGTAGGAATGTTATAGGCATCTATTTCCCCTATTTTGAAATGTTCATAATCTTCAAATAGATAATCAAAAGGCTGATTTTCATTGAATTTCTTAAAATCAAAATTATAAATAGCCGAAAATGTTTCTTGTACTACCGAGATTTTTTGACTAATCGCAATTGTACCGCCCAATTTAGATTTTAAATATTGAGCCGCAGTCATATGATCCGCATGTACATGGGTTTCTAAAATCCATTGTACTTTGAAGTTTTGCGCCAAGACATAATCGACAATCAGATCAGCATTGGTTGTTTTTGTAGTGGCCGAAGCGGCATCATAGTCAAGCACACTATCAATAATTGCGCATTGACGAGTCGCTAAATCTGCAACAACATAGCTAAAAGTATTGGTATTTTCATCAAAAAAATCTTTTACTAGAGGTTGTTGCATATCTTTAATTTCCTTTATTTAAAATTCGGTAAATAAACATTCCTACTAACATCGCGACAATAAAATAAAGCGCTTCAAAATGTCCTAATCCAATAAGAGTTAAAGCGGGCGCTGGACATATACCTGCTATTCCCCAGCCTATACCGAAAATAAAAGCACCCACAATTAACCTTTGGTCAATCTGTGTATTTGTTGGTAATTGAATTTGCTCATTAAAAATCGTTTTTGGTTTTTTAATAGCCCTTTGAAACGGAATAAATGCCACAGCAATAGCACCTAGCATCACAAACATTAAGCTAATATCCCATTGTCCAAAAATATCTAGAAATCCTAAAACCTTTGCAGGGTTAGCCATACCAGAAATCATTAACCCCAATGAAAACAAACCACCAAATATAAAAGCAAAGATATTTTTCATAAGATTACCCCAACACATGGCGAATGATATAAACAGTCAGCATGCCAGCAAACATAAAAACTGCGGTCGCTGTTATTGAGCGTTTTGATAGCCTGCTCATTCCACAAATGCCATGCCCACTTGTACAGCCTGATCCAAGTCGTGTACCAAAACCAACAAGTAACCCTGCTAGAATAAGTACAAATGAATTGGCTTTAATTTCGATTTCAGGCTGATAAAAATAACCATATATGAAAGGTGTAATCACGAGTCCTGCAATGAACCAGAATGCAGAACTTTTAAATATATCTCTAGATGGGCTAATGAATTGGGCAAGCAAACCACTAATTCCAGCTATACGACCATTTATATATAAATACCCAACTGTTGCGATACCGAGTAATAAACCACCCACAAAGGCATAGACAATACTTGACATATAAGCACTCTTAACAATATATGTTTTTATAATCTGTATTATACGCTGATTCTTTTAGAAATACTTAATATAAAACTTTTAAGTTTATAATTCTTCTTAACAAGAAAAAACCCCAAGATTTTGGGGCTTTTATCATTAAATTAGATCTTTAATGCCTAATTGTTCAGGTAATTTTTCCATAACTTTATTTAATCTATTATTTGCTGGAGAGATACAACCTGTGTAATGGCTTAATTTTGTTTCTGTACCATTGGGTTGAATCCAGGTGATGTAATAGCTAGGCATATCGGTCGCAGTTTGCTGACAACCTGCAGTTTTAGATTGGGTTCCTGTTTGCGGGCGATAAGTTTTTAGTTCATCAGCAAGTTTTTGATAATCTTTTACGCTACCTTGAATTTCTTTAACGCCGATTGCTTTTGTATATTGCTTACCTTCAAAACGAATTAAACCTGTAGGTGTTACTTCTACTGAGTAAATTGGGCATGCGCCGAAACATGGACTAGAAGCATAACGAATGGTTTCTTGTGTATTAGGTGCTTGTTGAACAGAAGCACAACCCATTAAAGCCAAACCGGATAAAGTTGCAAGAACTAAAAATCTCATTACATCACCTATTATTATTAAGTGGCATTAATCTAACAAATCATATGCAAATTGTCATTAAAGACTCATTTTTCATAGTATTATTTGCTATTACTTAGGCTATTTTTAGTTATCAAGAAAATTAAAATATAAAGCACATAAAAAAAGGCCCATCGTTAGATGAGCCTTAAGCCAATTAAAGCTTAAATTCCTGAAATACAAATTATTACTGGGTAGTAATAACCTGCGTCGACCATTCTATCTTAATGCAATACATTATTTAAATATAATATAAGTATATATTTACGCTCGTTTTTCCAACAAAAAAAACCTGTTTTTTAGAGTTAAAAACTCAATAATGTTTATTTTTAATTAAAATTCACAACTTTAAGTTAAACAAAACTTAATAAATTTTAAAATTTTATTTATAGGTAAAACATTATAAAAAAATGCTTAATAGTTCGACTATATCTAGTGTTCAGGATGAATCAATTATAGGAATATTTGAAGTTTAGCAATAACTTCAAGCACTTTTTTACTATTTGGTAAAGCTATCTCACTAAAATTACAGAATTTACGCAAATACTTTAATAGGAAAAAGATATTAAAAAATAAGGGCAAAAGAAAATTTATCCTTTTGCCCTCTTTCATTACTTATCTAAACTATATGCGATCACATAATCACCATGGTCTGGAGACTGTCGTGCACCACCCGCGGTAACCACAACATATTGTTTACCTGTTTTAGGTGAAACATAGCTGATTGGTGTACCTTGACTACCTACTGGCATACGTGACTTCCACAGCTCTTTACCTGTAGATGAATCAAAAGCACGCAAGTAATAATCTTGAGTTGCAGCAAAGAAGACTAAGCCACCTTGAGTTGCCATTGGCCCACCAATAGTTGGCATACCAATTGGGGCTTTCAAGCCCATCTTAATACCAAGTGGTCCAGTGTCCTCAACTGTACCAAGTGGTACTTGCCATGCAATCTGACGAGTTTTCATGTCAATTGCTGTCATGGTACCAAACGGTGGTTTTTGACAAGGAATACTTAAAGCGGACATAAAGCGGTTTTTATTCACTTTATATGGTGTACCTTTCATTGGTACAGCACCCATACCTGTATTTACTTTTTCGCCACCACTCGCCTGAATCTTAATATCTTCAGGTGTTTGTTTAATGAGTTGAACCCATAAACCAAGACGCATATCGTTTACGAACATGTAACGATGTGTCGGGTCAAAAGCAATGCTACCCCAGTTCATGCCACCTAAAGAACCAGGGAAGCTTAATGAAACATCAGTACCCGGTGCAGTAAATAAACCTTCGTAACGCATTGACTTAAAGTTAATACGGCACATGAGCTGATCAAACGGCGTTGCACCCCACATATCTGACTCAGTTAAAGTCTGATTACCAATTTGAGGCATTTCAACAGAACGTGGTTGAGTTAAACTGTATTGCTCACCCGGAATATTTGCCGCTTTCACTGGCTGTTCAATTACTTTAGTTAGCGGTTTACCAGTTACGCGGTCAAGGACAAAGAATTGACCTGATTTGGTTCCAATCACAACAGCTGGCTTAGTCGTACCATCTTTTAATGGAAAGTCGACTAGACTTGGTTGCATTGGTAAGTCAAAGTCCCATAAGTCATTATGAACAGTTTGATATACCCACTTTTCTTTACCCGTTGTCGCATCAAGTGCCAAAACAGAAGTATTGTATTTGTGATCTAACGGATTACGGTTACCACCCCAAATGTCGACAGATGAACTACCCATCGGTAGGAACACTGTATTCATTTGTGGATCATATGACATTGCAGCCCAAGAGTTTGCCGAACTACGTTTATAGGTTTCACCCGGTTTAAGAACATAGTTAGGGTTTGGATTACGCGGGTCAAATGCCCAGCGAAGTTTACCCGTAATCACGTCATAACCACGTATTACACCACCCGGCATATCTGCTGCCACGTTGTCGGCAATACGGCTACCCACCACAATAGTTGTTCCAGCAATAGTCGGTGCAGAAGTCACTTCAAAACGTGGAGCCTTAGTCCCACCGCCTAAGCCTTCGAGTAGATCAACCGTTCCATTTACACCAAAGTCCGCACAGCGCTGACCATTATCTGCATTGACTGCAATTAAACGACCATCTGGCGTATTGGTATATACACGGCGTGGACAGGCTGTGTTGCTAGCAACAGTAGTGACCGGAGTTGCACCAGCTAAAGTTGGTTGCACTAGTGGTTTAGTTGAATCGAAGTATGCAACACCACGGCAGCGTTCCCAAGCATCGGCTGTAGAGTTCACTTCAGCTTTCCAGAGTTGTTTGCCCGAGTCGGCATCTATTGCAAAAATGTTGTTATGTGGCGTACATAAAAAGACTTTATTTCCAACTTGTAGCGGCGTCATTTGGTCTTCGGCACCATTACCGCTACCCGTTGTAAAATCACCTGTTCTAAAGCGCCAAGCTTCTTTTAGTTTATGAACGTTATCTCGGTTAATTTGATCGAGAGCAACAAAGCGACTACCACCCGCATCATTTCCATAATTTTCCCAATTCACCTGTTTTTTTGCAGGGTCAACTGGTACTAAAGGTAGTTTTTCACCTGAGCTTGCTACTGTTGGATGCGGTTGAAACATTTGATAGAGCGCAATCAACATACCCACCACAACTAAGCCACCTACGGCATAGGCTGAAGATGCCAAGCTCGTTTGAAATTGGTAGCGTCGAATTGAAGGTAAGGTAAATAACAACGCAGCAAAAAGACCAGCAGGAAACATTAACCGCGAGAATAACGGCCAAAATTCCCATCCAGCATCAATGAGTGACCAAATTACGGTACCAACAAAAACAGCAGCAAAAATCCAGACACCCAGCGCTTTTTTCCGGAAAATACTAATTGCTGAAATGGTTATAAACAGTCCTGAGATAAGGAAATACCAAGAACCACCGAGAGATACTAGCTTTCCACCGCCCACGATATAAAAAATACCAGTAGCCAATAAAGCTAAACCTAAAATAAAACACCATATTTTGAATAAGATATGAAACTTAGAATCTGACTCAGACATAGATCCTACTCCACATATACTGAACCCGAATAGTTCAAGCATTTGGGCCAGTTAAACTATGTCTAACCAGCCATCAATATTATTAAAAATTAACTTTTACACTCAGGCCTGCCACCCAAGCATCATCGACTTCTTTCACACCAGCAGGTTGATGGATATATTGAATGTTTGGACGTAACATAACGGCCGGAGACCATTGATAGGTATAGTTCAACTCGACATTTAACTCGTCGTCTTGAATTGGAATATAGTCAGATGCAATCGAATCATAGCTATAGTATCCACGACTTTCGTTTGTCGCGATCTGTTTATCTTTAGCACGGTCATTGACTACATAATTGGCAATACCAAAACCAATCGAATCATTTGGACGGCTATCAAACGGTCCCTTATACCAAAGAGCAAGTTGTTGTGTACTTTGAACAAAAGTCGTTGCTTTATCATTTACAACGCCATTAAAACTTACATATAAACCGCGTTTCGGATCTTGGCCGGCATGGCTAAGTTGTTGCTGTGCATTAATCCAGAAGCTTTGTTTTCCGTCATGCACTTTACCCGCAGTTTTAATATCATTTGCTTCTGCGGTTGAGTACAGCGCACCTACTTTATATTCACCCGGTAAACCATTAAAAGTAGCAAGTTTTGGTTTCCATGCAAGTTCAACTGGTATGGTAGCGCCCTTGACGTTATTCATATCCAGATTAAAACCATCACTGTTTGATTCGGTTTTAATATTGTCTGGATTGACCTCATACACACCAACACCTAAAGTCCACTCAGGTGCAAACTGATATTTAACGTTTGCAGCCCAAACACCGACTGGTGAGTTATACCAAATTGAACCAATTGATTTTCCTAACTGCCCACCGCAAAGCAATAAGTTCTGAAACTCACATTGAGAACTATTAAAGTCCTCTGACATTCCCATACGACCAAATTTGACCTGTACAGTATTATCAACAAAGCCCTTCTTCACCCATGCTTGGGATAAACGCCAAATTTTCCCGCGACCATAAATTTCTTGAGCATTGCCCAATTGGCTAGAACGTGGGTCTTTAATACGCTCAAGAGTTAATGCATTACCATCACGTTTAGTCACGACTAGGCTCGCTGTTGTATCTTTCCAACCAGCAATTTTTTCTAAATCGAAGTTGGCACCTAAAGAAAGTTGTGCGGCATTTTCAAAAGTATTGCTGTCGTTATAACCACCATCTAAATTGGTGGCGCTTTGGCTCATAATAGAAGCAGTAAATTTATAGCCCTGTTGCTCTAATTGCTGGCGTTTTCCATTCCAATCACCAAGCAACCATTGACGGTCTTGTGACCACGGCTCATTTGCAAGTGCAAATTGGCTGCCTAATACAGCAATTGTTAGCACACTCAATTTCATTACATTTGGCATTTCAAGTCCCTTTTGTCTTTTCTGAAATGCGCCCCTGTTTTGAGGCGCTTTATTTTTTGTTATTTAACTTGCACAAACCCGAGCTCAGATGTAGCACCAAAGCGATCAGTCACATTTGCTGTAATTGAGGCAACTTTTACAGACGGCTTCCAATTCGCTTTTGCGACCCCTTGTGCATCTGTAGCAACAGTTATTGTTCCTAAATATTGCTCAGCTTCTTTTGAAGTCGCTTTTTGGTTGCCAAAAAACTCAACTTGATAGCGCTGGTTTGGTAAACCATTAACTTCGATATTAACTGAACCATTATTTGCTGTTAACTTAGGTGCTTTAATACCCTGATTCGGCTGAGCATTACAGCCTTGCTCATTTGGCTGAGTACATGTTTTTTGTTGTTTAGATGGGTCGACAACCACACCACCACCACGAGAACCTACAAATCCTGCATGCTCAAGTGCAGGAACTCCAAATACAATTGCCCCTAAACGCTGATCTGGTACACATGAACCACCTGCTTCACAACGTTTAATATCTTTACCATTGTCCCAAATCAGGTTTTTAGTCAATGTAATTCTTGCATTTGCGTCTTTTTCAGAGCGAATGGCTACACCAATACGGTTACCATGTACTTTATTGCTATCAAGAATGTTGCCATCACCCGTCATATTGAAGCCAATCGAGTTATTGGTCATTTCGTTATAGGCGATATAGTTACGTTTGCCCCAGTTAATCTGTAAGCCATCTGAATAGTTTTCGAATTTATTACCAACTACGGCATTGTCATTACCCCACAAAATTTCAATACCTTGTGATGGTTCAGGATTTGCTTTTGTTGAAACAAAATGGTTATTCGCAATTAAGTTAAATGCTGCACCACGTGTCAGTTCTAAGCCATCACCATTGTCTTGGAAAATGTTATCTAAGACTTTGTTGTTATTAGTCGTGGTTGCAGTTGGGTTACCTTTACCATCATCACCCGTCAACATAACACCAGCACCGCCGTAGTTATTACTAATACGGTTATGTTGAATCAGGTTATTGCTCGAGCGGTTAATCAATACCCCAATACAGAAGCGATGAATGTCTAAACCTTTTAAAGTGACATTGTTGACGTCACGTAGTACCAACCCCGGTAAAGTCATGGTACGTACATTGGTGCCGTACTGCTCAGGGTTTGCACCTGGACAAGCTTTTGCACCTTCGCCTTTAATATAATTTGAACCATCAATTGCAATATATTCGCCAGTTTTATCCCACTGAGTACCAATGATTTTGACAGGTGCTTTAATCTCAGGAAGTGCGCTGTTTAATTTAATCGCATAAGGTGCTTTGCCTACTGCTTGAATCAAAATGTCGCTAGCTTCGCTTGGGTTTGCATTGGCTTGTTCAATTGCCCAGCGTAAAGAGCCTTTATTGCTATCGTCTTGATAACGGTCAACCACATAAGTTTGTGCTGCCGCTACTCCTGAAACCATCAAACCTAATGCAAGAGTAGTTAAACGTAATGTATTCATTTCATCATATCCTTATGATTTATGGGTTTGTTGGTTGAACTGTTTGTAAAATCTGTTTGAGCTTGGTCACATCAATTTGACCCGGTGCAGAAGCCTGCCCAATCATGCCAAAGCTATAACTTCCGCCCATATTGGCAGTCGCAACACGAGAAATCGTACCTAATTGCCCCATCGACATTGTCAATAATGGCTTAGTGGTTTGCTGGCTTACCTTTAAAGTTGCGTTCATTAAAGTGAAAACGTCTTGTTTAGATTTAGGCATTACAGCAATTTTGAGAACATCTGCGCCCATTTGATCTTGTTTTAACAAGCGTTTTTCAATTTCATCTTGGCTTGGTGTTTTTTGGAAGTCGTGATTAGACATGACAACGAGCACTTTCTTTTGATGTGCTTTTTGAACAATTTCTGAAACTACTTTTTGATCACGGAACATTTCAACATCTAACCAATCCATGAACGGATTCTTTAAGTAAGCTTGATAAGTCTTACCATAATCAGCATCGCTAATTTCAAGCTGGCCCCCTTCGTTTTTGGTACGAATAGTGGCAATCATTGGCTTATTGCCTAAAATCTTTTTCAGCTCATGACCTAAGGCAATGACTTGTTTTGTATCGCTGGCAAAGCTTAATAAATCGATACGGAACTCTGCTAAATCAGCATCTGCTGTATTTGCAATGACTTGAGCTTGTGCCAATGCTTGTTCTTTAGTTTGTGCGGTAATCGGAACAATCGTTTTAACGGCTGTGGCAGTAGGCTGTGTTTGAGCATTTAAAGTAACTGGCTCAGCATTTGCCTGTGCTGCGAAAAATGGGAGTGCAAGCAAACTTAGGCTTAATAATGTTTTCATGTTCATAGGTTCATCCTTAAAAAGGCTACACGCATCCTTGAATAATCAGGTGTAGCCTTGGGTGTTTCTTAGATATCAAAAAATACAGTTTCGTCATCGCCTTGAATACGAATATCAAAGCGGTAAACAACCTCACCATTTTCTTCAAAACGTTTCGCAATAAGTGTTTGGCGACGTGGTGCCCATTCAATGCTATTTAGAATTGGATCGTTAGCATTTGCTTCAGCTTCATCTTCAAAATAAACACGTGTATGAAGACCCAAGTTAATACCACGAGCGAAAATCACTAATGCAATATGAGGTGCCTGAATTGAACCTTTACGGCCTGCTGTCGCACCCGGTTTAATTGTATTAAAGCTCCAAACGCCTGTTTCAAAATCGGCACCTGTACGGCCCCAACCCTGAAATGCCAGGTCAGCTTTTTGCTCACGCGTATCTGCCTGACTTGGATAAATACCATTTGCGTCGGCCTGCCAAATCTCAATGAGTACATCACGTAGCGGTAAACCTAATCCGTCAAACACTTGACCTTCAAGACGAATACGCTCACCTTTTGTCTGGTCTTGAACCAACTGGTTATTAAAGTTATTTTCAAAAACTTCAATACCGGCCTGTTGTGGCAATAAACCAATGTGAACGTAAGGACCACCTGTTTGAGATGGAGTTTCTTTTAATTCCTGAAAATTCCAGTTGTTCATGCTCGTGCTCCCGATTAAGTCAAATCATTTTCGAAGTAAGTCGCTCGACGTCCACGTAAAGTGATGTCAAAACGGTAACAACGGCTATCTGCTTCGATAAAGTTGTTTTTATCTTCTAGTGCAATCAAGGCACGACGTTGATCTTCAGAAGGAATCGTTTTTAAGATCGGACAAGTATCAATGAGCGTATCGCCTTCAAAATAAAACTGCGAAATCAGGCGCTGAGCCCAACCATCAGCAATTAAAGAGAAATGAATATGTGCAGGACGCCATTCATTAATACGGTTACGCCATGGGTACGGACCAGGTTTAATGGTACGGAAAATATAAAAACCGTTTTCATCAGTTAAGGTACGACCACAACCACCAAAGTTAGGGTCCATTGCACCAATAAACTTATCGTTTGGATGGCGGTAACGACCAGAAGCATTGGCTTGCCATACTTCTAGAAGTGCATTTTTTACAGGACGACCAAATTGGTCACGAACATAGCCATGAACAATGACACGCTCACCAATTGGCAAACCATCTTTGGCATAGTTCAAAATCAAATCGTTATCTTTTGGGCCAAACAGATTTGAAGAAAAATGCGGCGCAGTGACTTCTGTTAAAGTCTCATTAATTGAGATCAATGCATTTTTTGGCGAACGTAATACACTTGTTTTATAACCTGGCGTATACGCTGGTGGATGATCATCTGTATTACGTTGGGCGTAAGCACCCCAGCTATGTTGTGACATCTTTATCTCCTTAATCCTGTTCTTTCGCTGCAATTGGGTTTACTTCTATCCCCAACTCTTTAAAGACTTCTTCAGCCATATGCATTGCAGCGTTTGCAGCAGGTAAACCCGCATAGAGTGAACTGTGTAAGATCAGCTCTTTTAAATCTTCTTTAGTTACACCGTTGTTGAAACAAGCACGTAAATGCATGCGTAGTTCATCTTCGCGGCCCAGTGCCAATAAAATTGCGATAGTCACTAAACTACGGGTATGACGTGGTAAGCCTGGGCGAGACCACACTTCACCCCATGCATAACGGCTAATAAAATTTTGGAAATCCTGGTTAAAGTCATTTAGGTTCTGCAAAGACCGACCAACATGTTTTTCACCCAAAACTTCAGTCCGCACCTCAATGCCTTGTTTATAGCGTTGTTCATCATTCATTGTGATAGACCTCTATTAAGTTGCATCGGTATGCGCAACAATTGATTTAATAAATACCGCAACAGCAGCAGCGGTCGCTGGAATGAGTAATAAACTAAGAATGGCGGTAAACGACCAATCATTACCGAGTAACACAGCTCCAATCCACGCACCAAATACCGCACCAAAACGCCCAATACCCGTCATCCAAGACACACCAGTTGCGCGGCACTGAGTTGGATAGAAGCGTGCACTTAACGCCGGCATCGAAGATTGCGCACCATTAATGGCGATACCCGCACAAAGTACCAATACTGCAAGTAAGGTTGAGTTGCCTAAGCTTTGACCGACAGCAATTGCAAATAGACCTGCGGCAAAGTAGAAAATGGCGATAACTCGGTTCGGGTTGAATTTGTCCATTGCCCAACCAATAAACAATGCACTCACCACACCACCGAACTGGAACAAACCGCCAATAAATGCAGCGCGCTCCATCGAAGCACCTGTTTCACGCATAAGTGTTGGTAACCAACTTGTTAGCAAGTAAACAACCACGAGTCCCATGAAGTAAGTCACCCAAAGCAAAACCGTACCTTTGGCATATGGCTTAGAAAACATAATTCCAAAGACATTTTTCTTTTGAACAACTTCTGTTTTTTCTTCAGGCACATGAAATGCTGTCGCATTTTGAATCTGTGCTGGTGCAATATGGTTTAAGATTTTGCGTACTTTTTCTGGATTCTTACCTTTCACAATTAAAAAGCGGTAAGACTCAGGTAACACCAAAATCACTAAAATCATTAAAATTAAAGGTGACCAGCCGCCGAGCAAAAATAAACTATGCCAACCGTAGGTCGGGATAAGCCAACTGCTAATAAAACCACCTGTAGCCATACCCAAGTTGTAGCCACAGAACATACATGTCACGAGTAATGAGCGAATGCGGGTTGGACAGTACTCAGAAAATAAAGTGGTCGCATTCGGCATCGCTGCGCCAAGCCCAATACCTGTCAAAAACCGTAAAACGACAAGGCTATCCAAGTTGGTTGCATAAGCAGATGCCAAGGTGAACCCACCAAATACAAGCATCGAAAAGGCTAAAACAATTTTGCGGCCAAAGCGGTCAGCTGTCGGGCCAGAAACTAAAGCTCCAATAATCATTCCACCAAGTGCGGCACTCATCACCGGCCCTAACTGAGAACGGTCAACGCCCCAGTCCTGAGCCAATGCTGGAGCGATAAAACCCATTGCAGCTGTATCGATACCATCAGTAAAAATAATTAAGAAACAGATGATTGCGATCATCCATTGATATTTACTAAGTGGAGCATCATTAATCAGTGCTTGAGCATCGATGCTTTTGCTTGGTGTAGCGTAATCCTGAGACGCCATATTTGCCTCCTTAAGGCCAATTCCTTTTAAATTACTAAGCGATTAGATTTGCTGAATAAATCTAGTCAATTCCTGAGTAAATCTTTGTGGTTGCTCAATATTAGAAAGATGAGATGCTTCAAGTTTTGCAAGCTGGCTATTATTAATTGCTTTCTGCATAAATTCGGCATCTGCCACTGTCGTTACCGGATCTTCTGTTCCTGCAATCAGTAGCGCTGGAATTTGGATTTGTGCAATTTCATCTCTCAAATCGGCATACGCTAAAGCGCGACATGCATTGGCATAACCTTGTGCTGGCGTGTTTGCGAGACTTTGAATCGTTGTCTGTGCAACCACATTATGCTGATAGTCAAATTTTTCGCTGAACCAGCGGGTATGGGTAGTTTTAACTAGCTCGGCTAAACCATTTTTTTCCACCGATTCAGCACGACTTAACAAAGCCTCGGTTTGACCAATTTTGGCTGCTGAGTTTGCAACTGTAATGCTATTAAAACGATTTGGATGATGAATACCCAACCACAGCCCTGTAATTCCGCCCATTGAAATGCCGCAAAAATGAGCTTTTTCAATATTCAAGGCATCTAAAATATCAACAACATCTTCAGCTAAGTTTTGCAATGTGGTGTCACTAATTACATCACTTTCACCATGACCACGTGTGTCGTATGTAATGACATTAAAATGACTTTTTAATTCATTCAGCTGAGGTTGCCACATACCATGGTCTGTTCCTAATGAATTAGAAAACATAAGCACAGGAGCATCTTTTAGACCATCTGTATAAACTGCTAACTGTTTTCCTTGACGATTGCTAATAGTCTGTTTCACTTTGACTCTCCTTGTGCTTCTTTCAAAACCGCATCAATCTGTTGCTGAATATTGCCTAAATAGTTTTCTGGTTTGAAAATATTCCTTATCTCTTCTTGGCTAAACTGCCCTTTTACTTCATCTAGTTGACTAACAACATCAAACAAATGCTGATTTTGTGCTACTGCTGTTTTACATGCAGCTTCAACCAAATGATGAGCATTTAAACGTCCAATCTTGGGTGCAAGTGCCATCATCACCGCTTCTGCCATAATTAACCCGTTGGTACACTCAAGGTTCTGTTGCATATGCTCAGCATTAACTTCAAAACCTTGTAGAACTTCACCAGTACGGCTTAATGCTCCAGCACAAAGCTGAAAGATTTCTGGAATTGCTAACCACTCTGCATGCCATGCACCTAAGCTACGTTCATGTTCCTGTACCATGCTTTGATAAATGCTAGACATCAGTGCTGGTACACGATTCGCCGCGGCCAATACGGATGCTGCCGCAACTGGATTACGCTTATGAGGCATGGTCGATGAACCACCACGACCCTTTGCAGTTGGTTCAAACAACTCTGCAATTTCGGTTTGCATCATCAGTGACCAATCACGTGCCATTTTTCCGGTATTACCGACCATGATGCCAAGCACACTTGCAATTTCTACAATACGATCACGCTCACCATGCCATGTACTTGTTGGTACAGTCAGATTCAGTTGCTTCGCAAATGCGCTGACCACAAGCGAACCTTGGTCTTGCAAAGAAGCTAATGAACCCACAGCACCGCCTAACTGAGCAGTGAGCACACGTGATTTCATAGCTTGTATACGCTCTAAATCACGTTTAAATGCAGAAGCCCAACGAGCAAGTTTATGTCCCAAGGTAATTGGTAAAGCTTGCTGTAACCATGTACGCCCAATCATAACTTGATGGCGATATTGCTTAGCTTGTTCTAACGCAGTGCTGTAGCACTGTTGAAGTTGAGCTTCAATAATCTTCAACGCATCACGACATTGCAAAATACAAGCTGTGTCTAAAATATCCTGACTGGTTGCGCCCCAATGCACATAACGTGAAGCATCTTCATCAATATCTTTAACAATTGCCGTAAGCTGTTTTACAAATGGAATTGCAATATTTCCAGCTAAGCCAGTTGCTACCGCCAAAGCGGAAAAATCAAACTTGTCTAGTGCATGCTCAGCTACTTGGGCAATGGTATTTGCTGCCTTTTGAGGAATCACGCCAACTTGTGCCTGCGCTTGGGCTAACGCAACTTCAACCTGAATCATGTAAGTGACTAAAGATGAGTCACTAAAGATGTCAGTGACGTCTTTTTGGTAAAACAAGCTGGCATATAACTGGCTCATGACTAGACTCTCTCAATAATCAATGCGATGCCTTGACCTACACCAATACACATTGAACACAAGGCATAACGACCACCTGTCTGTTCAAGCTGGTTTAGGGCTGTAGTCACTAAGCGTGCACCTGATGCACCAAGTG